>Ga0247843_1001722_pt1 | contig 42822 bp, 38 predicted proteins | sample LaCruzMarch2017__FD_192420 | JGI IMG/M metagenome (GOLD analysis project Ga0247843, IMG submission 192420) | Freshwater microbial communities from meromictic Lake La Cruz, Castile-La Mancha, Spain - LaCruzMarch2017_8m | ecosystem: Environmental > Aquatic > Freshwater > Lake | place: Spain...
TGTTTCGTACATCTTTTTATGCGAATTTGGGAAAAGTGTCCCATTTAATGGCTTACCAGTTTCAAAAGTAGGATAGGGGATCGGAAATTCCAGTTTCAATTTTTCCGGCCCAAACAATAAACCATCAGGGCTGTTCTTTTCAAGCATCAACATCCCCGCACCTTATGCCAGTTACCAAACTTATCCTTAGTTATTTGCTGACCTTCGTCGTGTTTTTTCTCATTGATATGGCATGGCTGGGCTTTATTGCCAAAGATTTATACCGAAAGCACCTGAGCGGCTTTTTGAGCGACGAGGTCAATTGGCCTGCCGCGTTTATCTTCTACCTGTTGTATATCGTAGGGGTTTTCATCTTTGCTATTTTGCCCGCTGTGGAAAAAGATTCGGTGCGAACAGCCATGATCCTGGGCGGGCTTTTCGGCTTTTTCTGCTATGCTACCTACGACCTTACCAACCTGGCTACTTTGAAAAACTGGCCGGTTCTGATTGTTGGTATTGATGTGGTCTGGGGATTTGTATTGACGGGGATGGTCAGTACCGCCGGTTTTTACATCATCAAATGGGTTCGTTGACATGCTGCACTCCGCCACCAACGTTGCCTTGTTGCTGCTTTGTTATGCAAGCCTGTGGTTTGTCATCGGGCTGCTCCGCAAACGAAACGACGTTGCCGACATCGCCTGGGGCCTGGGTTTTATCCTGATCTGCGTGTATGGTTGGGCTACCCGACCGTATTCGCCCCTTTCAACACTGGTGTATGCATTGGTAACGCTTTGGGGACTCCGGCTCGCGCTGCACATTGCCCTGAGAAGCCGGGGCAAAGCGGAAGACTTTCGCTACCGCCAGTGGCGTGCGGCCTGGGGCCGATGGTTTGTGTTGCGTTCGTTTTTGCAGGTGTATGTATTGCAATGCGGCTTCATGTTGGTGATGAGCGCACCTATTTTGATCGCGGGGGAAGCTGCGGCGAATCGAATTTCCGCCCTTTCTATTGCAGGCGTATTGTTATGGGCGATCGGCTTTTTCTTTGAAGCCGTTAGCGATTACCAACTTTCCGTCTTTGTCAAACAGAAATCCCACAAAGACGACATTCTGCAAACCGGCCTTTGGCGCTACACCCGCCACCCCAACTATTTCGGCGAGGTGGTGCTCTGGTGGGGCCTTTTTTTGATCGTGTTGCCCGTGCAGCAGGGTATTTGGGGCATTGTCAGCCCCATCACCATTACTTTTCTGCTGCTTTATGTGTCGGGCATCCCGATGCTGGAAGCCAAATATGCCGACAACCCGCAATTTCAGGCATACAAGAAGCGAACGAGTGCGTTTTTCCCTTGGCGGCCGGGCCGTTAATCCTTGCATAACTCAACCCGCTTTTTTGCAAACGCCCGTTATGGGCTGGTTTTTGTTTCCATTGATGGGTTGTTCGGCGGCTCAAGCCTTTGTTCTCGGTTCTCTCGCGTTAATTCAACTAAAATAGATACCCAACCTGTAAAGTTAGGTTTACCAAATTTAAAATACCTGAGGTAGAGGATGATATACCATTATGAAATTTGACTTCACGGGTTAGTATGTGTTTTTCATTAAACGTAGTCCTGTAATTCAGATTTAAATTTATCCCAAAACGCTCAGTTATGGAGATATGATTTTCAAGTCCTACGAGCAACATTCCTACTTCAACCTTTCGGGTTACGTCATCCTGTTGTTCGATCCTTCCTCTGTTTATAAAAATATTCTCAGGATATCGAAAAATCGATTGTGCGAGTGAGCCCCCAACCGCAGCCTTCATTTTATATCTTTCTCCTATCTTAAATATCCGATACTTGAAACCAGCATCAAAATAATTTACCCTCTCCGAATATTGATACCGCCAGCTGTTGTCCCATGTATCAGTTCCGTCTGTCCCTTGTGACCTTCCTTGCGAGCTGAACTTGTCACCATTCATACCTAGTGCTATAAATCCTGAAAACCTTTTGGTCATATTATATTCATATTGAAATTCGATATTCCATCCGGGAGTGCCTTCGTAAGGTACTCCACCTATGCCTCCACCTATTTTGACTTGGTTCTTTTGAGCCATCCCTGTGATGGAATTTAGAGCAAGAAATACGAGAATTAAGTTTTTTTTCATGGTTCTATTTTTTTTGATTTCCGAGAACGGTTGGTTTTAAGCAACGCAGATCCAACAAAAGAGAAGAAACCCTTTGATTTATGTAGCATTGTTTAATGTGTAAAAGTACGCCTCAAACTCAAATGTCCAAAGTAGCTAACGGGTTTTTCCCACCGCGCCTGGGTCTTTTTCCCGCTACCCCAACATTGCATTGGTCTTCAAGGCTTTTTCAGCCATTTATCCAGCACCTTTTTGCAAGAAGGAATGGATTGTCAGAACGTTGGAGTCTCTCTGTACTTGTTACAGAACGATGGTTCTAAAGGTAAGATTCACCCTTAGTTTAGAAACCAATTTGGTAGGCGGTAGCCGATGTAGCCAGTACGATTGAGTAGTACCTTTCATGACCAACAAGCTGCCATGTGGCAGCAGGTTGTAGGACGCGTCTGGTATGGTACTGAATAGATCCATTAAGGGTACTTATGACCGGCTGGCTTGATGCTCCAAAAGTAGCTCCCGCACGCTTGTCCAGCGCATCCCCGGATAACGATTGTTATCGTAGTGCTCTATTTTGGCCCTTCCTTCCATCATGTCGCGCATGTATTGCATGCCTTGCCAGGCTGGATAAAGGTCCTGCTTACCAGGGGCCACTGTTTTTGCTATTTTGATCAGGAGATTAAGCAACCCCAGGCCTCCGGCGCGTAAGAGTCGAAATGGGTGTCCAGTGATCTGGCTCATGAGGCCGGACATTTCACGCGGGGTGATCCGGTCGCCCGCAATGCGCAAAAAACGAGGGGTAGTAGGATCCAGCGCTGCATTTGCAGTGAATACCGCCGTGTCATTCATCGTAGTGAAATCCAGCCGCAGGTCTGCATTGCCCCAATAAAGTAGCCGCTTCTTTTTGAACAGGATCATGGGCATCTGGTCGGTCAGCAAATCCATAAAGGGGCCGATAAAAATGGTCGTTGCGGCAATAGAAGACTTATCCAGATATGTTTGAAACGCTTTCCTTAAATCAAAGTTGCGGTTTCTGCCATAGGTCAGATTGGTAAAATCCAGTGAAAAATCGGAGGGAATGAAGCGTGGCACACCTGCTTGAATCGCAGCATCCAGCAGCACTTTTTGGGTGTCAATAATTACATCTTGCAAGCCTGCAAGCGCAGAAACAATACAAGTTGCTCCTTTACATACCTCGGAAACCGCTGTTACATTGGACATGTCCACCTCAAATACCTCTACGCCCATTTTTTTTAGTCGGGTTATTTTTTCCGGGTCACTGCCAGTGCGTACTACAGCACGAACATGCGCACCTTTGTCCAGCAGCGCTTTGATGATTCTCCCCCCAAGGTTGCCTGTTGCGCCTGCTACGAGTATTGTTTTTTGCATTATTTTTGATTTGAGTACCGTTTCAATGGATAAATTTTAAAATTTCATCTCGTTTTGCATTCAGATTTTGCCATGCTGTGGGATTTTGCTTTTGAAAAACACGCGCAGCCCTTCCTTCCCGCCAGCGTTGTGCATTATCCATAAAAACCTCTGCCAAATAGCCACTGAGGACCAGAACTACCATGGTCGCCCAAGCCCCATGGCTGCTTCCCCAAAGCCAAAAGCCCAATTTCCAGCCGCCCCACAATGCAAGTGGGAACGTGAAAAGCCCCGCCAACATCTTCACGTTGCTATCATAGCCGGGGTAAAGTTTCAGGCGTTTGCAGAGCAGCCAGGGCAGGTAACAAGGCAGGAACCAAAAGCCGTAGCCGAGCAGGAAAAATGGGGCTAGGAGGACGGTGGATATTTTACCCGCCATAGGCTTGCCGTAGGAGGGTAGACGTTGGACTGTTGGACTTTGGACTGTTGGACTTTGGACGTTGGACGTTGGACCGTGGACCATGGCCAATCCGGCATCAGTCAGTTTTGCATTTTGGAGCTTAGAAAAATAGTCTGCGATTTTGGCCTTTAAAGGTTCGTTTTGAATGTTTTTAGCCAAAAAACCTTTCAGAAATAGATATTCTTCAGTTGCTGAAAGTCCCAAACCCGCATTTCGAACCATGATTTCAGCCTGATCTACGAACACATCACCTGCCTCGCTGCCGGAATCCAGGGTAAGCGCACTGACGCGGCTACGGATTTCAGCGGTGAAGTCTTCTACGGCCTTTTCATGGTCTTCTTCATAGGCGGCTGCCCAGGGACTTGGGTCAATGGGGGCACCGTATTCCACGGTGGTACGGCTGCGAAAAAGTCGGGGTGCATCGTAACTGATGCCGACGGGGATGATTTTTACGCCCAGTTGCCAGAGGTTACGTCGTTCTGCGCCAAAGGCAATGCGGGCCGTGCCGGTCTTAAAAGGACGCACATAACGGTTCATCCAGCTCACGCCCTCCGCGGCAATATAGAGCACGCCATTTTGTTCCAAGTGTCGGAATGATGCTTCAAAAGCGGCATCGTTGTCGCGGACCTCCCCCTCGGCCACGTCTTCTTTTCGTTTGACCGGGATGCAGAATAGCCGGGTGAGAATCCAGCGACTTACGGGATTTTTGAACAGTCCGTAATTGGCCAGAAAAAACATTTCCTGACGAATATTCAGGCCCGCATTGAGCGGATCCATCAAGGTGCTGGGATGGTTGGAGACTATGATGGCAGGTCCGTCAAAGCGCAAATGCTCGCGCCCCAATACGAGGCGGCGACGGTAAAAAACAGAGAATCCCACCCAGGTCGTGAAGCGAAGCCAGGCATAAATCAGGCGAAGGATGGGGTGGACGGGGGCGTTGCGGTAGGGCATTGATCCGGTGGATTTGAGCGCAAAGCAACGGGATTTTTTGGGGTATAGGCAGTGAAAGAGTGTTTTTGAAAATCAGCCTGAAGTTCAAACCCCTATTTTTCCGTTTCTTTGCGGGAAAATTTGGAATACATGTCCTGGAAAAAAACTTGGCCCTTCTTCGCTTGGCAGTCCATACTTCATGCTAAAAGTCAGAAGGACTTTCAACAAATTTGGAGCAATAAAAAAAACTGGTCCTCCTCTTTTGCTACTGGCCGCAATTCGGTTTCCGATGAGCTGCCCTGGATCAACTTCTTCGCGCGCGATTATTTGAAACAACACTTGCGCCCTGAGTTCAAGGTATTTGAATTTGGCGGCGGTGGCTCCACGCTGTATTTCTGTAAAAATGTAGCAGAGGTAATTACGGTGGAAGACAACGCTGAATGGTTTAAAATCCTGACCGAAACTATACAAGAAAAAGGCTACACCAATTGGCAGGGATTCTTCGTGCCCTCGGAAGTTTTGAACGACCCGCGTCCGCGCTCCCACGAGAACCCTGCCGATTTCAAAAGCAGTAACAAAAGCCTGGAAAACAGGACTTTTGAAAAATACGCCCGCACCATTGACCAATTCCCGGAAGCCTATTTCGACCTGATTTTGGTGGACGGGCGCGCGCGCCCCTCCTGCACCCAACAGGCCCTTCCGCACTTGAAAAAAGGTGGTTTATTGGTAGTGGATAACACGGAGCGCCCACACTATCTTGCTCATTTTAAAGACATTATTGCCACGCAATTTACCATCGAGGAAAACCGTATCGGCCCCATCGCCTATACTCCGGACTTTACCGGGACGACCATTCTGAGGAAGAAATAACAAAACCTAACACGATGCTCAAACGATTCGCCCTTCGAGTCCTTGATTTCTTTCGATTTCACAAGTCATATTCCCAAGATGGAGAAGACATGGTGTTGCGGGCATTGTTCGAGTCGCTCCCCAAAGGCTATCAAGGCTTTTTTGTAGATGTGGGCGCACACCATCCCGTTCGTTTTTCAAACACTTACCATTTTTATCGGAGAGGTTGGCGCGGCATCAACATTGACGCAACACCGGGAAGCATGCGCTCCTTTGGCTGGATGCGCCGCCGCGACATCAACCTGGAGCTGGGCATTGGCGCTGAAAAGGGGAGCCTCACTTTTTACTGTTTTGACGAGCCTGCCTTGAACACCCTTTCGGAAGAAGTGGCCCAAGAACGTGCCTCCGGAGGGCGCTACAAAATCACTAAAAAAGTGAATGTGCCTGTGCTGCCACTCCATGCAGTGCTACAACAGCATATGCCCAAGGAAACCAAAATTGATTTCTTTAGTGTGGATGTGGAAGGTATGGACGAAATGGTGCTGCGCTCCAACGATTGGCAGGCATTCCGCCCTACTTTTATATTGGCAGAAGACGTGCAATTTAATCTCAACAGCGGGAATACCTACGGCTCAGGGGTATATGCTTTCCTCCGGGAACAAGGCTACGAAATGGTGGCAAAAACGCCCAGGACTTTGATTTTTAAGGACAATATCTAAAACGCGCCATGCTCCTCTCCAACGAACTGCTATTTCTCACCGCTGAAAAATCTGCGCTCGCCGACGCCAAAGGTGGTTTTGCTCGAAAAGTGGCGGTATTGGCCTTGGAAGAACCCAACGCACGCTCTAATCGAGATTTTCTCGATAAAGTGCTGACTGCCGCGCAGTTAAACTTAGCAAACGATACCATTTTGGCCGAAATCCCAGCGGGCGAACCCCGTGCTCTGGCACCCGATTTGATGGAATACCAACCCAAACAATTGCTTGTCTTTGGACTTTCTCCCGCCCAATTGGGCCTTTCGTTTGAGGCGCAAGCCTACCAGCCCTTGGCTTTTTACGGCTGCACCTGGCTTTTTGCCGACAAACTTTCAGCCGTGGAATCTGACAAGGCAAAAAAGACCCAGCTCTGGACAGCATTGAAGCAAATGTTCCTGTGATGCGCATCCTCCAACTTTGCCATAAATTCCCCTACCCGCTCAAAGACGGAGGCGCCATCGCCGTCACTTATTTGGCGAAAGCCTACACCGCACTCGGCCATGAAGTGACGTTACTCTCCATGAATACCAGCAAACACTGGATTGACCTTTCTGGCTTACCGCCTGAATTTAACCATTATGCGGCCACACACACGGTCTTTGTGGAAAACCATATCCGCCCCCTGCCAGCCTTGCGCAACCTTTTTTTAAGCAAAAAGTCCTATCATGTCGAGCGTTTTGAAAGCCCGGAATTCGCCCAGAAACTGGCCGAACTGTTGAGAACCAAAACCTTTGATGTAGTGCAATTAGAATCCGTTTTTCTTGCTCCCTACCTATCAGTAATTCGCGAACATGCGCCCCTGGCAAAGGTGGTACTGCGCACACATAACGTCGAACACGAGATTTGGGAGCGCGTGGCAGACAATGCAAATCCATTGAAACAGTGGTATTTACGCCGTATAACTCCGCGATTGAAAGCCTACGAACTGGAACAAATTAACCACTGCGACCTTATTGTAGGCATCAGTCAGCGCGATGTAGAGCAGTTCAAAAACCTCGGCCTGCGACAGTTTGCCACAGTTAGTCCAATTGGACTCGACTGTCGCGATTACCATCCGGATAAGACGAGTTTCTGCCGACCACTCAGTCTATCGTTTATAGGCTCTCTGGATTGGATGCCGAATCAGGAGGGTCTCCGCTGGTTTCTCAATGCGGTTTGGATGCCCTTGCTTGTACCCAATTTCCCGGAACTTACTTTTCACATTGCAGGCCGCACGGCGCCACGCTGGCTGCGTGAGTTAAAGATGGATCGGGTTGTTTTCCACGGCGAAGTACCCAGCGCCGCAGATTTCCTGAACCAACATTCGGTAATGGTAGTACCGCTGCTTTCCGGTGGGGGTATGCGAGCTAAGATTTTAGAGGGCATGGCAGTAGGCAAAGTGGTGCTTTCCACCCGTCTGGGCATAGAAGGCATCGAAGCCACCGACCGCCGCGAATGCCTTTTGGCAGAGCAGCCAGAAGAATGGTTAGAAGCCCTGCGTTGGTGCTATGCTGAAGGAGCAAACCTTGCGGCACTGGGCACGCGGGCGCGGAATTTTTGTGCGCAAAATTTTGATAATGAGGCCGTGGCGAAGAAATTGCTGGAGGTGTTTGAAAACAAAACCATTTGATGGGAACACTTCTAACTTTGCCCCATGAAACACACAAAACTGCTTCTGTTCCTATTCCTGCCAACCCTCCTCCCCGCGCAGGAAATTTTTCAAAAAACATACGATCACTTTTTCACCGACCGTGCCAACGCGGTAGAGGTATTGCCCAATGGCAACATGGTGGTGGCAGGCGCAACCGCTCTGCAAAACAGCAGTCAGCAAAATATGCTTGTGTTGATGATCAATGAAATGGGCGAAAAAATTTGGGCAACCACCTACTCCAACGGTCCGCGAACGGAGGCAATGGATATAATGCGCACTTCCGACGGGAATCTCTTGGTGGCCTACGATGCTTTCAATGGCAATGGTGAAGCACAGGCGAGTTGGATGAAAATAAAATCATCGGACGGCTCGGTGGTGTGGAGCCGTCGCGCTATTCCGAGCAGCCGACTGCCCAAAATATCCCGCCTCCAGGATGGCTACCTGCTCACAGGCGATTTTGTGATTTCCTCCATAGACCGCGATGCTCTGGCCGTGAAAATTAATGAAAACGGCGACGTGGTATGGTACAAAATTTTTGGCGAGCCCGGCTACGAGCAGCTAGGGGAATGCTGGCAAGATCCAACGGGAATCATCCATTGCAGCGGTTATCACATCGAAGTCAATGAGTCACAGGGCATTTACGCCCGCTTCAACTCCGTCGGCGATATGCCCGGCGCTATTCAGCGCTATTCTATTGGCGACAATACGGACCTGTTGAGCCATATTTCGCCGCTGGAAAACAATGGGCTGCTGTTTGCCGGAAACTCGCAGGGTTTCAATGACAATTTTGCACGCGCCTGGACTTTGACGACTGACCGCGATGGAAATTTAAAAACATCCTATACCTACGGGATTACTGGTAAAAACATCGGAGTAACAGATCTGATCACGCTCCCTGGCGACCAATTTGTGCTAAGCCTGGGCAGGCCCACCCCCAGTACGCCCGCCACCCTGATCAAAATCAATGGGAACAACGACATGCTTTTTCAAAACACCTACAAGGGAGACGGCACGGGCAATATCCTGTGGCAACTGAAACCGCATGGGGATGGGTTTGTAACCGTCGGCACCAGCACTTCTGGCAACCAAAGCAATGCTTTTCTGGCAAAAACCGATGCAAATGGAATAGCAGGCGATTGTTGTCCAACTTCTGCGGGTCTTAAACGCGAAACGGTAACTCCGGAACAAACCGCGTTTGTGCCCAACGAAACGACTGGTTTTTTGTCGCAAAACGCGGTAATTACCGTGACCGATGCATCCATCCTTGAGAATACCATTTGCCTGCCAATTGCCCTGAATTTTGAGATTGCCGACATCACGCTTTGCCCTGGTGAATGCACCCAGATCACTTTGCTGGACAATATTGTTGGCGTAAACTACTCCCTAACCATGGTCGGGGCAGAACCCGACCCGATCGTGCCGGGTCGTATTTGCCACACCAATGGAGGTCAAATCATTGTGACCCGCAAAGGGAATTTTAATGGTTGTGACAACGAACTTTCAAAAATTGTAGAAATAGGAGCAAAGGAGGACGTTTTCCCCAATGCCTTCACACCCAATGGCGACGGGGCGAATGATGTGTTTCGCCCGATTTTTCCCTGTGAAGTCGTCTTTTCCAATCTAAAAGTTTTCTCTCGCTGGGGAGAATTGGTGTTCGAAACCGATGAACCCACCACGGGTTGGGATGGCCGAATCAATGATCTGGACGCCCCCTCGGATGTATATGTCTGGCGGGTGGAATATGAGGCGATCCGTTCCGGGCAACAACAGCATTTTGTGGAGAAGGGCGACGTGACGCTGTTACGGTAAGGTACCGGCCTCATTAATGGTGGTATGGCCTTTAGGCCGTCGGGACAAGGGGCGTTTACGCCCCTGATTGTAAATCTTCCTCGCCGTAAACGGCGCACTTCCCGACGGCCTAAAGGCCATACCACCAATATCATACCTTCTTACACCAAGTCCGGATACCTTTTTTGCTGAAGTTCAAGAATAGCATCCGCAGTAGAGAAATCGGCAAGGCGGCGGTAAAAGTAATTTTGAGCGTTTTTCAGGATCAAGGTTATCTCCTCTTTTTTGACGTGGGGTTGCTCAAGTACTACTTCTATTTGAGTCTCGGCGTATTGTTTGGCGTGGCCATCCTTTTCATAAATTCGGGCCACCAGACCCAGCCAGGCGCATACCCGTTTGTCTTCCACCCAATCTGGCTCGCGCCCTGCAATAACTTTCCTCACCCGGTCGCCCAGTTTTCGGGAAGCAACAACGGATGCCTTCATGTAACCTTGTTGTAGCGCCGAATCTCCCAAAGTGTACACATCGCGGGAAGCGCCCTCTATTTGAGAGAGTTTTTCAATGGCGTTCATGACACTGGGCAGGTCTTTCCGCAGGACGGCGCAAACACCTATTTCCTTGATACTGTTGCTGATAATGGTCTTAAAATACGATTTGTCATCGCCATTACCTATACGTCTTTGGCCTTGGTTGAAAGCGAATGAAAGCACCTCCAGGGCTTTTTTCATGTTCTCGGCATTGGTTTTTTCGACATTATTTGTCACGCTGGGGTCCACGGTTTTTTCCACAATATCGCCGATGGCCTTGTTTATTTCTTCGGGCCTCGAATCTTTCACGTTCAAGATGTCTTCGATCAATTGACCCAGCGCGTCAAGAAAAGTATTTTTGATGGATCCGTGTGGCAATTCGACCGCCAAAAGCCCGAGATCTTCCAGGTCTTCCTTCTTTATTTCTTTCTCCTTTTTGAAATGGACCAAAGCACTTTTTGAGATTGTTTTTGACAATTGCCTCCCGATATATTGCGAAGAATTGAATTTCCAAATGAGGTGTATGTGGCCAATCAAAAGGATTAAAACCGTAAGCCAAAATATCAAATAGGCACTTGTTTCACTGGGCACACCGCGCGCTTCCAATCCGCAGACTTTAGGATTGACCATCCAAAGCAGTATCAGAATCAACAGAATCTGCGTTGTAAACACCCAATGTGAGCCGCGCATGAGCCGTCGGTTGTAAACATTCCGCAAGGCTTCAGGAATAAATGTCTGGAAGATCAGTGCGGGTATGCCCATGATGAACACGGCATAAGTGATGGCGATACCGATCGCGGTAGCGGCCCATTCTTCACTTAATCCAAGCTGAAGCCAGTCGAAAAGGAGAAAACAGGTCATGATTTATTTAAGGCTCGAATAAAATTGATGAAGTCCTTTTCGTCGTAGGCGTGGGTTTTCATTTTGTAGTTCTGATCGGGCAAATTGATGGGTGGTTCGAAGAGGTCGGGGTTTTCTTCTTTTGTCTCGATGGTGAACACGCCGTAGCGGGTTTTACTCAAGTGGCTGAACACGCCTTCACGATTTTCTTTGACCATTTTCAGCAGCACAGGGCCGTATTTGCGATCCGCTTGTTCTGCATAATCGTTCCAAATGTCATCGGGGCCAGCGGGGTGGCGAAGGTCCATCAGTACTACATCATAATCTCTTTCAGTATCGGAGAGTAAGAAGTACGCTTCGGTAGCATCGGCTGCAAAATCTGATTCGATGTCATCTTCCATCAGAAGGCTCATACGCTTTTCAGCAAGGTCTTGGTCGAGGTTGTCGTCAACCCACAGCAATTTTATCATGGTTGTTTAACAATGGGTAATGTGATGAAAACTTTGGTAATGAATGGGTTAGTGTATCCTTCCGCTGGGTTGCCGAAAGTAGGTTCGGAGGTAATACGTATTGTGCCGCCGTGTTTGGTGATGATGTTGTGCGCATCATAAAGTCCAATTCCCGTCCCCGAACGCCCCCGGTCGTCCGCAATTTGGCCGCGCTGGCCAAACTGAAAGATCAAGTCGTTCTCCAACTCTTCGCGGCGAATGGCGACCCCCCAATTTTCAATGATAATCTCTATGGAATCCTGTTTTTTATCCACCCGGATATCTATGTATGGCGCATTGTCGCCTCGTTTGCTCCAACTGTATTTGATCGCATTGTGCAGCAGACAGGAAAAAGCGCGATTGAGAGAAGCCTTGTTGCAGTTGACCAGCACCTGGTCGTTCGGGTTGAGGTGGTGCGTAATCGCAACCTTGCGAATGGAGGCAAATTCTTCCAAAAACTGCGTGGCGTCTAGCAATATGGCCAGAATGTTTTGAGGCTTTGCATCCTGCAATTCAATCTCTTTTCGACGCAAGTAGTCGCGGAAATAGTAAAATTCCGGGATGCGCTCGTTGAGTTCGTCCAAGGACAATGAAAGCGAAGTAACCGTGGTCAGACGCAATATTTCATCCACCTCCGTGCGGGTACTTTTGAGCAATTCGCGAGGGAGTCCGGTTTTTTTAAGCGCCTCCAAGGCATTCCGCATTTCGATCATGTTGCGGCGTGCCCAGGAGGCATTGTCTTTTTCGCGTTCCATTTGCTTTTCAGAAAGCCGCCGCCAAGGCTTGCGAATCCTTTCAAAAATGTCGGCACTTACCCCTCGCTCTGCACCCATTTTTTCCAGTTCTGTCACCAGTGATCCGAGCCGTTTTACATGTCCCGCCAGCAGGTTAGCCGTAGTGCTGCGGTCTATGTGTTTTTCATTGGCCATCACGTCATGTCCGTGCGCTTTTATCAACATGCCCATTGTGTCGCGCAAGCCATTTACCGTGGCAATGTAGGTGTGCAGCAATGCGCCAAAATCTGCTTCGAGGATGCGCAATTGTTTGCCCACATGATCCGTCAGGTCATAGGCTACCCCCACACGAAGGCGACGGTTTTCGCCGGGCATGTACCGCACATTGGTCACGATATTGTGTTTTTTGCCGTGGACGTCTTTCATGTCCAAATAATAGTCCAGAAGCGGCAAATCCTCATTGGCTGCTTCATCCAGTGCTCTTTTGAAGTCCGAAAAACTGCTGGAGCTCACATGAAAGTCCGTGATCGCCCGTCCGATGATCTCATCTTCTGATTGATAGCCGTAAATGTGCGCGAAGGCATCGTTGGCGCGGGAAAATATTTCCTCCCCTTCCGCATTGGTCGTCACCATAAACAGGCCGACGGGCACATCATTGGCAATAATATCGAAGGTAACATCCCGGATTACACCTTTCGCCCGGGTAATCAGACCAGTTTCGTCGGGGAATGCGAGGCAGTGCATATTGACGATTACCATCGCTCCGCCTTTACAGCGCAACTTAAATCGTTTGATGTGCAAATGCGGGTTTTTGAGCAATTCGTCGCGCAGGGTAGTGATTTGGTCAAGCTGCCAGAACAGTTCACTGACCGGTTTACCAATCAGTTCTCGCTTATCATCATAGTTTAATATCTCTGCTGTTTTTGCGTTGCAACTGGTGATCGAAAATTTCTCATCCAACTCAAAGAAGCCGGCATCAAAGCTGTCTTCAAATTCGGCGAACCATTCCACCTCGGTCATGCTGCTGGTGATGTTGATCATCGCCGCCAGTTGTCCACTGTCCGCGTCAAAAAATGGCAGGGTAGAAAGTCGGCTCTTCAGGTGCTCACTGCCGACCTTCAGACGGATCGTAATGTTGTTAAGCCATTCTCCGGGGGTACTTTGGCGTAATTTGCGCAGCAATTGATCGCGCTCTCTGGGGTCTTCGTAAAAGTCCCGGATATTGATTCCCGACAAATCGGAAGCTTGTGATATGCCAAAAAACTCTCGTGCCGACTTGTTGGCAAAAAATATCGTACCGTCAAAAAGTGTGGCATGGACCGGGAAAGGCAGCCCGCTTATTTGCTCATAAGCTACGCTAACCTGTTCCAAAAGGGCGGGAGCTAAGGAGGGATTCATTGTTTTCCGTGCTGTTTAAAGGACGATCAAAATCACATTTCGCAAATCCAAAAGTATGAACGTTTTTAATCTGTTCGAGTCGTTTTTCCAGAAAACTTCATGTTACCCCTACCTTCGCCTGTTCAAACGCTCATTGTCCTCACGTTTTTCACCCCGCTCACTTCTCTTCACCCTGCTCTCAACATGAACAACCTTCAACAAAAACTCGACGCTTTTGGCCGCCTGCTCACCATCATGGACGAGCTTCGCGAGCAATGCCCCTGGGATCGCAAACAAACCATCGAAACCTTGCGAAATCTCACCATCGAAGAAACCTACGAACTCGCCGACGCCATCCTCTCGACCGATCTCACAGGGGTCAAGGAAGAAATCGGCGACATTATGCTCCACATGGTTTTTTATGCCCGCATCGCCTCAGAACAAGGCGCCTGGGATATTGCGGATGCACTTCATGCTATCTGCGACAAACTCGTAGCCCGTCATCCCCATATTTACGGAGATATTAAAGTGGCAGACGAGGCGGAAGTAAAACGCAATTGGGAACAACTCAAACTCAAAGAAGGCAAAAAATCAATCCTGGAAGGGGTGCCCGCCGGGTTGCCTGCCATGGTGAAAGCCTATCGGATGCAGGAAAAAACCAAACAGGTCGGGTTTGAGTGGGAAAACACAGAACAAGTCTGGGCCAAAGTGGAGGAAGAAATCGGCGAGTTGCAGGAGAATATTCAAAACAAGGCACCACAAGCGGACATTGAAGAGGAATTTGGCGACGTGCTTTTTTCACTCGTTAACTATGCCCGCTTTATCGGTGTAGACCCGGAAACGGCCCTGGAGCGTGTGAACCGAAAATTCAAATCACGCTTCGAGCACATTGAACGAAACGCCCCAAAACCCTTAAAAGACATGACTTTGGCCGAAATGGATGTGCTCTGGGAAGAAGCTAAAACGCTTTAGAGCTACGATTTTTTCTAAAAACCCCACTCAAATTCCAGTAAAACAGCACCGCAGCCAGTCCCAGCCAGATATACATCCAGACTTGGGCAGGAAACAGCCCTACCACTTTTTCGTACATGGCCAAATCGCTACTGGGCCCAACGTTAAAGTCTTGAATGATGTATAAAACTGCCGCCAGCCCAAGGAACATGAGCACGTCCTGATCTGCGCGGGTTTTCAGTGCGATAAATGCCAAAGAGAGTGCAAAAATCCACAAAATACCGGTGCTCTCCAATGACTCAAACCATAAGATGCCTGCCAGGCCCATAAATCCCGCCGTCACCAACAAAGTCGCTTGAGCGAGGTGGTGATGCCGCGCTCCGATGCGGAAAAGAATATTTCCCAGCACCGCACTGCCCAAATAACCGCCCATCAGAACCACGGCTGGACTACCTCCCCGTGTAGTGGTATAACCACTTCCATCCGAATTAACCTGGAGCCCTTCTACAGAACCACCTGTAAGTATAGCGCCCATGGCATGGCCGAATTCGTGTAGAAACGTGACCAGCATCGTCACCGGATAGAGCAACAATGTGCCAAGTGAACCGCCCAGAAATTTGAGCACGCCATACACCAGCAAAATCGCAAAAACGCGGAAGTGAAGTTGAGTTTGCATTAAAAAGTCACGTTTTAGAAGTGACACTTTTCAAAAAAGTGTCACTTCTGGATTCTATGATTCAAATTTCCAGCCCATTGTCCAGCACCACTTTTGCGTAGAATTCCCCTGCCTGGGTCATCTCACGTTCCATTGTTTCAAAGTTCACCCGAACGAGTCCAAAGCGGAAGCTCGGACCCAGGTGCCATTCAAAATTGTCCCAAGTGCTCCAATGGATATAACCTTGAAGGTCAATGCCATCTTGTATGGCCTTATGACAAACTTGCAGGTAGTCTTTTATCCCTTCAATACGTTGTTGCATGTTGTCCGTGCAAATGCCATTTTCAGTAATAATGATTGGTTTTGCATACTTTTTATGCATCCGACGAATCTGCTCTCCCAATCCTTCAGGCCGGTAGCCCCACATCTTGTCATGCGGGATGCCAAGCTGTTCCAAATCTTTTTTTCTTGAAATTGCATCCATCGGAAACGGGTCAAAAATCATGTAGGCGTAATAACTAATGCCCCAAAAGTCGCAACGTTCAAAGGGGCGGGCTGCCCGGGTCATAAACCACCAGCGCACAAAAGCGGCCACCATTTTACCCAAAATGCCACGTCCTTCAAAACAGGCCGTGTTCAACGAAATTCCAACTGGAGCATCCGTTTTGTCGCGCAGCATGGTCACGGCGATATCATGCGCTCTTCCCATATTGTCGAGCACCTTATTGGCAGTGAGGTACTTGCCTTTTTTCCTGGGGGGGAAATTGCCTAAAATGTAGGCATTCATCGCATACACATTGGGTTCGTTGAACGTGTTCCAAGCCTTCACATATTCGCCAAAATGCTTGATACACTGTCGCACAAAATCCAAAAAAAATGGGATGTTGTCCTCGTCTGTCCAAGCACCTTTTTGCTCAAACCAGTTGGGGTGCGCAAAATGGTGCAATACGAACATCAATCCGACCCCCCGCGAGCGCAAATCATCAAAAAACCGACGATATTCTTCCACGACCGATTTGTCAAACTTCGCAAAAGGCTCCGGCTGCAAACGGCTCCAGTCTACTCCACACCGATAGATTGAACCAAATTTTGCAATGATTTTTGCATCTTCTTCACGACGCAATTCATGGTCGGTTGTTCGCTCAAAAATAAACCCATCCATCGAACGCAGCCCGCGCCAGGGATGTTCGCCTGCAGTTTCCACCTGCGCTGCCGCAGTGGAAGAGCCCCACATAAAATGCTCGGGAAAAACTAGTTGCATGGAAGGGTTAACGTTTGATTTCAAGGAGCAATTTTCGGGATCGCAATTGAAACTCAGGATTATTTTTTGGCCAAACAAAAAGACCCACCGAAGCGGGCCTCTTTGCGGGGGGTAGGAAGATGATTGAAAACCCCGATTAAAACGGGAAAACCGAAAGGCCAAGGGCCAGAGTTCAATTCGATTTCTTATCGGTCGGGAGTTTTCTTAAGTCTTTCTGAGATATATATCGAAAGCCAAAACTGGCATTTTTTGAAAAAAAGCCCCTCACCGCGAGCCTAACCGGAAGGGGCAACCATGAGATTATAATTAGATACAAAATATGGAAAGGCAACCGTAGCCGCCAAAGCGACAACAGCCAGACCACAGATTGTAACCTTACGGTCTAAGTGGTAGTGATTTAAAAGTAGCTACTTTAAAATCGGAAAAAATATCGGTTGGGAGAGCAAAATTGGCTTAGATGCCAAGGATTAAAGGAAAAAGGTTGATGCAAAGATAGCGGGACTAGCGCAAGCATCAACCTTTTCAAAATATTTTTTACTGTACTGGTACAAAATTACCAGACGATTTATACCAAAAAAATGGTATTTATTATAGGCAACTTTTTGAAAACCAGATATTTAAATGGTTTGGTCCACCCCAAACAATACAAGCTTAAAACTTAAAGCCCAGGGTCAAAAGGAAGTCATTGGTTACGGAAGTAGTACTTGCAACCGGTGCTGTCTCGTATGGCTGCACGGATCCTTTACCCTGACCACGACGCCAACCAAAGTCGAGAAAGAAAGATTTTCCTCGCACACCTGCGCCCGCACTGAAGCCTGTGTTAAAATCTGTTGCACCTTCCTCTGGTTTGCCCAAAAGGTTGACCCCGGCACGCAGTCGAAAATCCTCGAGAGCAAGTTCACCGCCTACACGCACATTCATAGCCTGTTGGTAGTTGCGTTGAATGTCTGAGTTCACTGCACGCTCATACTGCTGATTATCTTGGCTGGCTACATCAGCAGTAAAGTTGTAACGATTGGCTGCATAATCCACCCATTCAAGATCAGCGCTCAAAAAGCCATATTTTTTCACAACCAAAGCCGCACTGGCACTCGCCCTCCAGGGGGTGCGAAGTTTGTAGTCAAAGGTTCCATCAGGAGAATTTTGTATCTCACCGATCGTAGTGCCATTGCCATCCGTGTAATCGTAAGAAAAAGTGTTGCTGTAAGCATCCGTCAGGCTCATGGCTGTAGGAGTATGAAACGCTGCACCCAATCGAAAGGCTTGACTGACTTTGTAGATCACGCCCAACTTGAGGTTTACGCCCACACCCGATGAACGCAAATATTCGGTGTAAGTCAGCTTGTCGAAATACTCAATGGTTTCGGTAGGATCGCTCTCGATATATTCACCCTCAATGCGATAGTTGACGAATGGGACACCAATCGTGGCACCTACCATCAGTTTTTCGTCATAGTTACCTGCAAATGCAATGGCCATCTCATTCATACGTCCAAAGGTGGTAACGGCATGGGAGCGGTTCACGGTGGCATTTTCATTCCCTGCAAAATCATACGTCAGGTTACCATCTGCGTCATCATAAAATGCATTGGCATTTGAGGCTAATTCTGAACCAAATGGATCGAGATTTCCGGAATTTGCTTCAGAGAAAAACCCGTTCATGATGGTGCCAGAGGCGTTGCCCTCATAATAAATGGCGCGGTTGAAATCTGCCTGCCGGTTATAGCCGATACCAAAATTGAATGCTTTCCAGCGCTTACCACCAGGATTGGTGTTAAAAACAAGCCCTATATTATCAAAACCAAATTTGCTTTTATCATCGCTGAAAGCCGTCCCTCCATCAAACTTTGCCTCTGTGTTCGCAAAGTGAAGCGAAGGGGTCAGCGTAAGTTCATTGGTGCGAAAGAGGGCAAGACCCGCTGGATTTTGACTAATTGCTCCGAAGTCGGCACCCAAGGCTCCAAATGCACCACCTGCGCCCACATAGCGCGCTGTGCCACCAGGTTGCAAATAAGAATACCGGATGGCATCGCTGGCATTTTGGGAAAATGTTTGGCTCGCACACAGGGTCAGCACGGTCATTATGATTAACTTATTCATGGTTCAATATTGTTTTGAAAAATTATGGGATAGATTTTGAGTAAAAAAAGGGCGGAAAAAGGCGACACGCACCGATTTCCGCCCTCCTTTCAAATTTCAGTGATGATATTAATTGCGACCACCACGACCACTGCTTTTGCTGCTGCCGTTACTGCCACCAGAGCTTTTGCTGCTTCCAGAATCGCTGCTCCGGGTGCTGCTGCCGCTGCTGGAACGGGTGCTGCTGCCACCATCAGACGAACGGCTCGGGCGGCTTTCTTGCGACCGGCTTCCACTGTTATCGTTTGACCGGCTCGGACGTTCATTAGCACGCTCTTCTGTGCGGCGAGCAGGTCGGCTTTCTTCGCTGCGCGTAGGACTAGATTCTGAACGACGAGGGGTAATGGTACCACCGTCGTTGTTATTGCGGCGCGTCGGAGTTTCAGTGCGCTGCGGACGTACAGGTGTTTCTTCCGAACGACGCGGGGTAATGGCACCATCGTTGTCATTGCGGCGCGTCGGGGTTTCAGTGCGCTGCGGACGTGCAGGTGTTTCTTCCGTACGACGCGGTTTGTATCCTTCCTCATTACGTGGTGCAGGCTTTTCAACACCACGACCCGTGGGGGCAGTTTCCGGAGTGCGGGTGCGGCCTGCTGGTTCCGTCGTAGAATTTTCTGGGCGACGTCCATTTATCGTTGTAGGCGTTGTGTTGCGATCAGAAGCAACCTTACCGCGTCCTTCCGCAGGCTTGGCTTCAATGTCGCTGGCCGTTCTTCCAGGGCGAGCGGTGGTTCTTTCAAGTACCGGTACATTGGCCTGTGCGGTAGTCAAACGGCCTTTGTTGTCGGGTATGCGTGCATAACCAGGGTTAACCGTTGAACCATTCCTGCGAGGGCCGGTATAAGTTTTGGGAGAATAACCGCCACCGTCACCATTGCCATTATTGTTGTTATAGTAGTAGTGGTTGTTGGACCAGCCATTGCCGTAAAATTGGTTTTGGTAATAGGGATTGTATCCATTACAAGTCCAATAGGGGTCATAGTAGTAGTTATTCACTACCCAAGGGTTGTACCATGGGCTGTTGAAGGAGTAAGCACTATTCCAGCCCCAAGAGTTCCAACCAGCACCCCAGCCGCCGCCCCAGCCAGTATTCCAGCTGTTCCAACGATTCCAGCGCTGCCAACGGCGATACGACCAGTAGTCATTGTAATTATAAACGTAGATGGACGTACCAGGAGAATAGAATGGATCGTAGTTGTAAAGGTCTACGAAGAAGGGGTCATAATAATCCACTACAACCGAACGACGTTGAAAGCGTCGAATACGCGAAGAGTATTCATAAGCGTAGTCATCGTCCTCGTAATATTCGTCGTCGTCATTGTAGCGACGGGTGACGTTATTGTTTTCATCATATTCCTCCGTGTACGTGGCTGGCGGGGAAGCAGGTGCATCCGTAGCCGGGTCGTAATAGAGATCGTCTTGAGCGTTGACGATAGGGTTGAAAGTCAGCGCAAACAGGCCGACGATTGCCCAGAGCAGGGAATTATTTACTTTTTTCATGGCGTAAAAGTGATTGAATATTTGCGCAATTTCCGGTGCGCATATTTTCTGGGTCAAAAATAGGTTCTTCTTCCCTGTATTTTTGGTTAATGCAGCATTAAACTCGACTGGATGGTAGGTTAAAGTTGGTTAAATGGGATAGCGCGAGGATTGATTATGTTAAAATTATCATGCGTTTGCTGCGGTCTACGCTTAAAATATGATTTTACGCAAAACAACAAACGGCCAAACCCCTACTTTTGCTCTTGCGAGATTAGAACTCCCACGAATCATTGGAGACAAAACCACAAAATGAAAGAAACAAAATTCATAGAGCAAAACCGGGAAAAATGGGCCAGTTTTGAGCAGATGCTCCGCGAAGATCGCCGCGATCCAGACAAACTCAACGACCTGTTTATCCAGGTTACAGATGATCTGTCGTATGCCCGAACCTTTTACCCCAATCGCTCGGTACGGGTTTTCCTAAATTCCTTGGCGCAACGGGTTTTCCACAACATTTACCGAGGGCGCAGTTTCCCGGTAAGTCGGCTGCGCTTGTTTTGGACCGATGAGCTGCCACGTATTATGTGGGAATCGCGTAAGGCGCTTCTGCTGTCATTCGCCTTGTTTGTGCTGTCCTTCAGCATCGGCGTGGTATCGAGTATGATAAACCCTGATTTTGCACGCATTATTCTGGGAGATCAATATGTCGACATGACCTTGGCAAATATTGAAAACGGCGACCCGATGGCCGTGTATAAAGACTCCGGTCCGCTTGGCTCAACAGCAGGTATTACAGCAAACAATCTTTTCGTCGCATTGCGCACCGCTATTTTTGGGGTTTTAGCCTCCATCGGCACCGTATTTATTATGATATTCAACGGGGTGATGGTAGGCGCATTCCAGTATTTTTTTGTGGAGCAAGGTGTATTTTGGGAGTCATTCCTGACCATTTGGATTCATGGCACCTTGGAAATCAGTGCTATTATCATAGCCGGAGCTTCGGGCTTGGTGGCAGGCTCGGGGTTATTGTTCCCCGGCACCTATCGGCGGACTCAGGCTTTTCAGATAACCATGCGGCGCGGCCTGAAAATCTTTATTGGTGTGGTGCCTATCATCATTATGGCTGGCTTTTTTGAGGGTTTCCTCACGCGATACACCGAAACGCCCGATTTTATTCGTGCGGCATTTATTTTCACCTCCCTGTTTTTTGTGCTGTGGTATTTTGTGTGGCTGCCTTGGCATAAGGCGCGGACAGGCGGTTTTCGTTCCATATCCCTGGATAAAGAATTACCCCCCACCCGTGAGCACGCCATTGATTTTCGGGGTATAAAAACGGTGGGTGAAATACTTTCGGATGTTTTTACGGCCCTTTCGCGGCATCCCCGCACCACCTTGCTCGGACTTTTTGCCACCACGGCAGCTTTTGCGGCATGGGCTTTTGGTTTTTCAGAAAAACCAGCGGCAGAAACTTTTGCTTATCCAGATGTTCCGTACTGGCCACTGGACATCCTGGGCGGACTGAGCGGTTTTTTTGGTAATGAGGCAACATCCGGACTTTACTTTTTTCAAATTTTCCTGCTCGCTGGTGTTACAATAGCGGCCTTCCGAGCTTTGGAGCAAGAGATGGATGTCGAGCAACGCGCGCCTTTTGAGCCGCGGCGGGCCTTGCTCGCTGGGCTTCCAATTTTGCTCCTGATGCCCGGTTTTGCTTTTGGGCTGGAGTCGTTGTCGGGTTATTATGGAGTGTTGTTTTTTTGGGCGGCCTTCCCATTTCTTGCATTGTGGGCAGCAGTAATTTATTTTGAAACACTTAACCCGTTGCTTGCGCTAAGCCGGACTTGGCAATTGATGCGTTGGGGCCCGGCCATGGGCCTGGGGCTACTGACGGGGGCGCTTAACTTGTTGTTTTTCATGTTTTTAGAATCGCCGATTTGGGAAATGGCGATTGAATTATTCTCCTGGTTCGTGCCGCCCGCAGCGGGCGCGATGGCAGCCTATAGCACCATTGCAACGACTTGTGCTGCGGGCGTTCTGATGTATTTTTTCTTCCTAATCACGATACTGAGTGGTGGTTTGCAATATTTTTCTTTTAGGGAAGTCGGCGATGCTTCAAGCCTGCGCGACGAACTAGAAATGGTGGGGCAGACACGAAAAATAAGGGGACTGGCGAGGGAATGAATGTGGTCAATATGATAATTAACCCAATTTCAATGCTTCAATGAAACATATCCTCTTCATCCTGCTTTTTCCACTCGCGCTCTCGGCACAAATCGAGGAGACGCTGGAGGATTCTTTGCAAGAAATAGAATTTACTGCAGACACGGCCTACTTTGAGGAGGAAGAAAGGGTTGAAGAAGATTACATCCGCGAACCTTACAATGCCCCACCGCTTGCGCCCATCGCGCTCCGTGAAGTGCCTGCCGATGAATGGAATAAAGCCGCAGAGGGGATGGATTACAGCAAAGACCTGCCTAAACCACCCAAAGAGCGCAAAAAAAGAGCACCCAGCGAACCAGAGCCCTCCTTCGACTGGACGGGACTGACGCAGGGTTTGGGAAGTTTCCTACAGTTACTTGCCGTTGTTTTTGCGCTGGGTTTCATCGCCTATGGAATCTATTGGATGATCCAGACTCCACGCAACCGCAGCATTTCCCGAGACGGCACGGAGATCACACTCGCCAATCTGGACGAGTATATCCACGAAACCGATCTTGACCGCTTCCTGCGCGAAGCCCTCGCGGCCTCCAATTGGCCCTTAGCCGTTCGGCTCTATTTCTTGCAAACCATCAAGCAGCTATCAGAAAGAGAAGCCATTGTGTGGTCTAAAGAAAAGACAAACCGCGATTACTTGCGCGAGATGCGCGGGCACCATTTGGGCACACAGTTCCGCGATGCCACCCGGCAGTACGAGCGGGTGTGGTATGGGAATCAGCCGATTACCGCCGAGGAGTTTGCAAGGCTAGAGCCGGAGTTTAAGGCGTTGTTGGGAGAGATTTGAGTGGAGAACTAAGGATAAGGTCCTTTTGACTATAGAAAGCTCGAGATGCCTTTTAGAAATAAATAATTGCCTTTCTTAATCAAAAAGTGATCTCCACTCCCTGCCCCTCTATCGGAAATACTACCCAATATTGTACGAAGCGATCTGACGACCCCAAGTCGTCTGACCGCTTTCTAAACTCCTGCCACCAAGCCAAAGATGGAGCAAGTGCCATCGCAACCTGCTTCCATTTTTTCATTCCCTCTGCAAAGGGCGCAAAGGCGATAACAACCACTCCCGTTTCAGTTTTAAGAAACAAATCAGCTTCTAATTTCAGCAAGCGTTTCCCCATGCCGTTGTTGGCGTCCTCGCCAATAACACGATAGGTGGGTGGCATCAACTTGGAACCCTCCTCGCTGCTTGTTGTTGGCGGGGACGCCAACAACGGCAGGATGAATCCCTCCGCCGCATATTTACCCAACATCCTTTTCGGCTGAAAATTCTTCTCCAAAAAAGCCCGAAACACTTCTGATTGCCGCAGCAAATGCTCTGCCGAAACCATCTCTGACACGCCTCTGATTTGCAACTGCTTTAGAGCAACTGCCAGCCGTGCAGAATGCCCGGGCGCTAGGTCGTCCGCAATCAAAAAAGTGGCAACCGCCTTGCCAATGGCAGGGGCATACTCACCTTTGAATTCCAGCCAATTACCCCAGGCAACAGGTTCGCCTAAAGTGGGCTGCAAGCCGGGCGGCATTTCGTGCTGGATATCTATCAATAAAGGCAGGTGAATCTGGGGAGATTTGCCCCGTCGCGTGTCGTGGTAACTCAGAGTCGATTCATCGGGCAAGGTTGCAGGGAAATCCCTGGGCTTGTAGATAATTTCCGTTTCAATCGAAACGGGCATCCCTGCGTGGTAAAACGGCGTTTCGGCGGAATTAGGGTCTAGTGTTGGGATGCTGTCATCTCCGTTGCTGAACACACGATTAAGCCAGCCCGTGCCTTTGACGGTCGTTGGGAATACCAGATAATCACGGGCTCGGGTGAGGCCCACATAGAGCAAACGGGCTTCTTCTTCGAGCGCAGTTCGGCTGGCTTGTGCCCATTCTTCCGTTTGAAAAAGGGCCTCCTCAAGGGGTGTGTTGCGCAATTGGTCGGCATACGGATTTACCCAAAAACGCAGCCAGCGGTTGCCCAAAATATTATCCAAATCCGGTTCTTCGAGCTCACTTACAAGATTGAGCCCCCAGACTTGTTCTTTCAAATTTTGCTCGAGTGCATGGCAAATGGTGAGCGGATATTCCAATCCCTTGGAACGGTGGTAGGTGAGCACTTTCACGGCATCCTCGGTTTCTCCAGAGCCTTGAGCATCTAGTTCGTTTTCGGCCAACTGATTGAGCCACAATAGGAAACCGCCCAACGATGCCGCCGAGTGCAAGCGTTGGCATGCCGATTCATAATCTAGGGCATAGCGGCGCAGTCGGTCAAGATTGTCGAGGCGCTGGTCGGGATTTCCGAGTTGGATCGCAGCGCGACGGAGATCGAGTTCTTCCAGCACCAGGTTCAATATTTCAGAAGCCGAAAGGTCTGCGGTGCGGGGGCGTAAGGCGAGGAGTTGGTTCAAAAGCAAAGCATCTCCCCAACCACCGCCGTAAATGGGCGAGTCCGCATTTTCAGACAAATATTGCAGCCTGCGCTCCACGATTTCCTCGAGATCCATACTTCCCGTGAGGAACAAAATCTCGGCAGCCGCCAGCGAATCAGAGGGAGTGAGCAGATATTTCAAACAGGCCACGGCGAGTTTGGCTTCAGGCGTTTCCAGCAGGCCATTTCTGGCAATGGCAGCTTTGAGTCCGGCGCGATGCAGGGCGTCAGCCATACTCAGGCATTGGCGATTGCTGCGGCACAGGATGGCGATATCGCCCGGGCGAATGGGGCGAGCCTCAGTCCCTTTTTTGTTGAAAACCACGGGTTTGCGTTGGATCAGAATCCGCACTTGATCGGCAATACAATGATCGAACCAGGGCGCACCGGGTGGTCTTCGCTCATCCAGTTCAGAGCGAAAATGCCAGTGCTGAAGGGCAAGACCTGGGTTATCGCCGCTTTGGGCATTAGACATTGGATGTTGGATATCGGATATTCTCGCCGGTTCCAATACAATCTGCTCCCTGGGCATACCCTCAAACGCCCGTTCAAAAATAGAATTGGTGGCATACACGAGGTCGGGCCGACTACGCCACGACTTTTTAAGAATATTCTCGTCCTTCACACCGCCCGTAGCACGAATGATGGCTTGCATGAGTGCAGGTTCAGCCCCCCGGAAGCCGTAGATGCTTTGTTTGGGATCACCGACCCAAATAGAATGCCGGGCGAGCTGGCTGATTTGCAGGAAGATATCGAGTTGGATGGGCGAGGTGTCCTGGAACTCATCCACGAGCAGCAGGTCGAGTTCCTGACGAAGGGTTTCACGCACGGTTTCTACACGCAGCAGGCTGCTAACGTAGGTCTCCATGTCGGTATAATCAATAAGGCCACGCTTTTTTTTGTACTGTTCGTATTCGCTTAGGGCATCGGATGCAATGTCGAATACCAGTTCGATATACCCTCGCAGGTCTGCGCGGAATTGGGGATGCTGATCGTGACTGAGGGCAATTTGCCGAAGATCTTCCATGAGATCACGGCTTTTTGCCCCAGGGTTGGTTTTGGCAATTTTCACCCATTCGTGCCAATACAGTTCGCCTCGATATTTGAGTTGATTTTGGAATTGGCGCAGCACTTCGGCTGCATCGCGGGTAGTTTTGGTGGTGTCGGCTTCGTTTGCGTCGAGGGCGGCTACGGTTTGGTCAATGGCCGAAAGCAGGCGGTTATTCCACACCACCGGGTCCGCATTTTGGACGGGCGGGAGCAGTCGTTCAAAGCTGGACCAAGAGCGCAACTTACTCGTTTCCAATATAGTTTTATCAAAATTATTGGCCCGTGCTACGTCCGTCAAATTGCGAATATCCCGCCGCCAATCGTAAGTATCGCCTATACTTTTTTTAGTCAATCCCAAGCGGTCAGCAAGCAAATTCATACCTTCGATGCGCTGTTCGGTAAGGACCTGAGAAAGAGATTCGTTGAACAAACGTTGCTCGTCGCCGTCAGCGATAATCTCTACCAGCGGCGACACTCCTGCTTCAAAAGCGAAGCGTTGCAATAGCCGAGTGCCAATGCTGTGAACCGTGCCGATAAGGGCTTCACCAAGTTCGTTGGCGGCCTCGGTCATGCCCGCTTCCAGAAGGCGAACGCGAACACGTTCCTGAAGTTCGGCAGCGGCTTTTTTGGTGAAAGTGGTGGCCAGGATACCAGCCGGGCGTACGCCGTTTTGCAGCAACGCAACCATGCGTTGGGTCAGCGTATAAGTTTTCCCCGAGCCAGCTCCGGCGGAGATGAGTTCGATTTGAAGTTGTGGATTTGTGGAGTTGTGGATTTGGGTATTCGACACGGCTTCGCTTTTAGGTAGGGCGAAGGTCGAAAAACGCTGGGAGTATTTTGGGGCGTGGCAAAAAGTTGTAGGTTCGCCCTTTAAAAATGCTCCGAAATTTGAACGCTGGAAATGAATTTGACTACCATAATGCTAAAAAACTTCCCCCTATTTGCCTTGCTTTTCCTGTTCTCTTGCAATACTCCCGAAGCCAAGCTTGAGCGATTGCAACACGATTTTTGGGAAAAATTTGCGCGACAAGATTTCTTCGAAATCAAGCTAAAAAACGAAGTGCTACACCTACCGCTCCCGCCCTCCAACGCGCCATCAGAACAACAAAAATCATGGTTTGAAAGCCTTCAAAAAGAGGCAAATTCAATTGAGGAACAACAACTTAGTACAGAGAGACAAAGTCAGTTGGTACAAATTCGCGCTGCCTTAGACGATTGTGTGGCACACACAGGAAGTCCCTTTTTTGATCCAAACCGCTGCGTATTTTTAAAGCATTTACAGCGGTTTTCAGATCATCCGGAGCTTTCGCTGGTACTTGAAAATATCCCGGATTATTATACCCAGATTGAGCAGCGCTGGCAAATACCCGACGGCCGCTTTGTTTCAAAAGCAGTGTTGGAATCACAATCCACGCTTGATTTGTTGAATTCAATAGAAAGGGGATCAAGTGGGGAAATCGCCGCCCTGACCGGAGCTGCGAAGGCAGCGATAAAGGACTTTATTGGTCTTTGTCAGAGTGCGATCCTGAGATAGGGCGAAATACATTTCGCCGAGAGTTGTGCGAAATGAATTTCGCATTACTAGATGGACTTAGCCTGATTTTTGTCGGCAATAATTTCTTTGAGCTCTTTCAAAAAGGCATATTGCTGTGGTAGCACACGTTTGAAAGCTTCCTTCACAGCGACGTAAGTGCCTTTTTCTAAATCAACTACCAAGTGTTTGATGTGTAGCCGGGCCTTTTCTTTTGCCACGCGGAAGTCCTCATACACCAATGCACGAAGGGACGGAATCTCGTGCCAATCCGCCTCAATGGCGATGGCTTTGCGGGTATCACCGTTGGCGTCGGCCACAGGATCCAGTTCGATGTAGTGGGCCGCGAACCGTTCTGGTTCTGACTCATCACCAAAAGGGGCAGAAAGTGAACCCTGGCTTTCTTGGTTGGGAAAAAACACTTCGAGGCCGTTTTCACGCACCCTGTAAATGATTACATCCACTTGTTCTGTCGTTTGCACGTTGAAAAATTTAAACTGAAACGCTTTGCAATGAAAAAGGTTGGCAAATCTGGGAGGTCAAAGGACGGAAAAATTTTACACTTCCAAGGTGTGAATGAGAAAGCTTCGACGGTACCCTCCTTCGCTTTTACCAGTATTGGTCTGATGTGGAACAAGAAAGCTACGGCGCGACCCTCCTTCGCTTTAACCAGCATTGGTCTGATGTGGAACAAGAAAGCTACGGCGGGTAAAAAAGAAAAAGCCGCCAGAACGCTTGCGCGACTGACGGCTAATAAACCCCAAAAAACCAAATGAAAACTGATGCAAAGACCGGAAGAATTTTTGAAACTGTCAAGTGTTTTGAAAAAAAAATTTCAAACGGCTCCTTTTTTTTTCAACAATTGGGAGAGACTCTTGGCATCGGCCTCCACATAATCCGCACCGGCCTCCCAAAGTTTTTGACCGTGACCATCATGGATATGGGATGCACCTAAAAAACCAATTGTTTGAATTCCAGCACTTTTTGCGGCTAAAACGCCCGTTACACTATCCTCTATGACCAGCGTTTCATGGGGCAAAAGCCCCAATTTTTCCATTGCAAAAAGGTATACATCAGGCGATGGTTTAGGTTTGTCCACTTGCTCCGCAGAAAAAATAAAACCGTCGAGGGCCTCAAACAAACGTAGCTTTTTGAGGCATTTCTCCACTCCAAGTAGGCTGGCATTAGAAACCATACTTTTAGGCACTTTTAGGCTTTTGAAGAGCTTGGGCATCCCTTTTACCGCCTGAAGTGATCGGTGAAAGTCACCATCATGTTCGTTGCGAATTTGTTGAATAAAATCTTCGGGGGCTTTGAAACCCTCTTCCTGCTGAAGCGCGGTCAATATGTCGCGGGTTAAAAGGCCTGGGAAACGCATCATATAGGCACGCTCCTCCAAATACAGGCCATGCCGTGCAAGGAGCTTCAACATGATCCTGGCACCCACAATCTCAGAATCTACGATCGTGCCGTCATTGTCGAAAAAGACGTGTTTGATAGACATAGCTCAAAAACAAAAAAACCGCAACAGTGCCTACGCCTATTGCGGTTTTTGTTAAAAATCTTACGCTGGTGGCGATATTACCGCCCGAAATCCAACACGGAGCTGCGACCATAAAGCATAAGTATCACCGCCGTGAGGAAAAACAGGCCCATAAGGATATAGAGAATGCAGTATCCCTTGCCACGCGAGTTTTTGATGTCTTCCATATTGTACTGCGAAATTTTGTGGTGCGAAAAATGTGGCGCAAAAGTAGGAAAGCCCAAATCACATTCTGATAGAACTGCGTTTTTTTTCGCAATTTCAGAACGGTTTTAAAATAGGAGCCAGGGGTCCCCAAAAAATAATTCAGGTGATTTCGTTTTTTTTCAAACTCTAATCCCTTGATTTCCAAAAAGTTTAGAAATTTGTCTGGCGAAAAGCGGCATGTTTTATGCTGTTGAGTCGCCAAAGCAAGCGTTTTACGATGAGTTTTTTTCTAGATGATCCGGTTCTTTTTTGGCTGGTGTGGGGCATCTTCACGCTGGCTGGCACCATTATCGGTTGGTCGTTGCGCGCCAACACCTCCGAAAAAGAGGTGCGTGGAGCACTAAACCGAATCGAACAGGAAAAGAATACCTTGGCAAGGCTCTATACCCAAATAAAACACCAGCACGATTTGCGCGAAGCCGATTTTCGTCGGGCCTCTTTGGATGTTGAAAAGCTCCGTGCAATCATACAACTTCTTGAAGATGAACGCGCTACGCTTCTACCAGATGCGCCGTTCAATGCCGCCCGCATCGCCAGCGCAGAATCTGCCGCAGCACAATACGCGCAAAAAGTAGCGGCACTTGAGGTGCTTGCGAATAGCCTTCGTGCCCAGAATACTGAGCTTAGCGAACAACTTTTTGCCATCCAAAAAGAGATGGGCGATTGGGACACGCTTTATCGTGGCTTCAAGATGACCCAAGAGCGCTTGGCTGCCTTTGAGCAAAAATCTCTGGCCCTCGAAATGGAGCGCGACAACTTACTCAAGCAACTTGGCCAAGCCATCGCCGAGATAGAAATACTGCAAGGAGAAATCCAACAAAAGCCCGAAACGCAAGCGCAAAAGCAAAAAAATTCCAGAAAGGGCAGTGTCGCGGCACCTCAAGTAGATGATTTGAAGAGCATCAAAGGCATAGCGACATTTGAAGATCGGCTGGCAGGAATGGGCATCTCAACATTTGCTCAAATAAGCCGTTGGGACGATGATGCGGTGATTGCCGTGGCCAAAACACTCGATATCAGCCCAGGGAAAATATATCGTGACGACTGGGTTGGTCAGGCGCAGCGCCTTGCAGGCGAGCGGAGGTAATACAGTAGGCAGTAGCAGTGATAAAGGTGGTCATGCTACCTTCTACTGCTACAGTCTTCTCAAAAACTTCCCCCACTTCCACCACACAGACCACTCGCGCCGCACCTGAAAATAGGGGCGTTGTAGGGCGCCAAAATCGCGCCGACCATGCTCTATCTCCCGCATCATGCTTCCCTCGAAGTCGAAAATGGGTACTCCCACTACATTTTTCGCATACCGAATGGCCTCCCATTGGAGCAAGACAGATGCGCCAGAAGCACGCAATGCCGGGTCAGCTCCGCTCATCAGATAGTAGGCCGAGTCACTATCCCAAACAAGCAGTGCTGCAGCGTGTAGTTGGCATGATATCGGGTCGGTGGCAAAAAAAAGTTTGCCGCAATTATGATCAGACAACGCCTTTATAATTCGTTTAAAAAAAGAAAAGTCGAGGGGCTGCTCCAATCCCTGATGCTCGAAACTTGAACCTATCAGTCGGTGCAATTCAGCCAGAGGCAAATCGTGGCTGACCACTAATTTGGACGCTGCCGCACGGATTTTATTGCGATAATTTTTTTCTATGTTCTTAAAAATCAACTCCTCAGAATCATTGAGGGAAAGTATATAAGAATACATAGTCGTCTGCTGAAAACCCTGCCAATAGAACGGAAGCCAATTCCTGACCGAGTAATTGAAGTTTTGTTCAAAAGCTGCAAGCCCTTTGGGCAGCTGCTCTATCAACTCTTTGTAAAGGCGCATTTCCCACTTTAAAACCCGGTATTCTGGCAGGAGATAAGGTCCCAACTGTTTACAGACTTGAGGCATCGTTATATACTGCCAGCCAAGTTTTTGCTTCAAAAAATAGGGTAAAACGGCTACGATTCGTCCGTTTTTTTGCACCGTGACTGCATCCCAGATGCCGCCTTCGCACACCGCGTCGAGATACCACGGCTGCATGAACAATGGCAGATCAGGCACATGAATGGCAAAGGTTCGGTAAGCGTCGCGCTGGTGTGTGTGCATAATTCAAAGTCCAGTATTTATCCGCAAAAAAAAGCCTCCCTCTCCCAGATCGTTCCAAGTCCATTCACAACGGATGGATTTGTCGTAGAACAGGACAAAATCAAGTCCTGGCCCATAGCCGAAGAGCGGACGATTGGTGAGCGGGTTGGCGGCTGTGTAATAGGGGTCGTTGGCCCAGCCGAGGTCACTGTTGATTGCAAAATAGATTTTTATAGGCATCTTTTGAAACGCTTTGATCGGCACAAAACGCGCCAAATGAAACACATCTTCTAAAATGCGAAAGTGCCACGAAGTGCGCAATAGACCAAAATCCAACCCATCTACCACATAATAATCATATCCGCGCACTAGATTGCCGCCGTAGCCGAGTGCTTGATTGTTACTTTGGGGGGGCTGGTGGCGCGGCAGACTGGCACGGACTTTCCCAACAAGTTCGAGACTCAGCCATTTATTGACAAAAAAATATTGATCCCATTGTGCAAAGGCCCGGAAGATTTGCAGATCGTCAGAAGGCAACAGCCCGTTTTTTCGGATTTCAACGTATGCTCGCCACCCACTCAGCGGGTAAGGCCGAATGTCGCGGTAATCAAACGTGAGCGAATATACCGCACTGAAATGGCGCTGACGGGTTGCACTTTTTAGAAAATAGTCTGGGTTAAGTACCTGCGCCACCGTGTCGGCCACCTGGTTGTCGCGATACTCGAGTGTAAAAGATTGGCTTTGGAACAGTTTGGGGCGAGAGATCAAGGTGACAGAAGCCAGAATCTGCTCCAATTGCCAGGTTTCGCGCACTTTCAAAAATTCCAGCTTATTGGCTGTGGTCTTGTACGACAGTTCGTGGGCGCGGCTGTAGGAAAGGCTGGCTTCCAAGCCAAGGGTTCGATTTCGGTTGAGGCCCGGGCTTCGGTAAGCGAGCTCATAGCGATTGGTATAACCGAACTGGGCTTTGGCCTTCAGCGCATCTGCCCGACCGGTGAGATTGAGTTGACTCCAATCAAGGCCGTAATTCACCCGTTTAAATGAACGATTGAACTCGTTCCACCAAACATTGAAATTACGGTCTGAAAGCGAAAGAATCGGCACAGGGAACACATACCATCCTTCCGAGACACGGATCAGCAGCACTACGCGCCCCTCACTGCCCCATTCCGCTACACTGATGCTGGCTTCTGAAAAAATGCCAAGGTTCATGAGGCGAAGTCGGTTGCGCTCCAAAACGGCCGAAAGTCCTCTGGCGGGAACAGAATCGCCCACGGCGAATTCCAATTCCCTTAAAATGGTGCCCACTTTTGTCTTTTTATCTCCCTCTATATTGATTTTTTCAATGCGGACAAAGGTTTCAGAAAGTGAGTCTGATTGCGCCACAAGCACAACAGGGCAAAAGAAAAACAGGATTAAAATCTTGAAATTCAGGCGAACAGAAATGGCTCGGTTATGGGGCATCGTGTTTTGTGTTGACAGGATTTACAAGATTCTTCAAGATTTACAGGATTTATAGGATTTAGAGTCCTTCATTGTACTGCACAGAATTTTGTCAGTCCTGCCAATCTTGAAGATCTTGTTTAAGCGCGCACACACTTTTCAAGGGCTGAGCAGTTGTCGAGTAAAATGTTGCCTTTGTATCTGAAAAACACCCCCGGCGCATAATCCACCTCGAAAATCAACTGGGTTGTACTGGCTGAAGGGCTAAGGTCAAACTTGTATTGCCGCCAATCCGAATGATCAATCAATGGAGAAGTGGCTAAAAGTTCACTTTTCCCACCTTTATCGGAGTGACCAAAGATGCGTAATCTTGCAGGTTTGTTGTAGCCCACATATTTGGGCGCGTGGGCAAGATACAGGGTAAAGGTGTAACACTTCCCGTTCAGAAGTGGCCTGGCCAGTGTTTGGGTAATATCCTCCCGGGTACCGTCCTCCCGAATGACAAGCCCGACGCAGGTTTTGCCCTCCTGGGCTGGGAACATGATTTCCCAAGCCCCTGGAAGAACATCCGGCGTACTTCCTTTATAGGTAAAATGCCAACCTTTGGGGCATTTACCGGAGCCCGGAGCGCCTTCAAATGAAGGGTTTCGGAAGTATATTTTCCCTTGAGGTTGCCATGAGCTTGCAATCAGGGGAAAAAGGAGCAGGAGCAGTTTTTGCATTAAAAATGGGTTTACCAAAACACTATGTACAGTGCTGCCAGAATGCCAACAACGAGCAGTGCGCCAATGGCAAATGTTTGAGAAGTCTTAAACATCGAAATATCCACTTCCATTGCCTTGGGGTTGTTTTTGCTTTTTGGGTCGGCCAAGCTGATGATGACCATAAGTGCAACCAGAATCAAGAAAGCATAGCCCATTTGATTCAGGAAGGGGATTTCAGGCGTGTAGGTTTTAAAGGCAATTCCCAACGGAATGGTGGCCAGTGCAGCCACCAATGCAGCATTGGCGGTGGCACGTTTCCAGAAAAAGCCCAGCAAGAAAATAGCCACAACTCCAGGGGAAATCAACCCTGTAAATTCCTGAATAAACTGGAAGCCTTGTTCAAGTTTTTGCAATTGAGGTGCCACCAAAACTGCAATGGCCATCGAAATCAGTATTGTCCAGCGCCCCACCCTTACTTGTTTTTCCTCGCTCGCTCCTTTTTCCATATACTTGTTGTAGAGGTCGAGCGTGAAAATAGTAGCAATCGAGTTTGCTTTGCCCGCCAAAGAGGCCACAATGGCAGCTGTAAGGGCTGCAAACGAAAGGCCTTTAAGACCTGGGCCAAGCAAATTAAGCAGCACTGGGTATGCTTTGTCGGGCTTCACTTCGCCTGCGGCATTCACCATTTCTTGTTGAAACATTCCTTTTTGATAAAGAACGTACGCCGCGATGCCCGGCAATACCACAATGATTGGCATCAACAACTTCAGGAAAGCCGCAAACAGAAGACCGCTGCGAGCTGTTTCAATATTTGCGCCCAAAGCCCTTTGTGTAATGTACTGGTTGCAACCCCAATAGTTCAGATTGGCGATCCACATGGCACCAAACAAGACTGTGAGGCCCGGAAGGTCTTTGTAGTACTTGTTCGACTCGTCAAAAATCATGTGAAAATGGTCTGGCGCCTGCTCTTTGATGAGGCTAAGACCAGCAATTGCCCCTTGGGCACCAAACTGTTGCGCCACCAAATCAAGCGCGAGATAGGTCGTGAAAAGTCCGCCCAAGACTAGAATTGCCACCTGGATAACATCTGTGTAACCGATCACTTTCATCCCGCCCAGCGTGATAAAGATGGCAAAAATGGCCAAAAAAAGCGCGCAAACGGTAAAGCCATTGACGTTTAACCACGAGATTCCAAACAGGTTGAAACCAACGTTGAAATTGGTGATCGAATCAATGGCCAATGCGCCGAGATAGAGAATAGCCGTGAGGTTCACGAACACATACACCAACAGCCAGAAAACTGCCATCATGGTTGCTACCAATGGGCTGTACCGCTTTTCAAGGAATTGCGGCATGGTGAATATCCTGTTTTTGATATAGCCTGGCATAAAAAACACCGCCACCACGATGAGCGTGGCCGCAGCCATCCATTCGTAGGAGGCAATGGCCAGACCCATTGCAAAACCAGAGCCGCTCATGCCAATAAATTGTTCAGCACTGATGTTAGAAGCAATGAGTGACGCCCCTATGGCCCACCAGGTGAGTGCACCTTCAGCAAGGAAAAAGTCCGTCGCGGTGTTTTCGCCGGATTTCTTTTTAAGATAAATCCAGTATCCATACCCTGAAACAATGAGAAAGTAAAGGACGAAAACGGCATAATCCAAAGACTGTAAAGCAGAACCCATGAGTGTCCAGTTGAAAAAAGTGAATTAAGAAAGGGTGTGGCAAAAAATTTGGGGGTGGCTAAGGCAGCCCAAATGTAGGAAGGGGAACAAAAATTCAGAAAAATAAAAATCATCTGCAGAGACTTGTGGTTTTCGAGGAAAAACCCGTTTCTTTGCACCCGCTTTACCCGCCATAGCCTTGGCGGAGGAGGGTAAAACAATAAAGGTTTCCTGGCCGAGCGGTTAGGCACAGCTCTGCAAAAGCTGCTACAGCGGTTCGAATCCGCTGGAAACCTCGAAGTACGAACGGCTAGTTTTCTGAAATTCAGAAAGTTAGCCGTTTTCTTTTGAAAACCGCACCCTCGGGTCGGCCAAAGCGTACAACACATCTGCGAGCAGATTTCCCAATATCGTAAGCGTGGCTGCAATCATCATAATAGCTGAAAGCAGGGGGAGGTCATTTCCATGAAATGCCTCGAAAGTCTTGTTGCCCATGCCTGGAAAGTTAAAAAGTGCCTCTACTACCAGCGAACCCGTAAACACGGCGGGCAGTATGCTCGCAAATATGGTGATGATCGGGAAAAGTGCGTTTCTGAAAGCGTGACTCCAGTACACTTCCTCCGCTCCCACTCCTTTGGCTCTTGCCGTGCGGATATAATCTTCGCCCAAGGTGCCTAGCATTCCTCCGCGCATTTGCAAGGCCAAAGTCGCCATTGCATGTAGGGTTAAGATGATGATCGGAAGCACACATTTGGGAGCATTGGTACTCCACCAATCACTAAAAGACGTTTTGCCAGGCCGCCAAGCATCTTGCACATCAAAATAAATGGAGGGTAAAATGTTTTGTCCCCATTCGGTATTCGTAAAAATCATGATAAGCAGTCCACCCAGCCAAAAGACGGGCATTGAAAAAAGAAAAAACAAAGTCCGTTTTCCCCAGCGATCTAGCCAGCGGCCCTTGCGCCGAGCCATTTCTACTCCAAGTGGTACGGCGATCAGATAGGCTAACAGCATAGCCAAAAAACTGATGGTCAAGGTAGAAAGCAGGCTTGATTGCAGATCAACCCAGACCTCTACCCTACGTCTGGTTAGGCCCAAATCGCCTGTCAGAAACCCTTTGAGCCATTGGTGGTATTGGTTTTCAAACCCATGCCAATGGAGTGCAGGACTGCGAAGTTTGTCTGGAAATTGTTGGGTGCGTAAGACAAACGCCGCAGCATCGAGCTGTAAAAGCGCCTTGGTTAGCTTGGGGAATGGAGACTCAGGCCTGCGGAATTCAGGGGACGCTATATTGGGCGCTGTTTCGGGAAACCTTGCGTCAGGGATTTTGCTGGCTAACAAGTTCAGGCGGTTCGCAGCCGAATCCATCAAGGCTAACTTGTCGGCTCTAATCAAAAAAGGCAGCTCGCTTAGAAGCTGAGCGCTGGGCGGGAAGGTTTGCGGAAGAGCTTCTATAGCACATACCACTTCAGAGACCGCTTTGTCCCAATTTTTAGCAGCGGGCCAATTGCCTGTTTGGCCAATCATTTTTTCCAATCGTGCGCGTCGTTCGAGCGGAAAAATGCGCCACAAAGTGTCTGGATAAGCCGCAGTGGTAAGGGTAAGATAAAAAGTGGGGCCATCCAAGCCAAGCCGAATTGCGTTAGAGCGATATTTTTCAGCTTGCTGTACCGGGTCGAGCGTGTTGTAGGTCTCCTCGCCAAAAACATTCACTACCGGATCGCCCGGCGCGCATTTACCCAGCCCAAATGCCAAAAAGGAAATGACCAGCAAGGTGGGCAAAGCCAATAGTATTCGGCGCAGGAGGTATTTGAGCATAATTTGGACGTTGGACCATGGACGTTGAACAATAGACAACCCAATCAAACATCTCGAACAACTTCTTAGTCTTCCTCGTAAGGGGTTACTTCGCGGCTTTTCTTTTCGGCGACCAAAAGCGCTTTTTCGCGGTTGCGTTGCACCCTGGCTACGACCAAAATACTTGCCTCATAAAGGCCAAAAAGTGGAATGGATACCAGTGTCTGGGACACCACATCGGGAGGGGTGATGATGGCTGCAACAATGAGTACGACCACAACAGCTTGCCTGCGGTGACTTCGCAAAAAAGCAGGGCCTATGAGTCCAATTTTTGCCAAAAAATAAGCTAAAATTGGCATTTCAAAAATCAATCCCGTAGGCAAGGTGAACATCGTCATGTAGGTCACATAAGAATCCAGCGTGGGAGACACATCCAGTCCTTCCAGTGTATAACCCGCCAAAAAACTAATAGAAAATGGAGCGATGATAAAATAGCCAAAACTTACCCCCAACAGAAAAAGGGCAGTGCAAATAGCCACTACCCCACGCACTGCCTTTCGCTCTTCGTCGAGCAGGCCGGGGCGCACAAACTTCCAGAATTCCCAAAAAATAAACGGGAACGCTCCAATGATTCCCAGCCAAAAAGACACATACAAATGCTGCATCAGCACTTCCCCCAATTGTCGGGTGATTAGGTTGAACACAGGTGGTTTGAAACACATGGCCTCGCCTGCACCTGCCCAGTGGGAAAAGCTACAAAGCGCTCTGTAAGTGATAAAATCGGGGTTTCGTGGCCCAAAAATGAGTGTGTTAAACACAAAGTCTTTATTCAAAAAGCAGGTGATGCCCACTACCGCTATCGCGAGCGCAGAGCGGAGAAGGTGGATTCTCAGCTCGGTTATATGGTCAAAAAAAGACATCTCATTACGGTCGTGTTCGTGCTGCTGGTCGAGAGCCATGGTCGGTGGATTTAAAAATCGTAGGCAGTGTTAGAGCCTCTTAGACCCGGCAAATGTAAAAAGTTAAGCCCCGATGTATCGGAAAACAGCAAAACTTAATCCCCAGACTCGTTAAAAAATGTTTGATTCAATTTTGACTCACCATTGTTGTAGAACTTTGTGCTACTTTGCTCTTCAAACCGATTTTGATTTTATGAGAAAAATATTTTTCCCTTTCCTGCTTCTTTGCGCCACCCAATTGTTTTCCCAATCTAATTACAAACCGAACAAGCGTTTTTTAGAAGCTGGATTCCTTTTTGGCCTCACCAATTATTCCGGTGACCTTGCCGAAAAGAACATCCATATTTTAGAATCGCGCCTTGGCTACGGGGCTTATGCCCGCTATTTTCTTTCTACCCATTTTGCGCTGCGGACGCATCTTTTTTCGGGATCTATTTCTGGCGACGATTCGAATGCAAAAGACCCACAATTACGCCGGCGCAGTTTCCGTTTTGGCACCCACATTCTCGAAGTTGGCCTCGGCGGCGAATGGCATATTTTGGGGAGGGGGCGTTTTTCGAATACAGGCTTACACCATTATTTCCTTTCACCATACCTCTACCTGGGTGTAGGCGGCACCTTTAGTGGAGCAAAAGCCGAGTATTACGGTACGCCAGAAGACCGAAATGTTTATTTTGTGGTACCGCTACCAGAAGTTGGGCTGCATCAGCAGTTTCTCATTGCGCCTATGGGTGTGGGAGTCCGGGCTGACCTCAACGAAGGGTTGGTAATTGGTGTAGAAGTAGGCTGGCGACCTGTCTTTTCGGACGACCTGGACGGAGTGCGCCTCAATGGAAACCCAGATGATAATGACTGGTACTATTTCGGTGGTGTCACACTGTCATTCATTTTAAACAAGCCCAAAAGGCGCGGTTAGCAGCCAATTCAAATCTGGGATCAACTTCGCGCATATTTTTACCTTTGGCACACCATGAACAAATCTAATACCCTGAAAATCACGCTTGAACTGGTCTGGTGGGTCATAACAGCCCTCATTGTTTGGGCTGTATTGCAGCCCATTCAAAAAGCAATGTATGTGTGGCCATTTGAATTCACCAATGTGGTGTTTGTGGTGGTTCTTTTTACATTGACTCGCTATATTTTCCTGCTCAAGCACACCTTTATCAACAAGCAACAAGTGCTTAAAATCGTGCTGATGATGCTCATGTTCCCGCTCACTTTTTATTTGATTGAAAGGGTCAACGACTTTTTAGGGTTCATTGAGGAGCAAACTTGGGAACCGCTCACAGGGCACCTCCCAGCCCCCCAACAACCCCTTATTCAGGAATATATCTGGGGCGAAATGCTCTTTTTTGGCGTGGGGAGCGCGATTGCAGCACCCGCGTTCGCCATTCGCATGATGCTTTCTATTTGGCGAACGAGGAATCGGGGAACGGTGTAAAAAAAATATTTGCTCGGGAACTCTTTGCCTACCCCCTTGTGTTGTGTGCACCTATCGGCGACCTTTGCGGTTCCGATTCACCAAACTAAAACCTCTATGGCTACCTTAACCTACAAGGCAAACTGCGCGCAAAGCCAGGTATTCGAGCAGGAATTCGTTCCATTGCTCGATGCGGTCTATGCGTTCTCCTATCGCCTTACGGGCGACAAGACACAGGCTGAAGACCTCGCGCAAGAGACTTTTATGAAAGCATGGCGCTTCATCGAGCGCTATACGGCCGAGACGAACGCCAAAGCATGGTTGTTCCGGATCTGCCGCAATGCTTTCATCAACGATTGGCGCAGCAAAAAGACCCAGCCGCGTACCCGCGATATTGAAGACCCAACGGTACGACTGTTACCCGTGGCTGAAAACCCGCGCCACGACCGCATGGGCGATGAAGTGATGTTCGCCATCAACGCTCTCTCGGCCAACTTCCGCACCGTGGTACTCTTGGACCTGGAGGATTTCACTTACGAAGAAATCGCGGCTATTCTGGACATACCAATTGGCACCGTCCGTTCACGGCTGCACCGCGCCCGCAACGTTTTGGCAAAAAAACTCGAAATGTACGGACGTTCAAAAGGCTACAACGTGCAGGACAATGAAGGCAGCGTAGGAGAAGACGAAGATGCGCCCAGCGCAGTGTAAATAAAAGGGTTTGCCCGACAGCAGTTTTTTAAACTGCCCGTGGCAAACCCTTTTTTCGCTCAACAACCTCAACATTCTCAACCAGATTAAAAAATCATCACCATGTTATTCACACGTCAGCATTCTACCGCAGGCAAGCAGGCATCCGATGCCCGCTCCTTCCCTTGCTTGGCCCTCGTCTCAGCGTCCGTGATAAATTGGTGGTCCGTATCGATATGTCCTAGCTCGGTTGGCAGCCGCAGCGGGCAATATGGGCTACCCGGCTTTGTAGACAGTGACAGCGATGGAGGCAGCAATCCCAGCGACAGAATGCTAGCACAAATTCACGTCAGCATGAAAAACGCACGCAAAGAAACTGGCATACCCGCCAGCGACAAACCCCGGGCTCTTGGCCCACTTACCGCCAACGGCCCGGAAGACCAGGTCATTTTTGACCACCAAGTATTCTCGGACAAACCTGCTCCACGGCAACCCGAATCTCCAGATGTGGAATCACTGCGCTCCTTGCTCAAAGCAAACCTTTCGCGCGAAAAAGCCTCCCCGGCGCTCATACAACGCATCCGAAGTAGGATGCATGAAAACAAAGAGTGACTCCACGACTGTTTTCCCACCTAAACTCATTTCCAACTTTTACACGCATTGCGTCAAGCCTTCGCCGGAGAGATGTCTACATCGCTCCGGCGATTTTTTTACCCACAATCCCGAATCTTCATCCGCAAAATTGCCCCTTTTATCCAAGTCTTATGGTTGCCAGAGAATCAAATTTGACCTTTGTGTTCGCATCCACATTTTCTACATCAAAGGCATCACCACAACATGGCAATCATACAGCCCAAACGAAAAAACAGAACCCTGCTTTACGTCCTTATTGGCGTATTTGTGCTGCTCATTGGGGCAGCGATCTTCAAATCCCGCCAAAAACCAAAAGGTGTAGAGGTGACCGTTGAAAAGGTCGAAAAGCGCACCATCAAAGAAACGGTGAGCGCGAGCGGCAAAATTTTCCCTGAAACGGAGGTAAAGATCAGTTCGGACGTTTCGGGCGAGATCATTGAACTTTATGTAAAGGAAGGCGACTCTGTGACGATGGGTCAGGTGCTGGCTAAAATTAAACCTGACGAGTACCAAAGTGCCCTCGAACAGGGCCAGGCCTCCGTAGGCACCGCCCGCTCGCAACGAGAGATTTCCAGCTCTAATGTGCAAGGTAGCAATGCTCAGATTGAGCAGTTGAAAGCCGACCGACAGCGCGTAGTAGCCCAACTCGATGTGGCACGAAGTACGCACCAGCGCAATGAAAAATTATACAAAGACGGGGTGATTTCTACCTCCGAATTTGAGACCTCGCAAAGCAACCTTAAATCCGCCGAAAGTGCGGTGGCGGCATCGGAAGCCAGTTTAAAATCGGCACAGAGCAGCCTTTCCAGTGCCCAAGCGGGCGTCCGGGCGTCAGAATTTGGTATAAACAGTGCCAATGCCCGCCTGAAAGAACTCCGCACCAGCCTTCAAAAAACCATCGTGACTGCTCCGGTAAGCGGTATCATCAGCAAACTAAACGTGGAAAAAGGCGAGCGCGTAGTAGGTACACTCCAAATGGCTGGCACGGAGATGATGCGGGTAGCAAACCTTCGCACCATGGAGGTGCAGGTAGACGTGAGCGAAAACGACATTCTAAAAGTAACGCTCAACGATGAGGTAGACATTGAAGTGGATGCTTACCTGGGCAGAAAATTCAAAGGTAAAGTCTCTGAAATTGCCAACAGTGCGAGCAACGTGGGCAGTGTGGGGGGCGTTAGCCTCAATACGGATCAGGTGACCAACTTTGTGGTAAAAATCCGGGTAGATGCAGGATCTTATGCAGACCTGCTCAAAGATGGCCGCCGTTACCCTTTCCGACCAGGCATGTCGGCATCCGTGGATATTTTCACCCATACGGCTGAAGGGCTTTCGGTGCCGATCATCGCTGTGACTGCCCGCGATGATAATAAAGAAGACGAGAAAGACAAGGATAAGGACAAGGAGGAGGACGAGAAACCCGCCTCCGCTGAAGCTTCCGCGGGTAAAAAGGATAATGACATCATCAAAGAAATTGTATTCGTAGTTTCGGGGGATACCGTTGGAATTCGGGAGGTGAAGACAGGTATTCAGGACAATGATTATATCGAAATCGTGTCAGGTTTACAGGAGGGCGAAACGGTGGTGACTGGGCCCTATTCGGCCATTGCCCGAAAACTTGAAGGTGGTAGCCGGATCAAGGTTTCTGATAAAAAGAAAGGAGAGGGCAAAGAGAAAAAAAGCGGTGTGAGCGTAGAGATTGATTAATGATGCTGCTCAGACCGAACGACGTACTTTTACGCCGCGTCCCGCCCATGCGAGACGCGGCACAATTTTTTATGGAAAATCAAAATCATTTACCCCCCGAGTCTGATTCTGAAAATCAGCAGCATACTGCGGCCGACAACACCGAATGCCTCTCCACCAATTCCACTTTATACTGGCGGGTATTTGTGCCCATCTTTGGCACGGTGTTTTTGGGTGGCTTGCTGCTCAGCTTTGTACTCATTCCAGAAGAAGATTTATACCTTCCTTTTCCACTCCTTTGGGGACAACTATTTCTACTGGTTCTGTGGCTTGGTTGGCTGTTTTTGGTGCGCAGTACCCTCTGGCGATTGAAGCGTGTAGATGCCAGCACGACCCATTTTTTTGTTACAAATTATTGGACTACCGTGCGTTACCCCTGGGGCGATTTGGAAAAAACAGAAGAAAAAAGGCGTTTAGGCAAACGTATCA
>Ga0247843_1001726_pt1 | contig 42722 bp, 38 predicted proteins | sample LaCruzMarch2017__FD_192420 | JGI IMG/M metagenome (GOLD analysis project Ga0247843, IMG submission 192420) | Freshwater microbial communities from meromictic Lake La Cruz, Castile-La Mancha, Spain - LaCruzMarch2017_8m | ecosystem: Environmental > Aquatic > Freshwater > Lake | place: Spain...
ACTTTTTATTTTTTCGCCAGTGATCCAGTTTCTTTTGCAGTTCTTCAATAGTCATGAGGTGCCTCCGTTGCGGGAGGGTACCAAGGAAATCAGGTCAATTCACACGGGCTTACCGAAAGGACACGATTATACTCGAAAAGAAGTGATGTATTTTCCAATCATATTAAGAACGCGCATTATGTAAAGCTTGTGTGTTCAACGTGGTTTCAATATGTTGCATTGCTTTAAATTAAAAAAAGCATGCCTTTTTATTAGTTAAGTCGCTGATTAATTATCATTAATGCAATGTAATTACGTGTATATAAGTCTATTTATATGAAAAAATGATATACTATTATTGATCATGAAAAACAGAATACTGATATATAGTAAATCTAAGATAGATAGGGCCGGGGAAGTCTTAAAAAAACCGATCATAAGTAAGGCAGAAAGAGATGAGGCTCTAGAGATTCTTTCAAATTGGAGAGCATTTCATGCTGAGCCCTTGAACACATTCGCGAGAATTCTCAAGACTAGAGTTAAAAAAAGATTTGGTGATAAAAATACAATCGTTGCTCAGAGACTGAAACGTACACCCTCGATCTTGTTAAAACTCCAAAATCATAAAACCATGCGCCTCTCGGCCATGCAGGATATTGGCGGACTCAGAGCTATCCTTGAAAGCACTAAGGATGTGAATAGTCTTGTACATCTATATAGAGCTTCTAAATCAAAACATAAGTTGGCCGTACTCCATGACTATGTGGCGAAGCCAAAATTGAACGGTTACAGGAGTGTTCATTTGGTATATCAACTGGAGCAGAGCCCAAGTATCTTTATTGAGATTCAGATTCGTTCTTACTTGCAACATATCTGGGCTACGGCCGTCGAAGTTTTTGGCACGTTAAAAAATAGTTCTTTCAAGTCAGGCCATGGAGACAAAAAATGGCTAGATCTTTTCGCCCATCTTAGCTCTGTGTTTGCGCTCAAAGAAGGTACTCCTGTTTTAGATGCTCACAATGAATTAACAGGTAAACAGATCCTTAATCGAATAAAAAATATGATCACTGAACTAAAGGCAATTGAACAACTCCACGTATACACGTCAGTATATAGAATAACTTCAAGCGAAACTAAAAAGAACAATCGTAGTGGTGGATACAGCCTGGTCGTTTTAGACTCCAAAGAGAATACGATTTCATTTCAAACATTTAGTGTAGGAGAAATTGATACTGCCACATCTCGCTATATGGAAATGGAAAAAAAATTCTATGATGATCCAAGTATGAACGTAGTTCTCGTCAACACAGGTGATGTGAAAAAATTAGAAGTTAGTTATCCCAACTATTTTATGGATACTAAGGTCCTAGTAAGATATTTATCAGAAATAATGATCAATGAATTTAAGTTGTAAGTGGTGGGACCAACAGGACTTGAACCTGTAACCACCCGGTTATGAGCCGGGAGCTCTAACCAATTGAGCTATAATCCCACATAAAACAGATCAATAATTTACTTTATCTGCGTGTCTCTGCCAAGCTAGAGTATAACAAAGGAGAACCTATGGCGACGCTGTCTTTTGTTAAATACTCGGGGAATGGTAATGATTTTGTCATTTTAGATCATCCACCAATTGATATTGCGCCAAGCGTTGTGCGTCGTTTATGCGATCGCCATTTTGGAGTGGGAGCAGATGGGGTGTTGATACTGGGCACGGCCCCTGAGCATGATGGGAGTATGCGGATCATTAATGCCGATGGGGGTGAAGTTGAAATGTGTGGAAATGGGGTTCGTTGTCTAGCAAGTTTTATTGATACAAAATCTCAAGTTAAAAAAGATACATATAGAATAAAGACTATGAATGCCACTTATGAAGTTAAGCGTACTTCGAATGGATCATTTGGGATTGAGATGTCTGAGATCAAAGATAAAAACTCTCTTGACCTTAAAACATTAAATGAATTTGAAAAATCTTTTTATGTGAATACCGGAGTCCCTCATCTTGTATTCCTCTCAAATGATGTAAAAAAAATTGATATAAAAAATCGAGGTTCGTTTTATCGGCATCACCCACTTTTTTTGAATGGAACGAATGTGAATTTTGTTCAAGTCACGGGAGATAAAAAGGCTTACGTGCGGACCTATGAGCGCGGAGTGGAGGATGAAACATTTTCTTGCGGTACAGGACTCACGGCTTCAGCTTTGGCCCTTTCTCATTGGTTTGATTGGTCAGGGGCGATTCAACTGCAAAACTTGGGTGGCAATCAAACTGTTGAAGTGGGTAACTCAATTTTTTATTCAGGCGAAGTGACTTTCTGTTTTAAGGGAGAGCTTCATCTGTGAAAGATCGAATTGACAAAGTTTTAACAGACAAAGGATTAGTGACGAGCCGATCTCAGGCCAAAAGCTTAATTGAGAAAGGGGATGTCACTTGTAATGGAGTCATAGTTAAAAAAGCGGGAGAGCTCATTGAGGTAGACTCTGAACTCATTGTGAGTGGTACACAGTTCGTAGGACGAGGTGCTTTTAAACTGGAAAAAGCCATAAGTGAATTTAAGCTGGAGATCAAAGATAAAATATTTTTAGATGTTGGTGCAAGTACCGGTGGATTCACAGAGGTTCTTTTATTAAATCATGCACAGAAAGTTTACGCTATAGATGTGGGACATAATCAGTTGGCGAAAAAGCTTAAAGAAGATCCGCGTGTGATAAATCTTGAAGGAACAAATATCCGAGAGCTTCATGAATTGTCTGAGTTGGCCGATGGAGCAGTGATGGATCTTTCATTTATTTCTATTACTAAAGTCCTAGATCATGTTTCAAATTTACTTAAATCCCAGGGCTTTTTGATGGCACTTATTAAACCTCAGTTTGAGGCAGGGAGAGATCTTTTGCCTAAAGATGGTGTGATTAAGGATGAAAATCTTAGACAGAAAATTTTAAGCGAAGTGATTGCTTATGCTGAAGGGAATGGATGGGTTCATCAAGAAACAATAGTTTCACCGATTGAAGGTAAGACGGGCAATAAAGAATTTTTGAGTTGGTTTAAAAAGGCTCAATTAAATTCAAAATCGTAACGAAAATTTAGGGAATTGATCACGTTGTTCTCAGGTAGATCATTGAGTTCGCGCCAAAGGATATCACGCATAAAAATGAGGTTATAATCAAAATAGAAATTTGATGCTAAGTTGAATATGACTTTAAGATCTAAGGTCAGATTCATATCATCTCCTTTGATTGCCCAATTGGATGGATCTTGGAAGGGACGAAACCAAAGGAGGTTTTCAAAGGAAATTCTTTCATTTATTTTACTTTTCATGGCAAATTTAAACCCATGTCGAAGTCCACTCTTTTTCACAATTTTTTTTGTTTTAGTTTTATTGTCAATCGTATCTGTCTCTCTAACATCAATAAGCGGGATGTAGCTTAAGTCAAAATACTCCAAACTTTTTGATTCATAAAGATGCCATGTAAAACCAATGGCACCTACCTGCCAGTGATTTTTTGGAGTGGCAAGAGAACTGAAACGAAAAGAATTATAATTTAGAAGGGTGAGGGTGGAGACATTCTTTTTCAGGCGATGGATAACAAACTGGGCCTGGCCGGCAGTGCTTCTTGTAGATACAGAAGCGTCAGTTAGGGGATCTTTAAGTTTAGATTGTTGTTGATCGAACTGAGTTGTAAATCGGTACTTAGAAGCAATGTTGCCTCCACGAAATCCGTAACGATAACTTTCACCTTCATTAATTGACTGACGAGTAAAGGGTGAGGCGTACACTGATAAACGGTAATCAGTAAAATCTCTTTTAAAGCGTTCTTGATTAATGGCCTCTTCAACCACTAATTTTCTTTTATCAGGTCCGGTCGCATTAATAAGATCACGTTCAGTGAGTCTCTCAGGCAAATCTCTTTTGACGTTTAAAGGATTGGGCCCCTGTTCTTCTTTTTTTATTTCAACTTCAGAGATCTTGTGTTCAGTATCTAAAATATTAGCTTCAGGAAAAGGGATCTCGCGGTTAGCGATGCCTTGTATGGTGTAGGTGTAATCAAGGGAGAAGGCATTTCCATTTGGAACACGGTATAGGCGCCAGTAAGAAGTTGTTGCGGAGATTTTGATACAAATGGCACGTGAACCAAATCCGTCTACTTCGTTTGAGATTTTAATGTGGTCATTTTTGATGAGGCCATCCTCGATCCCACGATTAAGCATCACAATATTATTAGGTAAAACACGAAGAATCTTCACGTTCTTGAGGACCTCAAAAGGCTCAAGAGCAAAAACACTCATAGACAAAAAAAAACCCAAAATAATCCACATAAATAAAAGTGTAATTGATTTTGGGCGTATGAAAAGAGCTTAGTAATTGAGGACAGAATGTACCGGTAGGCCTTCTTCTTTAAAGTTATTCAAAAAAGTCAGGTTAATAAGGAGGGCCATAGAAGTGACCTTGAGTTGGTTCTTCTCACAAAGTTTCATAGCAGCTCTTAAGGTTCCTCCTGTTGCAAGTACATCATCTACCAATAGGACCTTCGCCGCTTTTGTATTTATGATCATCTCCAATGTATCTGAGCCATATTCTAGAGCATAGGATTCAGCTATTATAGGAGGAGGAAGTTTTCCCTTCTTTCTCATCGGGATAAAGCCTTTGCCTTTAAGTTGGGCCATGGCAGCTCCTAGGATAAACCCACGAGACTCAATACCTACCACATGATCAATTTCATCCCAGTTAATTCCTTGCGAGATGGCCTCAATGACTTCAGAAAATCTTTCCTGAAGTAAGGGAGTGATGTCTTTAAAAATGATACCTGCTTTTGGAAAGTCAGGAACGTTTCGAATGTGGGATTCAAAAGGATGCATAAGGTTTCTCCGTAGGAAAATGAATGCATCCTTCATACATCGGGAAGGTCCTTATTGTCTAAATGTTAGACAACTGCCTAGAGTAAAGTCTTCTAACCTGTTGAAATGTTTGATTTATTGTGGCCCCGAGATTGCTCTATAAAGATCACGAGGTACCCCTATGAAAGTTAAAAGCCTATGTTTAAGTCTTTATCTGTTTTCAGCTCTGGCCTATGGATCCCAGCATCAGATGATTGATACTTTGGGTTCATCCTCTAAAGGTCAATTCGTTGCTGTGGAAGAATATGGCTATAACTCTGGATCGCATTCATATTACGTCACCATTAAAATTGTGAATGTATGGACCAAAAATTATGTGGGAGAAACCATCGAGGTGGAGCTTCCTGCACACCGTCCACATGTGCTTCAAGAGGCCCGTGATCAGGCCAAAAACTTGGCGCATGATGAATTATCAAAATTCAGGATTAACATTTAAAAATTTTAGGCACCATCTCAATGGCATTACCTTCGAAAAAATCATCAATCCATTTGTTTTGAGGGATGATTTCCTTATTTATACAAACAGTGTGGGCCCCATGAACCTTAGATAGTTGTATAAAACCAGCCGCTGGATAAACTTGTCCACTCGTTCCAATACTCACAAAAACATCGGCCGCTTCCAAAACGTGTTGGATCTTATTCATCTGAAGGGGAATTTCTCCAAACCAAACAATATGCGGACGCATGGGAGCTTTACAACAAGGGGAAAGTGGCAAAAATTCCTTAAAATCTAATTTGTAGTGATGAAGATAGAGGGGAGAAGCTTTTTGTTCTTCATTACACAGAATAGTTTCTTGAGGAGCATAATTTCCTTTTAGGTCAAAATAAGCGAAATCATCAAAGTAGACAGTGTCACAATGAGTACAACGAGATTGATGAAGAGAACCATGCATACATAATGGATCGATACCTGCTCGTTGATGAAGGACATCCACATTTTGTGTTATCAGAGTTAAATGGGCCTTTGTTTTTTGAGCAAATTCAACCAAAGCAAGATGGGCAAGATTTGGCCGGGCATGGGCCGCCTGAAGGCGTCTCATAGAATAAAATTTCCAAACCAGGTGAGGATTATTTTTATAAGCTTCGGGGGTGGCGACGTCTTCCACTCTATGTTGTTCCCAAAGACCATCGGAATCACGAAAGGTGGAGAGTCCGGATTCAGCTGAAATGCCAGCACCTGTGAGAATCACAATAGATTTGAACTTAGACCAATCAATTTTCATGGATTTATGATAACATAAGCTCGAGAAATTTAGGATATTCACTTTTATCCAGGGAATGAGATTTTATGTGCGGACTTCTTGCTTACTCCGGTGATGTTCATCAACTTCAAGACTTTAACATTCAATTTGATCATCTTATCCATCGCGGACCGGATGATACTGAAGTGCTCAAGATTGGAGATGATGCCTCAATGTGTTTTCATCGTTTGGCCATCATGGATCCAACACTAAAAGGTCATCAGCCGTTTCAAGACGAGGAAAGTGGCAACGTCATTATCTGTAACGGTGAGATCTATAATTACGAAACACTTAAACACGATTACGAAACAACATATAAATTTAAATCTGGATCTGACTGCGAAGTTTTAGTTCCGATGTATCGGGATCTTGGCATTGAAAGTATGTGCCAACAATTAGATGCAGAGTTTGCCTTGGTTGTTTGGGACAATAAAAAGAAAAAACTCATGGCCGGACGTGATCCGATCGGAATTCGACCGCTATATTTCGGTTATACTGCGGATAAAAAAATCATGTTTGCTTCTGAAATGAAAGTCCTTACTCCATTCTGCGGCAAAGTGGAAAACTTTCCACCAGGGCATTATTACGATGGTGAGAAGTTCGTTCAGTACCGAGATATCGCAACCGTCATCTCACATTCTCCCAAAGACCTAGAGCGACATCTTAAAGATATTCGTGAAAAACTAATTGAGGGTGTACGTAAGCGACTTGTGGCAGATGTGCCGGTGGGCTTTCTTCTCTCTGGTGGTCTAGATTCAAGTCTTGTTTGTGGGATTGCTCACAGTATTTTAAAAAAACCGATAACGACTTTTTCCGTGGGACTTGATTATAACCCAATAGATATTCACTATGCTAAAATCGTGGCCGATTATCTTAAAACAAATCACCATGAAGTTTATTTTAACAAGGCCGACACTCTTTCAGTTTTAGATAAATTAATATGGCACCTAGAGACCTGGGACATTACAACCATTCGTGCGTCGATTGGAATGTATCTTGTTTGTAAGTATATTCATGAAAAAACAAAAATAAAAGTTGTTCTGACTGGAGAGATCTCAGATGAGATTTTTGGTTATAAATATACTGACTTCTCACCTAGTCCGGAAGCTTTTCAGCTTGAGTCTAAAAAACGCATTGAAGAACTTTATATGTATGATGTTTTAAGGGCCGATCGTTGTATTGCCGCACATTCACTTGAAGCACGCGTTCCATTTGGAGATTTAGACTTTGTTCAATCATCAATGGAAATTAGTCCTGAGTTTAAAATGAACACTACAGGCATGGGTAAGTGGATACTTAGAAAAGCCTTTGATGGCATGAAACTCATTCCTGACGAAATTTTGTGGAGAGAGAAGGCGGCCTTCTCTGATGCCGTTGGACACTCTATGGTTGATTACTTAAAAGAATTTGCTGAAGGTCAATATTCGGATACTGATTTGGCCATGGCCCATGAAAAATATCCTCATGGAACACCTTTTACAAAAGAATCACTTCTTTATCGTGATATTTTTGAGAAACATTTTAAAGGTCAGTCACATGTCATTAAAGACTTTTGGATGCCGAACAAAGAATGGTCAAATTGTAATGTAAGTGATCCATCGGCCCGTGTCCTTCCAAACTACGGTAAATCTGGGGTATAAAAAGAAGGCCCAATTTTATTTGGGCCTTTTCGTTTATTTCTTAAATGTCTCAAACGTACTGACTGGCGTATCCATCCCTTCAACATAATGATGACCGCCCAAGATCCCTAGAGTTTTGTCATCCAGGTTAAATACCTGTGAGAAACCTTTTGTTTCTTTCACAAAGCGTCCTGTATGTTCCCAAATACCAGTTTTGAAGTTGTGATTATAGATGTGAGAAACATAGTCATACTCCATGGCCCCCATCTTAAACATTCCACCAAAAACAAATAGCTCATCGTCTATGATGCCGGCCGCTGGAGCAAAAGTTGCAAATGGTAGAGGGGTTAATTCAGTTGTTATTCCTGTTAGTGGATCAATTGATGTCATTTGATTCAGAAGTTCAAAATGTGATGAGCCTTCGCCTAATCCACCAATCAAAAGAATTTTTCCGTTATAGTTCACACCAGTGAAGGCGCGTCTTAGAGGTAGGGGAATCGTATAAGAAGCAAGTTCAATTTTTTCTGTTTTAAGATCAAAGATTTCAATTGATGCCAGGAATGTACCATTTGTGTCGTTATGAAATTTGGGAGTACTGTCCCAACCTCCAGCAAGATAAACTTTTTCATCAATTGTTACGGCAACGTTAGATGAGCGAGGCGAGTAAAGTTTCCCAATAGTCTCCCATTTGTTATCTTTGATATTGTAACGATCGATCTGGGCAATTGATTTCCATCCAGGCCTATGGTTCGGAGAGTAAGAAAATCCACCAAATGCATAGATATAATTACCATGTGCCGCAATCTGGTAGCCGTGAGCTTTATAAGGTCGTGGAGCAAGCTCAGTCCATGTATTTGTCTCAGTGCTGTAAACTGAAAATGCATCTGAGAAAGATTCAGGTGGGTAAGTGTGTTCCGCTCCTTGGTGGCCTCCGGCCATGTAGAGTTTTCCTTCATGCATGGTCGTACCAAAAGAAGAACGAGCATTTCCAATAAAAGGAGCTCTTAGTGCTTGCTTGAAGTTTTTATTACCAGAAAATTGTGGGGAATAAAGTTCTACGTTTTTTAGATCATCATCAATTGATACAAGTGATTTCCAGCTTTCATTCAACATTTTATATAAACGATAGTTCCCTGTTTTGTTTGAAGCAAAAACTAAGTCCCCTTCTTTTGTGAATGTTGGTGCCATCTCATCATGAGCATCATTAGTCATTTCTATGATTTTGCCGGAAGAACGTTCCAAAACGTAGATGTTCCAATTGCCGTTCTTTTTAGCAGTGAAAGCAATTTTACGTTCATCAAATGAAAGAGCTGGTGACATACCCTCAGCAAGAACTGTTTTTTTCTCTTCGATGAAACTATATAATACGATCTCTTTTTTTCCTGAAGTATTTCTTTGATACACGACAAAGTTTCCATCCGAGGATGGACGGGGAAAATAAGATTCCTCATTGCTGTCTAAGGCTTTTGCGGATGCTAGAGAATAAATTTGATTATCACCTTGTCTGGTCACTTCAGCAGAGCGATCAAAATAATAGATCGTATTTTTATGTGATACACCTGGAGCTGAATAAAATATGAAGCGGCCATTTTTAGAAAATTTTGGATGAAGAAGCATTCCCTTCTCAGCAAGGATAAACTTTTGATGGATCTTTTTACTCGGGTTTATGTATGTAAGACTCAGATCAGTTTGGTCAGGGCCTTCTGCAAAGATAAATTCCTTACCATCAGCAGAGATATCTGGATAGAGTGCCCAGTTTTTTGAATCAAGCTTATTAAGAACTTCTATGTTTTGAGTTTCTTCGTTCTGTAAAATAACGGCCTTACCGTTGCCATCTTCGCGCATATAAACGAAATCCGCAAAAGATGAACAAGATGCCAATAGACCAAGTAGTACAATCCATTTTATGTTCATAGTCACCCCTTTATAAAAGTGCCAACATCATAACCAAGGGTGAAGGTTCCTTCAAACAGTTTCCATTTACCGCCAAGCAGAAAATATTTTTTTGCCGAATATTATGCATCACAAATTCAGGGTACAATGTTTTCATGGTTAGCTCTTATCTTACAAACTTTCAGCAACTTTCAAGAAACGTTAAACTTTTTATCTTGGGAACAGCGATACAAGGTGTTGGCCTTTCAATTTATAGCCTTTTATTTAATCTCTATCTCAAGGAATTAGGTTTTAGAGAGACTTCCATCGGAGGTTTGATTTCTACGACTTCTCTTGGCATTTCCTTGGTTGCGATTCCAGCGGCGCTTGTCATTGAAAAATTTCATGTTAAACACCTTGTTGTGGCGGGCATGCTCTTTTCATCACTTTTTTATTTTATTCAGATCATGAACGTAAGTGAGTCATCTCTTTTCACTTTTGGATTGCTGGCGAGCATGTTTCAGGCCCTTTTTAATATTTCCATTTCACCTTTTTATTTACGGAATTCAACCCCTGAAGTTCGTATCCATCTTTTTAGTCTGAATACCGCCCTTAATATGTTCGCTCATCTTTTGGGATATCTTATTGGAGGATACCTACCAGAGATTATTCATTGGTCTATGCCGGCCTTTAATAGAGTTGAAATTTATAGAGGTGCACTTTTTTGTGCCATTGGTATCGTATTCCTTTCTAATTTTGTTTTTATGAATATTCAGAAAATGCCACTCCCGAAATCCAATAAACGTCTTTTTGAAGGAATTAGAGAGAAGCAGTGGAAAGTTTTAATCAAACTCATTCTGCCAAGACTGTGTTTGGCCTTTGGTGGGGGAATGATCGTGCCATTTATGAATCTGTATCTCAAAGAGACGTTCAATCTTTCAGTGAAGTCTGTTGGAGTTTCTTATGCTCTTCTTCAGATTTTTATTTTTTGTGGCGTTTTTATGACTCCAAGTTTAGTTAAAAAAACATCTCAACTTAGATTTATGTTGATTACTGCAGGCCTGTCTGTACCTTTTATGTTCTCTATGGGAATTATGAGCAGTTTAGGTTTTGTCTTGATTTGTTTTTTTCTGAGAGGAACTTTGATGAGTATGTCGAGCTCCATAACTTCTGTATTTGAAATGGAACATGTACGTGAGAAAGAGTGTGTCTTTGCCTCTGCGATCATCTTGTTTTGTTACCATACAGTCTATACAACAAGTACTCGTCTAGGTGGGATTTTGATTGAAAACTATTCATTTAGACCCACTTTTTTTCTCGCAGGATCTTTTTATATATTGGCCATTGTTCTTTATCATAAATTCTTTAAACATGAAGAATTGAAGGCGCATGAGATATGTAAGTCAATAGTTATTGAATCTGAAGCCGCTTAAAAATGTTATTCATGATTCTAGATAATTCATCTTCATCTTGTTTAGAAAATCGAAAAGGAGTTGGAGAGTCTAGATCAAAGACTCCTCTTGTAAAAGGAATAACAAGTTCTGATTTTGAGGCTGAATCACAGGCAATGTGTCCTGGGAAATTCTCAATACGATCAACGTTAAGAGTTTTTTGAGATCTAAAAGCTGCGCCACAAACTCCACGTTCTCGTTTGATACGAATACACGCAGGCCTTCCTTGGAAAGGTCCCAGGATGAGCTCTTGATCATTTTCATCCCAAAGATAAAACCCGCTCCAATTTAAATCTGGAAACGAATGAAAAATCCACGATGAAATATTTGCAAGGTTGGCGATAAGATTTTTTTCTCCATCGATAAGAGAAATAAGTTCTTTTTCCAATGTGGAAAAATATGCATTCTTGTTGTTATAATCTGATTGGATAATCCACATGAGCGCTACCTTACCTCTGACATCAGCTCATCGATGAATTTTTTCATGTAGTCGACTCGTCGTATGGCCTCTTGTTTACCTTTCATCGTATTCATTCGATGTGGCAGTTCAAACAGTTTTACAAAATAATGGTCCAACATAAAGTTTTTGTCATCCAAGGGCCGCGCTGAGGCCAGTGGATCAAAAGAATCATAAAAACTTGTTTTCATCTGAGTATTAACGGCTGCGCAACGAAGCACTCCAATGGCACCTAAAGCATCCAAACGATCAGCATCTTGAAGAATAGCGGCTTCAATACAGGAAGGACTAAGACCCTTAGAATAACTATGCTCAATAATAACTTGTTTAATGTGTTCTACGTCACTTCTTGAAAAGCCTGCTTGTAAAAGATGAGGGGCTGCTTCTAGGGCCGTTAGAGTTGAAGCTTCTCTTCGCTCAGGATGATCTTTCGGAAGATTAATGAGGTCATGGCAATACGTTGCAGCTAGAAGGTTATTGAGGTTGATTTCTGATCCCTCACTGAGCATTCTGGCATTGGCCACCACACGACCAATATGTGGCCAGTCGTGGGCAGGATCAACAGATGAATAATATGATTTGATAAGAGGAATGAGATTCTGGATACTTTTCATTCTTTTGGATCTCTGAACCAGCCCTTACGGCGAAAGTACCAAATCGCAAAAAGAGTCATGATGATCATTATGAAAATGAGAAGATGAAACGCTGTTGGGGAATTAAGACCAGGCAAATGCGTAAAGTTCATTCCATAAAGTGAGGCCAAAAAGTTTAAGGGAAGAAGGATGGTTGAAAAAACCGTTAAGACCTTCATCACCTGGTTAGCGCGTTGGTTATTCAAAGATATATGAAGCTGATAGAGGTGTTCGAAGTTATCAGAAATTTCATCCAGCCTAAAATAAAGCTGGTCGATGTTTTCTCTTAGATCTTGCACAGTGGAAGGATTTTCATTCCAGAAATCTTTGAAACGATAAAGAGCATCATTGGTTTGTTTAAGAATTCTTTTAATGACGAAGATCTTTCTGCGGAAATGGTAAATACCGTTAGTACTTAGTTGTTCAAGTTTTTTTGATAAAACGTCAGTTTCAAAATCATCATAGGTGTCCTGAAGATTTGCAATAGGTTCTTCATAAGAACGTATAACTTTTAGAATAATCTTATGAACGAGTCCATCCAAAGCATTGATGAAATCAGTCTTCTGACATTTATCGGCCATTTCATCAACGTAATCAAGTTTTACTCTGTGAATTGTGACAAGACGGTTCGGAGTGATAAAGAGCGCAATCTTTCTTGTGAGTTCCTGAATTGATGTGGCATCAGAATCAGAATCAGAATCATAATTTCTCATCATAAGAAAATGACCTTCCTCACTGAATTCATATTTAGGAAGATGCTCAGGACGTAAACAGTCCTGTACGAGTAAGTAGGGTAAACCGAATTCTGAGTTTAATCTTTCAAGGTCTATATCGTGAGGTTCCTGTACATCAAACCATGCGAAAGATTTATCAGGGGTAAGGTTTTTAGAAATCATAAAAAGATTTAAACACAGGAGAAACAAAAAAGCCCTCTTTCGAGGGCTTCTTTTAAATTTTTAAAATTTAGAGTTGGACTATGTCCGGGACTACCAACGGTTTCCACCACGGTCTCCACCGCGATCACCACCACGGCCTCCGCCGAAACCGCCGCGACCACCACGGTCTCCACCGCGATCGCCACCACGTCCACCGCCGCCGCCGCCGAATCCACCAGTACGTGGTTCCATAGGACGAGCTTCGTTAACAACTAAAGAGCGACCGCCATGGTCTGAACCATTTAGTTTTTCGATAGCTGCAGCAGCTTCATCGCCAGAAGACATTTCAACAAAGCCAAATCCTTTCGAACGGCCAGTATCACGATCCATAACGATTTTAGCTGAATCAACAGTACCAAACTTAGAGAACATCTCGTTTAGTGATTCACTAGTTGCAGAGAAAGGTAGATTACCAACATAAATCTTGTTACCCATAAAAACCTCCTTAAGGCCAGGGACGCGCTTTCAGAGGATCATGAGCAACAGCTCGAAGAACACTTACAGCGACAAATAATTGGGAATTTTTTACATTAATTCCTTGGCTTAGGATAGCACATTTTTTTTAAACGTTACGGAATTTAAGAAATTTTTAGTTTGGAAGTTTAACGTGTGTTAATTTGAATGAAGTTAAATGCGCTAAGGTGTTGAAATTAAACATATGCAAAAAAAAAGAAGCCCTCAATAAATGAGGGCTTCCCGTAAACTATCTCTTTAAATTAAAGAGGCAGGAACTACCAGCGATTTCCGCCAGAAGATCTTCCGCCACGGTCTCCACCGCGATCACCACCACGTCCACCAGCACCGCCGCCAGAGCGACCGCCGCCGAAGCCGCCTTCACGTTTTTCCATTGGGCGAGCTTCATTCACAGTAAGTGAACGACCGCCATGGTCTGAACCATGAAGTTTTTCGATAGCTGAATCTGCTTCATCAGCAGACGCCATTTCAACAAAGCCGAAGCCTTTTGAACGGCCAGTATCACGATCAGTGATAATTTTTGATGAATCAACAGTACCAAACTTAGCAAACATCTCAGATAGAGATTCGCTAGTAGCGTTGAATGGAAGATTGCCCACGTAAATTTTCTTACCCATAAAAGACCTCCTTAAGGTGCTAGAGTAGCGTAAAGAGGCCCATGAGACTTAAAACTTGGGAACTCGAAACGACTAGAGGGGTGTAGCACTAATACGTGATAAATGCACACTAAAAATATCCTCAAGAAGTAGGAAGGGCCGCCATCAGTAATAACGGGTGATTAAGTGTGTCGAAGCCTTGAGTTATGAGGATGTACATGAAATTATCTTTTTATGAATTCTCCTAAATTTTCATTCATACCTCACATTCTGGCCTAGGCACAAACATGAAAACGATATTAGTCACTGGTTCTACTGCAGGTTTTGGAAAACTTATTGTCCAGGCCTTTCTTAAAAACGGAGATCAAGTCATTGCGACAGGGCGACGTCTAAGTGAGCGAACTGAAATCTTTGCTGCTGATCGGGCCCTTTATGGGAAGAAGCTTATTGAAATGGATCTTGATGTGAGTTCTCCTGCTGAAGTTGAGAATATTTTATCGAAGATACAAACTTTAGATGTGCTTATTAATAATGCGGGTTATGGCCTTTTTGGTGCTCTGGAGGATTGTTCAGAAAAAGAAATCAATTATCAAATGGATGTGAACTTTTATGGTACGGTTCGATTAATCAAATTATTTTTACCGTTACTCAGAACATCCCAAGGCAAAATATTTAACTTTTCTTCAGCGTTTGGTTACATGGGATTTCCTTTAACGAGTTTATATTGTGCGAGCAAATTTGCGATTGAAGGGTTAACAGAATCTTTAAGAAGTGAACTTGCTCCCCATCATGTACAAGTTTGTTTGATTCAGCCAGGTGGATTTACAACTGACTTCATTAAAAATGTAAATTGGAGTTCTACTATCTCTCCCGTCTATAAGCTCCAGGTAGATAATTATAAAAAGTTACATACATTTCAGTCCCGGTGGACCCCGCAGAATCCAGAAATTGTTTCAAAGGGCCTGGTGAGGTTAGCTAATAAAAAAAATATACCGTTGAGAAAAAGGTTTGGGCGCGACTCCCATTTTGGTCATATTTTTAGAAAGCTGATGCCGACCTGCTTTTACGATGGGATAATGGGGCTCATTCATAAAGTGGTTTTTCAAAATAAGTTTATATAGATCCATATTCATCATTTTTTATATGTTTTAAGGAATCTTTTAAATGAGAGTATCGATTTTTATAAATCTTTGTTTTTGTGAGGATAAAAAGTAATTTCAATAAAAGTTGAATCTGCAGGAAAAGTTAAAACGACATTTTGATCTTGGCCTATAATCCAAAATGTTTCTTCTTCTAAATGAAAATAATACCGGTGTGGATAACCCTTAAAATTAATTTTTTCCTCAGGCACATAATTTAAAATTTTAATTTCTGATTTTCCTAGAGATCGATCTGTCATGACATTAAAGTCTCTAATGTCTCCTGTTAGGAGTTCGCTTTTAATGACTTCTTCTCCCCTGAATAAAATGGGAACTAAGGTTTGATTAAGAATAGTTTCTTTTTTTGAATCAAATTTTAAAAGTAATCCGGAGCCCTCTAAAAGTATGAGAATGCGGTCGACACCATCAAAAACAGAAAAAGGCCCCGAAGCTTTGATGTTTGCTATGGATAAACGAAACATGAAAAGTTTGGGGTCAAAGGGATGGGGTAAACGAAGAAGCTCCTTGGTGGCACCTCCACCATTTTTCCATGGAGTTTCTTTAAGGTCTTTGAGTTTAATCTTGGTGATCATGAACTTATTATCCAACAAATGCCCGTTTTATATAGGATAAAGAATTTTATCCCGAGCTAAAGACTCCAACTTAAAGAATAGAGAATTTTTTGCCTGTTATCCGATAAGAAGACGTAAGGAGCATTCGTGGCCATTCCTCAGTTTCAAAATGGTGATCGTCTTTTAACTTATCGAGATGTTCTTGATGCACTCATTGTATTGGGCCATGTTTCAAAATCTGAAGAGGAACGTTGTCATAAAAGTTGGAGTTTAGTCAAAGAGCATCCATTAATACTTCTTTCGGCCTTAACTTTGACAGATAAAAAGATCCCTCTTAAAAAATTAACCTCAGATGAGCTTATGGCCCAAGTAGCAGAGAGCTGGGGCCTTATTTATCACCGAGTGGATTTATTAAAAGTAAGTTTGGAAGCTGTGGGCTCAATCATGCCTTATGCTTATGCTGAAAGACTTGGCATTGTGCCGATAGAAATCGACCAACATCGTGTAGTCATTCTCACTTCAGAACCATATTCATTGTCGTGGATGGATGAGATCAAATCTTTGGTAAAAAGAAATATTGAAATTAGAATTAGTTCTCCTAAGCAAATAAAACATCTTTTAAATGAAATTTATGTCGTACAAAAAGCATTTAAGGCCATGGCAAGGGATCAAGGTCAAGCTGGAGCAGATCGCCTTCGTTTATTAAAACAAGGTAAAGTGGATGAGCTTGATACTCTCATTTTAAAATCGAAAGGCCGCTCCCTTCAAGCTCAAGATGGATATGTTGGGAAAATTGTGGATTGGTTGATTAACTTTGCAACTTTAGAAAGAGCCTCAGATATTCATATTGAACCCAAAAAGGGCATGGGGCAAATCCGATTTCGAGTGGATGGTGATTTGAGAACAGTTTATCGTTTGGATCCAGAAGCGATGTTGATGGTGACTGCTCGATTTAAAATTTTAGGAGAGATGAAATTAGATGAAAAAAGAAGGCCACAAGATGGAGGACTTAAACATACGTTGAGTAACGGTAAACAAGTAGAAATGCGTCTTTCAACACTACCTACAAACTTTGGTGAAAAATTAGTTGTAAGAATCTTTGATAAGAGTGTTGCAGGACACGACCTATCATTCATTGGCTTTAATGAAGACGATATGCGCACATGGATTGATCTTATCACTCAGCCTCAGGGACTTGTCCTTGTTACGGGGCCCACGGGTTCCGGTAAGACAACAACACTTTATACAACTTTAAACAAGGTCGCATCTCCGGATGTAAATGTGTGTACGGCAGAAGATCCGATTGAAATGGAAGTGGATGCTTTTAACCAAGTTCAAATCAACAATCAAATCGGGCTTACATTTGCAGAGTGTATCCGTTCATTTCTAAGACAAGATCCAGATATTATCATGGTTGGGGAGATTAGAGATTTTGATACAGGCGAGATGGCCATTCAAAGTTCCTTAACAGGGCATTTAGTTTTTAGCACGCTTCATACCAATGGTGCCCTTGCTACAATTCAACGTCTTATTGATTTAGGTTTACCATCATTTCTTATTAATTCATCTCTCACAGGCATTTTGGCCCAGCGTTTAGTTAAACGTTTGTGTTCTCATTGTAAAAAACAAGTTCCCACAGATAAAAACAAATGGGAAACATTGATGGATGGCGAAAAATTAACGATGCCAGAAACTTGTTTTGAGGCCGTGGGTTGCGAAGAATGTAAAAACACAGGATACGCCGGTAGACTTTGTGTTTATGAACTCGTAAAAATTGATGATCGCATTAAAAAAGTTATTCATACGAAGGTGGATATCACTGAATTACGAGAGAAAACCCGTGGTCTATATTCTTCAATCCGTCAGAATGGTGGGAGAAAAATTATTTCTGGAGAGACTTCAATCGAGGAAGTCTTAAAAATTGTTTATTAAGATAAAACGTTTTATCATGTTTTATGAAAAAATATCTACACATCATTCTTTTTTTATTTACTAGTTGTGCTGGAACTGCTCTCAATCCTGCCAAAGGTAAGATTTTGGTGATCGTATCTAGTGAAAGTGAGTTGCCTCTTAAAGACGGAAAAAAATACCGAACGGGATATTTTTTTAATGAACTTATTATTCCTGTCATGCGTCTCAAAGAAAAGGGGTATGAAGTCGTTTTTGCCAATCCAATTGGTAATACCCCTTACATGGATATTCGCTCATTAACGGCAAAATATTTTAAAAATGAGGAAGAATATACTGCCGCCAAGATTCTCCATGAAAACTTAGAAACCTTGAGAGCACCACGAAGCCTTAGGGCCATCGTTGATGATGGGCTTTCAACTTATGATGGACTTTTTATACCCGGTGGGCATGCTCCCATGACTGATCTTATGATACATCCAGAGATGGGCACAATTCTCGAACATTTTCATAAAAATAAAAAACCAACCGCTCTTATATGCCATGGACCTGTTGTATTGGCAGCAGCTATGGATAATCCTGAAAAATTTAAAAACGCCTTGATTGAGAATGATTCAAACGGGATTAGGAAATATTCAAAAAAATGGACTTACCGTGGGTATCGCATGACCATCTTTAGCACCATTGAAGAAAAGGCCTCTGAAGATGCGCTGGATGGAGTTCCTTTATTTTATCCAGAGGAAGTGCTCAAAAGAGCAGGAGGGAAAGTGTCAGTCGGAAACAAGTGGGAACCTAATGTTTTAAAAGATAAAGAGCTCATCACAGGACAAAATCCAGCTTCAGATGAATTATTAGTTCAAACCTTTATTAAAGCCTTAGAGGACTGAGAGAGCTTCAAATCTTTTGACGTAATGGCCTAATTCGATATTCACTTCAAGCTGACTTAGCATCTGGAAAATTCCTCCGAGCTTTCTATGAAGGAAAATGAGTTCCTTTGGTGGAGGAGAGAATTTGAGCTCTTTGATAAGAAGTTGAGTCAGACGTCTAAGCTCATTGGCATAAGTTTTATCCGAGAAATCAAAATATTTTTGAGTCATAGGTCGCATACTTTCATAGATAAGATCTTTGAGAATCTTTTTTGCTTCATCACTTTCACGCGGGTCTATGAGATTCATTTTCTGGATCATACTTATAAGAAGATTTTCATCTTGATGAAATGATGCCATGACTAGTTTTGAATAATTTTTTCTAAATTCCATATCATACTTTTTAGTCGCACCAAAATCGAGAAGGATAAGATCCTGGGTCTCGGGATGGATAAGAAAATTTCCCGGATTTGGATCAGTCTGAACCAGTCCCCATTCACAAAATTCGGCGGTGTAAAGGTCAAGAATTGTTTTAGCGAGTTTTAACTTTATGGCCTCAGTAGGTTGTTCTGAACGAAGCCATTGGGTTAAGGTTTTCCCTGGAAGAAATTGCATGGTGAGAACTTTTTCAGTAGAAAGCTCCTCAATAAGTTCCGGAATCATAAGAGAAGGAATGGATTTTGCAAGGGCCTTGTATTCTTTCATCGCAACTGCTTCTTGCAAATAATCAGTCTCTTGCAAAAACACTTCTCCGAACTCTTTAAGGAGTCCGTCTATTTCGATTTCCCTTCGCATGATAACAGCTATACCTTTAAGTAGAGTGCCGAGAATTTTAACATCTGATTCAATAGAGTCTCTTATGTGTGGGTATTGAACTTTTATCACCACAACCTGGTTTTTATAAATTGCTTTATGCACTTGCCCGATACTGGCGGCGGCCAAAGGTTCAGGGCCGATATCTTTAAGGTCTTGAATGTTATTTTTTAGTTCTTCATTTAAAATTTGAGTGACATCCTCAAATGACATAAAGGATGCCTTGTTTTGAAGTTGTTCCAGAATCTCAACGACCTCATCTGGCAAAAAATCTCGGCCTTCAAGAGCTAACATCTGGCCCACTTTCATAGCGGCCCCTTTCATTTTTCCTAATTCTCTCACGAGGGCCGTTGCTTGTTGGATTCTTGCCAACTGTGGTGCATATTCATTGATCGTTCCCGAAATTCGATGAGTGATTTCATGGCGAGAAATGTCACCAGCAAGCTTAGCGAGTTTTCCAAAACGAGAGAGAGTGAATAATGACTTTTTGATAAAAAACCTTTTTTTGAATTATACTCCATCTCCTGTGAAAGGTGGGTAGAAGTATCGTTTCTGTACAGGTTATGGGCCTACTTTTAAGTTGTTAGAAGGCCCAAACTTGGTTTATATCCATGCCTTTTTGTTTATGGCCATCCTTCTAGAGGTTAATCTGTCAGGAAGCAAGTCATTTAGATTTAAAAAAAATCATGAGTTTAGAGAGTGTAAATATTTTTTGATGAAATATAAATCATGAATATTTAACTTCTTACTTAAGAAAAGATATTTAAAAGTCGATATATATTGTCATTAATCTTTTACAGAGAAAACAATGAAAGACAGACGTTCTCCACCAAAATTTGATCCGGAAGGCGTGATTTTTACCTTCGTCTTAGGATGGGCCACGTATCACTCTTTTCTCATGTTGCTTGAATAAGAGAAATTAAGATATAAAAAGGTGATGAATATTTTTATATCTTTTATTTTTTATATGTCCTCGGTTTTTGCGGCCGATATACATCATGATTTTTTGAATATAGCCGCCAAAAAAATTGAATACTATTGGGCCGCTCCACAGGGTAATGGGCCCTTTCCTGCTATCATATATATTCATGACGATGAAATCGCTGGTGGAAAGTATTATGTTGATAATGGGGTTCTTATCAAGGGTGTCAAAAGTGGTTATGTTACAGTGGCCATTTCACAATCAGGATTTGGTGAGTCCTCAGGGCCTTCTGACTTCAGTGGATCCGGAACTCAAGACTCACTACTTGCGATCATAGATCTTATTAAATCAAAACCTTTTGTAAGTAAGATCGTTTTATACGGTGAGGGGAGAGGGGCAATAGCGGCAGGAATGGTTGCTTCAAGATCTAAAAATCTCTCAGCGATGGTACTTGTGTCTGGATTTTATGACATTGAAGATGCGATGACCCAGTTTGAATTACGTGGACAACAGACGTATTTAAAAAAAATAAAAGATGAAATCGGAGTAGATTCTTGGCGGTTTTATCAAAGATCAGTTCTTTATCATTCAGATAAAATAAAGGTTCCCACTTTGATGCTAAATGGTGCAGATGATGAAAGGAGTGTTTCCTATCATGCGACTGAATTAGCTCATCTTCTCAATGCCATCAATACGGAAGCAAGATCAGTGATTTTTCCCAACATTGGCCATGAAATTCCTGATTCCTTAAAGGAAGCCGAGATTATTCCTTTTTTGAAGAAGCAGCTTTATTCAAAAACCAAGTAAATATCATTTTTCTAATCATATTATTATCTGTTTCGGGATGAAACTGTATCCCTAAAGCCGGCCGATCACTTATTTCAATGCTCTCAGCAATTTTCCCGTTATTTGATGTTGCAGTCACTTTGACTTTTGGCCATCTTGATTTGAATTTTTGAAAGTATGGAACTCTTAAACCTTGATGATGATATTTATATGCGAAAAAAGTATTTGGAAAAAGAACCATCATAAGAGAATCAGCGTCATTAACATTAATTTGGTCGTAGAGATCTCTTCTGTTGGGAATACCCAACTCAGTCTTAATATCTACATATAACGGAATTCCTAAGGAGACGGCCATCATCTGCATGCCACGGCAAATACCTAGGAGTGGAAAGTTTTGTAAATTTTCATTACTAAAATAGTCTTGAAGGAGTTTATATTCAAAAGGATCACGTGCTTTACCTTCATCCGTGTACTCAACTAAGTAATCTAATGAGCGAGTATGTTCTTGTAGATCAGTTTCGACGAAAGAAAGGTAATATTTTGGATCAATGTCTTCACCACCTGGGATGATGACGCCATCAAGTGAATTCCAATCAATGTTTTTTATTAAAGAAAGATCGATAATAGTAAGTTTAAGTAAAAGAGTTTTAGAGATCTGTTTTAACGAAGTTGTGACCTCGCGATTACAAGTATGGGAACAACCAATTTTAATTTCTTTAGCAAAAGATTGCAGACCAGAAAAAGAAAGGAAGAGAAGAAGATAAATTTTCATAAGGCCTCCCTCTCTTAATCATATAGGATTGTAAAAGCAGAGGAAGACTCACTGTTTCAATTAGGGATTTATAGAGGTGGTGTTGAGTTTAATGTTTTATTTCTATTAATGAAAAAAAGTAGAAAAGTAAAAGTTGAACTGCCTCGTCGGATATTATTTTTATAATCACGAAATGGTTAACATAAAATATATGATATCATGAGGTTAGGTACAATCCAAAGAGCCATATATTATGAAAGTCAGTTTGCAACGTTTTACAAATCCTATCTTTTTGAATCACATTTTTAGTGCCATTTTTCAAAGATACAAACAGATCGAAACTAATCTCGGATTTGGTACTCCATTCTGTAATGTTGAGTTTAACATTCCTGTTTATGGATTCTGGTGCCGGAAATGTTGAAAAATTATGTATAGGCGTTTATTTTTTTTTTGCCATAAATTTTTGTTCTCTATTACATTTGGGAGTAAGCCTTGAATATTTTGATATCTATTATGCTACTGTCATCCAGCGTTTTTGCCCAAGAATGTAGCCATACCTATACGGCCGGTGAATTCATGAATTTGGCACAGGAGAAAGAAATCCATTTTGAAATAAAAGAAAATGAGATTGCTGCGATGGATGGATACATCACAGATGCTGCTAAGATTTATAATCCTGATATTGAACATTTCACAACAACCGGGGATCAATATGGACAAAATAACGTAACGAGCGAAACCAGGATTTGGTTTAACTTACAGATTGCGAATAAAAGGCAAAAAAGAGCTGATGTATTTAGAGTACAAAATGAAATAAATGCCATTGAACTTCAGGCATTAAAAATGAAACTAAGAAAAGAATTATTTCTAGGTATTCTAAGATATAAGCAAATTGAAAAACAAGTTTCGTCAGTTAGTGACCTTAAAGAGGTGATTGATGGTTTCATAACAAGGTATGAGAAGATCTCTTATCTATCACCAGAACAGAAAGTCGAAAAAGGATCACTAGAGATCTCTCAGAACGATCTCATTTTAGTTGAAGCAAAGTTGATTAATGAAAGAGAGCTTATAAAACGATTTTTTCAGCGGGCGTTAAGAGAAAATTGTGAAGTTTCTATGACAATCGCTGGGCCTATCCCTGGAAATTCATGGCCCGAGATGGATGAAATTGAATTGATTGAGAATGTTTCATTAGATTTTAAAATATCCCAGTTAGCTATTAGAAAGAGTGAGTTTGAGTTTGTTCGTGAAGAAGCAAAGAAGTATCCAGATTTAAAAGTTGGTCCTGTATGGCAACTGAACAAACTTGGAAATCAAGAATTCAGTACGTATGGATTAAGTTTTATTTTGCCTCTGCCACTTTTTGATGTGAATCAAGGTCTAAGATCAGTTGCAGAATTCAATCTACGTCGAAGTAAACTTGAGGCTGATTTTTCAAAACAACAAATAGCGAAGGAATTTGATTTTAGAAAACAGAACTATATTCGGTTGAAGAATAAATTTAACAGTGTGAATGAAATTACGAAATATAGAAGTCTTTTAACCGAATACAGAGCACTCTTTAAACGTGGACTCATCTCTATTTCAGCTTTTTTAAGTTATAAACGTGAATTTCTTAATCTTACTTCTGAAGTTCACGATATAGAGTCCGCTTTGGCCGATCATCTTATTGAACTTCACCACATTAACAGTTTATCGACTGAGAAAATCATACCTAAGGTTTTAAATTTATGATGAAGTCCTTAATTCGTTTTAGTGTAAATAATAGTATTGTCGTGATTTTCATGACCGTAATCATATCGATCTATGGAGTTTATTCATTTAATGTTCTTTCGGTTGATGCGGTACCTGATATCACTAATACTCAGGTTCAGGTAATCACACTGGCCAATGGTTTAGTGCCAGAAGAGGTTGAGAGACAAGTTACTTTTCCTATTGAGGCATCTTTAAACGGGATCAAAGGAGTGGAGGATATTCGCTCAGTTTCTCGTTTTGGTTTATCTCATATCACTGTCATCTTCACTGAAGACACAAAAATTCTCGAAGCAAGACAGCTTATATCTGAGAGATTAAAACTGATTGAGAGGGAACTTTCAGGGGATTATAAAGTTTTTATGGGACCCATTGTGACGGGTCTAGGAGATATTTTTCATTATACGGTTCTTCCAAAAAATAAAAAACTGGAAGATCTTTCCATGGAAGAAGTCATGGATCTTAGAGGGGTTCAGGACTGGGTCATTCGTCCAAGACTTCTGAGGGTTAAGGGTGTTGCCGAGGTTAATACCACTGGTGGATATTCCAAGCAGTATTATGTTTTACCTGATCTTCAGAAAATGCTTCTTCATGGAATTTCATTCCCGGAACTACTTAATGCACTAAAGATTAATAACTTTAACGTGGGAGGAGGATACTTTGAGAAGGGTGATGCTCAAATTCTAATACAGGGTTCAGGGCTTCTCAAAAACATTCCTGATATTCAGAATGTTCCGATTAAATTATCCAAAAATTTGACGACAGTTTTCATTAAGGATGTTGCCGATGTAAAGTTGGATAAACCTCTTATTGTTGGTGCAGCTACATTTAATGGACACTCTGCCTTCATTGGAAGTCCACTCATGATGGCCGGTGAGAACTCAAGAAAAGTTTCAGAGAGACTCAAAAATGCTATTGAGGAACTGAATAAAACTACTTTACAAGATTATGAGATCAAAATTCTTTATGATCGATCAGAGCTTGTAAATAAAACACTTTCTACGGTTAACGGAAATCTTTATTTTGGTTGTGGTCTCGTTGTTTTAGTTCTCTTGCTTCTTATTGGTAATCTAAGAGCTGCTCTCATCACTTCAATTATGATTCCAATTAGTCTTCTGATTACTTTCATCATTATGAAATTAAGTAACCTTTCCGGAAATTTGATGAGTCTAGGTGCTCTGGATTTTGGTGTTATTATCGATGGTGTGGTTATCGTTATTGATAATTGTATCCGCCAAATTCAAAATAAGGCCTCTCTTAAAGGAAGTTCATTAAATAAAGAAGAAATCAAAGATACAGTCGTTGATGCGACAAGTGAAATTATGTCGGCCGCAACTTTAGGTCGAATCATCATTATTTTGGTTTTTGTCCCTCTTCTTTTTCTTACAGGAGTTGAAGGTAAAATGTTTTCTCCAATGGCGAAAACATTTATTTATGCTCTTATATCAGTATTTGTGCTTTCGTTTACAACTGTGCCGGCCCTTGCTTCACATCTGTTAAAAAGTAATGGAGAGAAGGCAAAAAGTTCTTTTGTCTTAAGATTGTTTGAGAAACTGTATATCCCTTCTCTTAAATGGTCTTTAGGACGTTTTAGACTTTTAACAGGATTGGCCATTGGCCTACTTGTTGTCTCAATATTCCTTTTTTCGAGAATGGGAGGGGAGTTCATTCCTCGTATGGATGAAGGAAGTGCCGCCATCAGGGTTGTTAGAAAAGCGGACATCGCCCCAAGCTTTGTGGTCTCAGAACAATGTCGATTAGAAAAAATTATTTTAGAGATTCCCGAGGTCGCAACTGTCTTTTCAAGAATTGGTACTGCCGAAGTTCCGGATGATCCCAATGGTATTAACTCAGCTGATATGATGGTTGAGTTTAAATCAGCAGATGTGTGGAGAAAAGGTATTACAAGGTCCAATATCAGAGATGAAATCTTAGTGAAGCTCAAAGCGGATTCCAGAGGCGCTATATTTATGATGGGGCAGCCAATAGAAATGCGATCAAATGAACTCCTCGAAGGGACTCGATCAGATATCTCTCTTAAGGTTTTTGGTGATGACCTAGATAGGAACGTTGATATCGCTCAAGAGCTTCAGGCCGAGATTAGAAAAGTCCGTGGGGCCTATGATGTGGAGCTTGATGTACAAGGTAAAAATAGTTTGCTCAAAATTAATGCCAACGATGAGATGCGTGAGCAATTGGCATTTGGAAGAGGGAATATCTTGGAGACAGTTCAAATGGCTTTAGGTGGACAGGAAGTTGGTCGCATTTATGAGGGTATGAGAAGTTTTCCTCTCATGATCAGACTTAAGCATGAAGACAGATCTGAAATAAACCGAATCGAAAGTTTGCCAATCCATATTCGTGATGGTTTGAGCCTTCAGTTAAAAGAGATTGCTCAGATTGAACTTAAGAGTGCCCACAGTGTGATAACACGTGAGAATTTAAAAAGACGTGTTGCTATCCAGATTAATGTGAAAGACCGAGATATGGAAAGTTTTGTGGCAGAGGCAGCCGCTCGCGTGAAAAAGAAAATTAAACTTCCTTTAGGTGTGAGAATAGTTTGGGGTGGAAATTTTAAAAATCTTCAGAATGCGAAGAAGCGTCTTTCGTTCATTCTTCCGATTACACTTATTACCGTTTTTCTTCTGATCTACTACGCATTTTTCAATTGGAGTTTGTCACTTCTCATTTTTGCTTGTATTCCCTTTGCTTGGGTGGGAGGAATACTGATGCTCCTAGCAGGTGGTTTGCCATTTAGTATTTCTGCCGGTGTTGGGTTTATTGCACTTGCAGGTATTGCGGTTATTAATGGGATGATACTGATTGCGTACTTTAATACCTTAAAGTCGCAAGGTAAAACTGGTGAAGATTTGATTTTAAGTGGTGTCTCATTAAGGCTCAGACCGGTTCTTATGACTGCAATGACTGATATTTTCGGATTTCTTCCTATGGCCTTTGCAACAGGGTTAGGTGCTGAAGTTCAGAAACCTTTAGCTCTTGTTGTTATTGGAGGAGTTATCACAGCAACTTTGTTAACACTGATCTTTATACCAGTTCTTTATAAGAGATTTGAACATAAGATTGGTTTGGCCAAAATAGTTGATCATTAACAAGAAATCTTGGCCCTAGATATTAGTTCTAAACCAACAGCTAGGACGAAGGCCTGATGTATCACCTCGTGAAACATGACATGTGCCTTGAATTTCATCTTGCTGCGAGACTTCTTCATTCATTGATTTATCGCAAATAGCACCTTGAAAAAAAGTATCTAGGCGGCACTGAGCAGCTGGATGACTGTCATCCGTTTTTCCAACCTTTGAAATATCTGGGGTATCAAGGCTTACGGAGCGATTTTGTTCAAAAGAAACGAAAAATGAAGCAATGGAAAGGGCCGCAAGTCCACTTCTTACGCAGATTTCATTGTCTTTTTTGTTTGGATGAGAAGCTAAGCAAGACTTTTTTAGAGTCTCTGGAACCGTGCCTGTAGGAATATTGTCATCATTTAGGAAAACCTGGCGAAGACACTTAAGGGTAGCGAAATAATCCGCTTGGCCTTCATTTGTTGCCCAAGAGAGGGCTGCAGATCTAAATGGATCGCTCACTTTTGGAGCTCCACCAATGAGATGTCCAAGCTCATGACAGATCACAAGTGCGAAACTATCGGGAGTGATTTGTGGGTGACGTGCAAGCCCACCATAAATATCAACCATCCAGTTTTTTCCAAGTCGAGAAGCTGATGCGTTCACTTTACCATGATCCCAGTTTCTAATCATTGTAAGTTTACCACCCATGCTCGCTATAACTGGAGCATACATAGTTTCAAGTTTATCAATAACAGCATCAAAATTATCTTTGGTTAGTGATTCGTTAAGAAGTTTTGAATGAGCTGGAATATAAAGATCATTCTCAGGTATAAATCCTGTTTTTCCATCTTCAGAACAAGAAAAGACTAAAGCAGAAAATGTTAAAACGAGCAGGCTAAAAAGGAATTTCATGAACTCTCTCCGAAAGGTTTCATTTTTATCCAGCGATTTTGGTTAATTGTATATAATTCGTCAAACGAGTTTGGCAGTTGTAAGGTGATACTAGAAATGACATTTACAAGTGATTAATTTCACGATGTCTTTTGGTATAACGCAAGGCTAATTAAGCTCCACACGTCACAATAAATAAAGTCATGTTAATTAAAATTATAAATCAGGGATATGATTGCTGAATTTACTCTTACATCCTTTACAGTCTCCATGATTCCATACTCATATGAAAGTTCCATAGATATGCTGTCAGTAAAGATAAAATCAAAACCTAAAATAATCGGTAAGATTAAGTCTCTATCATTCACACCACGACAGGCGTTGAAGGCACCTGAGCCATTACAGTCATCATCTAGCTTGGCATTTAATGCAGTACCAGCAAATATAGCAATCCTCTCATCAAGCCCACTGAGATAAAGTGTGGCCGGAATATTGAGATAAACAAGAGAGACATCTGCTTTACCGTTTTGAGCACCAGATTCAATTTGATAACTGAATTTTTTTTGTATTAATCCTGCTCCAGTTCTCAGTGATAATCCGTTTGTTAAAGGAATAAGAGCACGCATCCCTAATCCAAAACCGAATTTAGATTTTTCATCAAACTGATTTGAGCGTTCAGTTTCAGGTAGATTATGAAGTACCCCGACCATAATCCCTGTTTTAGTTGCAGCAAATGCAGATGTATTAATAATCAAAGTTAATAAAAAAATGAAACGAAACATATCATTCTCCTTAGTGCGACCTTCATAAGAATGAAACGAGTGAAATAAGATGTCATGTGAGTGGAAAAAAAACCAGAATAGTTTATGAATCAGGCGGCATCAAAGTTGCACGAAAGGGATTATTGCCCCGTAAGTAATGGCATCTTTGATCTGGCCCTAAAGTCCCTGATAGAAATAAGAGTCATTATCAGCGATATAAAAAAGACAACTAGAAAACCTTTATAGCCTATTTTGGGAATAATAATGGCCGAAGCAACGGCACCTACAGAAAAAGATATTAAAGTCATGATCCTCACGAAATTTACAATTCGACTTTCTTTCATACGTGGATGAGGATAATTTTTTTTAAAAGAACGAATAAGATTGAGGCCAATATCAGTAGAAAGTCCTGTTAAATGAGTCACTCTAATCTTACCAAAGGTTGCCCAAGTAACGAGGCTATTTTTAAGTCCACAGATAAAGCATAGACTAGAGAGAATAAAGAGTTCCAAAACGCTATACTTGTTATCAATGTCAAAGGGAGTATTGTTGAATTCCATTCCTTCTCCGGCATAGATGACTAAACCGATCATTAAGGTGATTAATCCCTGAATGATAAAAAAAGGCGGACACTCCTTCCTCTTATAATTTTGATCCAAGATGAATGAAGTGATTACGCCTCCCAAGATGAAGAATAGGGGAATGACTAAAAGCTCGACTCCGAAAAAATAATCCTCATGCCCTACAGCTATTCCCATTTGTGTTCCGAAACCTGTCACGTGCGAGACAAATTTTCCGGTGGCCAAAAAACCAGCAGAATTAATAAATCCCGCTTTGAACGCGGAGACAAGCCATATCAAAACATGGCGAGGTTTAAAGACATCTGCAACATTATCTAAATATATCAAAATTAACTCCTGCTCTTAGGCATCAAAAAATTCGACTTTTCCAGTCGAGATATCATAAAGGCCACCCACAATCTTGATTTTTTCCTCATGTTCTAAGGAGGCCAGGATCGTGGAACTTGTTCTAAGATCTTTCATTCCTTGAAGAACATTTTCTTTAGTTACATGTTCGCATAAGAGTTCTTCGCTGAGTTGAGGATTAAGTTGTTTGATTGTGGGAATGCAACGTTTAATCTTGTTAGTAATAAAGTGAAGGTGGCCAAAATCAACATCATTAACCGCCCCCTTAATCGCCCCACATCCTGAATGCCCAAGGACGAGTACCACTTTCGCTCCCACGATCTTACATGCAAACTCTGTACTTCCAAGTATGTCTTCGTTAATCACGTTACCCGCAATTCTGATGCTGAATATATCTCCAAGACCTTGGTCAAAAACAAGCTCGGCTGAGGTTCGAGAATCCATACAGCTAATAATGACTGCGAAGGGATGTTGAGACTCGGAGGTTTCGTTCATTTGTTGAAGGAGGTTACGGTTAATTTTTAAATTTCGAACGAACCGCTCGTTACCATGCCTTAATAAATCAATAGCTACTTCTGGGGTGATTTTGTTTTGCGATTCTTTATTTAACGTTTTCATATTTAATTCCTTTGATTCGTATTGGTTAATGCCACACTCGTTTAGCGATAGAATTCAGACTGCATGTACTTATCAGGACCAGTGTTGTGATGAGCTTCTTTCATTCGGTGAGAAGTACAGGACGAAACAATGGTGACGAGTACAAGAATGAAAAGACGGTAAAACATATTTAACTCCTCGTTAAAAGTTTTCAGTCTTGCTTTTTAACTTCCGTCCGGAGATAAACTCGTCTTGACGTTACGGAAGACTCAAGAAATTTGAGCTAGCTACTCCCTGATGTTGATTCATTATCGACTAAAATCTTACTTTGATCCAATGCATATTATTGATGTTTTATATTGATTTAATCAATATGAAGCTTGTGACTAAAAATGGTTTCGGGTAAACTAAAACGATGAATCTCCATCATCTTAAATATTTTTTGACTATTGTAGAAGAAGGGTCTTTATCGGCCGCCTCGAAAAAGCTGCTTGTAGGACAGCCAGCACTTAGTACTCAACTTAAGAGTTTTGAGGCATGGTTAGGTGTTGATCTTTTTAAACGTGTAGGTAAGCGACTACACATTACTTCTTATGGTGAGTTTGTTTTAAAATACGCCCGTGAGATAAAAAATCTCGAAGAAGAACTTCTCGTCAACCTTCAGCATGCTGACGATATGGGTAAAAAAGAGTTGGTACTTGGGGCCCAAGAGTCTGTCCCTAAGACCATCATCGCAGACACCATAAGTAAGATAAAAAAAATTCGACCCATTCGTTTAAAAGTTTTTGAAGGCACTGGAGAAGAGCTATTTACATCCCTTACCCAGGGGCGAATCGATTTTTTTGTTGGAAATTTTAAACCTCTCAATCAGGGAAAGGAAATGTATTACCACCTGCTTGCAAAAGAGAAAGTTTCGGTATGGGCCTCTAAAAAGTTTCAATCTCTCAAAAAAGGATTTCCTCAAAGTATGGATGGAAAACCTTTTATCCTACCGGGATTACAAAATCCTATTCGACATGATTTTGAAAAAGTGATGATGCAGCAAGGTATTAGTTTTGAGGTTAGTATCGAGGCCCAGGATACGGCCCTTCAAAAAGAGCTAGCGGCCCGAGGTGAAGGCCTGCTTTTGATGGGTGAAGATAGTATGCAGGGATGGGTGAGTTCTGGGCGCTTAATTAAAATCGGGGATCTACCAGAAATCCATGAACAATACTGGCTAGGTATTGTGAAACGAACGATTGATAACGACTATATAAAGTCCATTATGCAGTCATTTTAATTTAAAACTAATGACAAACTTTCCCTTGCATCATCACGCATGCTTGGGTGGCCTCATCTTGGGAAAAATCATTAAGAAAATGAATCACTGGCATAAGTGGATTATTTAGCACTAAACATTTAACAATCGTTTTTGAAACCTCGCATGGCGACTCTGACATTGTTCCTTCAGATTCTTCACACAGACCTTCCCATGCCTCAGGATCACTGTATTCAGAATTAAAAAAATCAAAACACATACCATCTTTTCCAAGGCAACTGGCACTAGGAACTGTTTCGCAACCTACTTGAGCTTGAGCGATTGAAGCAAAAAGGACTGAGAAAATAAAAATCTTAAGTGCTTTCATATAATTCCTTCGGTAAGTACTCGACATGATTATTCCTTCCGACATAAGAAGTAAATTATGAAATATCTAAAATTTGTGTTGTTTGTATTCTTTGCCACCATGACTACCTTCGCATTCGCAGAGGCTCCTAGGAATAGTTTCGAAAAAATTGAGGCCTCGTTTAAACGTGGTGAGATGTCGGAATCTGACTCTATGGGCTTGAAAGTTCTAGCTTTTTTTCATGATACAAAACTGCCTCTATCCTATCTTGCCGATCCTGGAGCGGTCATATTGGAGACCCCGGATAGTGTTGTAAATCAAGCAGCCCCTTTTTTACCCTCGATGACCAGCTCAATAGCAATTAGTGTCTTTAATTATATGATTCCGCCTCCTTATCGATCTGTACAAAATCTTAAGGTTAGCGAGCCAACATTTAAACTGATGGAAGAAGAGGTTCCAACACCAAACTTAATTCCACGTCTTGACTGGGATCATATTGATAATGTTTATAGCAATATTCGAGTTTGGTATGAAAAGGATGATACGGATCAATTTCTAATGGCGACTAAAATTAGAGATTTGCTTTCAAATAAGATTATTCCCGATATCAAAAAACTTACTGGGAGAACTCATCTTCCTGACGATATCGTTAATTCGAGTTTGGCGGTAACTCTTGGCATAAGCCGTACGATACCAAATGGTGGTGATGGGAAACTTGATATTTATCTTCATAATCTAGCAATTCTTGAAGGAGATACTTCTGCTGCCAAAGGATGGACGCAAAGATACAAGTTTGGAGCTGCTAATGGTTTTAATTGTCCTGCTCAACCAGCTTACATGGCGTTTAATTTTAATTGGGCGAAATCGGCCACAGAAGAAAAATTTGCAAGTACACTTGCTCATGAATATTTTCATATCGTCCAGCACAGTTATGATCGAAAGGGTGATTGTTTAGAGTATTACGACCTAGACGAAGGTGTGGCAACTTGGATAAAACACTATGTTTTTCCTGATTACAATGATGAGCATGTTTGGTTTTCATTTTCTGAAAATGGAAGACAAAGTTTAATTAACGGTGCTTACGAGACATGGCCATTTTATTTTTTCATGACCAATTATAATGGCGATTCAATTATCGCTAAAATGTATGAGCTTCAGGCAAATGAACTTTCAATCGAAAGTATCAATAAGGCACTCCCCGGAGGATTCAAAGAGCAGTGGCCGATTTATGCTCTTTACGAGTGGAACCAGGATCCTTTGCAAGATAGTTTCAAAGACTGGGATAAGTATTATGTGAAACCTGGACGGGGCGCGGCCAATACAGGAGAGCATTTACCACCAATCGAAATTGAGAAAGTCACTTTGGATACCAATGGTCAGTTCAGTCGAGTGATGGATTTTGAACTCAAGCCTCTTACGAGAGATTTTTATGCTTTTGATTTGAGTGACAATGAAATCCGATCAATCAGTATTGATAATCCTGTCTTCTACAACGCTAAAAAGGTGACGGTTAAAGCACTTGTTAGGAAAAAAGGACAGAGTCAGTTTGAAGAACTGACTTGGACCGACAGTAAACGAGATGAGTATGAATACTGTTTGGATAACAAAGAAGAACAGATTGATATGGTTGTTTTAGTTGTCGCTAATTATTTACATAAAGTAGATGCTCCTACTTATAGAAATACTTCTGTATTTAAGGTTTCTAATCAAGGATGCCATAAGATTGGTGGAACGATTAAATCACATGTTTGGGTGAAAGAAGTCGCTAAAGTATATGATATGAAAGTCGAGGCCACTCAACTTGTTTTTAAGGCCGATCCAAGACTTCCTTCTGGTGGATTTAATGGGCACTTTCACTTGGAAAGCGGAGTTGTTAGTTACAGTTTTGAAGGGACTTCCGATGGTTGCGAGGCGAAAGAATCAGGGAATGCCATTGTTAAAACAGGAATTGGCCCGATCGCTCTTGGAATTTATCCCTACAATGTTGCACCCCAAGCTTGGGGAACCTATTCAGTCTCTGTCCCTTTGCAGGAGTCATTCATAATTGCTCATTATGTTTGTCCCCCACCTAAAAAATCATTTGATGTAAGTATTCCTATTGTTCTTAATTCAGGATTTACAAATGGAAAAGAACATCGTCACGATGGTTTTGATCATTGGAAAGACATGTGGGAGACTCCCATTTTAAGAGTCGAGTGGGATCTTTTTCCCATCAGAGAATGAATCGTTGCACGTTTTTGTAAATGAAAAACAACTGTATTTAGGCCAAAACCATAAGAATTAAGTGGCCCATTTCTTGCAAAACTGAAAGGGGGAGGATAAAGTTGAAATTGCTCGTGATGTGTCACAGGGCAAAACGGGGCTGTTTCAATATGATTAAAAAAACAAAGCCCAGTCGGGCCACAACTAAAAAACCACTTTCAAAAAAAACCACTTCCCCTCGCTCTCCCTTAAGAGGAAAAGTAATTTCTTCTAATCTAAATTTTCCCATTATTGGTGTGGGTGCATCTGCAGGTGGATTAGAAGCCGTGATTCAATTTTTAAAACGTTTGCCACCTGATTCAGGTATTGCGGTCGTCGTTATTCAACATCTTGATCCAAAACATGAAAGTTTTACCTCGGAAATTCTTGGAAGGGCCACCGCTATGATTGTGCTTGAAGCACAAGATGGGATGCGCTTGCAACCAGATCGGGTTTATGTCATCCCTCCAAACCATTTTTTAAGCCTTTCAAATGGAAAACTAAAGCTCTCTCCTCGTAAAAAAATACTTGGCCTACATTTGCCCATTAATTTTTTTTTTAGCTCGTTGGCCGAAGAAGTATATGAACATGCGATAGGAGTGATTCTTTCAGGCACAGCCTCTGATGGAACTCAGGGGTTACTCGCGATAAAAGCTCAGGGAGGGATCACCTTCGCTCAAGAGCCACACTCGGCGAAATACGCAGGCATGCCACAAAGTGCCATCTCAGCTGGCGCTGTCGATTTTGTTCTCACTCCACAAGGAATCGCTGATGAGATAAGTAGAATTTCGCACTCCACTTATCTGGTTGCGAATGTATCGGCTCCAGAGGAACAAAATAAAAATGAAGCATCTGAAACAACTCTTAATAAGATTTTTACAATTCTTCGAAATCGAGTTCAGGTTGACTTCACTCATTATAAACGTTCAACAATACTGAGACGACTAGCTCGTAGAATGCTTGTGATCAAGAGTAAAGATTTGGAGAGTTATGCAAGTTATCTCGGAAGCCATCCAGATGAATCTAAAGCGTTATTTGCTGATATTCTAATTCACGTTACAGATTTTTTTCGTGACGGTGACACGCTTGATTCTTTGAAAACGAGTGTTCTTAAAAAGTATTTTAAAAATCGTGATCCACGAAATGCCTTTCGGGTTTGGGTGGCCGGATGCTCAACTGGTGAAGAGGCCTATTCCATGGCCATTATGCTTCTGGAGTATTTGGATAAAATATCTCCGCAAACAACCTTACAAATTTTTGCATCAGATATTAGCGAAAATGCCATAGTGAAAGCACGAACCGGACTGTATGGCGAAATTATTCCAGGTATTTCAAAAAATCGTCTTGAAAAATATTTTGATAAAGTCTCTGGTGGTTACCGAGTTAAAAAAGCAGTTCGTGATACGTGTGTCTTTTCAAATCATGACCTTACTCGAGATCCACCTTTTGCGAAGGTAGATCTGATTTCCTGCCGAAACGTTTTAATTTATTTTGATGACGAACTTCAAAAACGCATCTTTCCAATTTTTCATTACTCACTTAATCCAGGCGGAATACTCCTTCTCGGAAAAGCAGAAAATATCGGCGGGTTTACGAATCTCTTTATGGCGGTAGACAAGGTTCAGAAAGTTTTTTTAAAAAAAGACGTTAAAACTCCGATCAAATCTTATGCTCATTCGCTTCGAAATACGCTGATTAAAAATACTGAACCAAGTGTAACAAGCTTGAGAGAAGCGACTAAATATATTCTTAATCAGTCAGAGTTGCAAAAGGAGCTCGACCGAATTGCTCTCAAGGACTACTCACCCCCGAGTATTGTGATCAATGATTTAATGGATATATTACAAGTGCGTGGCAGAACGACGCCCTACTTGGAACTTGCAAGTGGACAGGCAAGTTTAAATCTACTCAAAATGGCCCGACCTGAATTAATCACAGATCTGCGTAAGCTGATTAAAGCTGCACGCACCAAAGAAAGGCCTGTGAAGAAGGAAGGTCTTAGTGTTCTCGATATCAATGGGGTCATAACTTTTAATATTAAAGTGACTCCTCTTAAGCCTTCAGTGAAAACCAATGAACGGTGTTATGCTATTTTTTTTGAAGAAATGCCTCATCTGGCCAAGAGGCTAGCAACTTCGCGAAAATCAAAAAGTTCAAATCTAAAAGAACGCCATCTTTTAGAACTGCAACAATCTAAGGCCAATGAAGAACGTCTGCAAGATCTCAATGAAGAATATGAAACAGGCCAAGAAGAACTAACAGCGGCCAATGAAGAGCTTCAATCTGCAAACGAGGAATTACAAAGCACCAATGAAGAAATGGAGACCGCTCGCGAAGAATTGCAATCATCAAATGAAGAGCTAACGACTGTCAATGATGAACTCCAGACAAGAAATTCTGAAATGATTCACCTGAATGCTGATTTGCTTAATCTTGTGGCCAGTACGGAAATTCCTATTGCAATGGTGGGTGCAGATGGGCGAATTCGACGATTCACTCCGCAAGCAGAAAAACAATTTAAAATTATTTCTGGCGATGTTGGTCGTAAATTGAGTGATCTTAAGCCTGACCTAGGTGGACTTAATCTTGAAGAAATAGTGAACGAAGTTATGAAAACTTCAATGTCTAAGGAAATCGAGACACAAGATAGTACTGGGCATTGGTTCCAACTTAATGTGAAGCCTTACCGTAGTGCTGAGAAAAAATTCGATGGTGCCGTAATGTCTCTAACAGATATCCATACTACGAAGACTGCTTTAGAGGTTGCTAAAGTTGCTGAAAAAAAACTTTTAGCTGCTCGCGCAGATGCAATCAGAATTATTGAGGCCAATCCTGTTCCTCTTATCGTGGTCAACTCAAACCGAAAAGTTGTACTTGCTAATAAAGCCTTTTATGTGAAATTTAATCCTACAGCTACAGCTACAGCTACAGCGATAGAGGGTCATACACTCGCAGAGCTTGGAAATGGTCAATGGGATATTCCTGCACTCACTTCAGTCATTGAAAAAACGCTGAGTGAAGGGATTGAGTTTCATGATTTCGAAATCAAACATGAGTTTCCGCAGATTGGTCTTAGAGTAATGGTCTTGAATGCTAAACGTGTTCAGTTGCCAGGTTCTGGAATTGAAACTGTATTGCTCGCCATCGAAGATTACACCGAAAAAAGAAGAGTAGAGGAAGATTTAAGGGCCTCGGAAGAGAAGTATCGAAATCTTGTAGCAACTGCTTACGATGGAATTATGGTTGTTCGCAAAGACTCATCGATCGAGTTCGCAAATCGCCAAATGGAGGCCATGTTTGGATATGCTCCCGGAGAATTGTTGAATAAAAATTACGAAATCTTGATTACAGATCGTGATCGTCCGAAACATTCAGACTACCACGACAAATATATAGTAGAACCTCGCACTAGGGAAATGGGTGTAGGCCTGAATCTTTTTGGTAAACGCAAGGATGGATCAGAGTTTCCTGTCGATGTTTCTTTAAGCCCTTTTAAATTAAAATCGGAAATATTTGTAAACTGTGTTGTTCGAGATATTACAAACTTAAAAGAAATTGAAAAAGAACGCTCTCAGATCTTAGCTCGTGAACAAGAAGCTCGTGCCGTTGCGGAAAAAGCAAATCAAGAGAAAGATGAATTTTTGGCCATGCTTTCCCACGAACTCCGGACTCCGCTGACATCAATTCTTACTTGGTCGCAGATGTTGCGCCAAGGACGACTGGATCCCGAAAAGAGCAAAAAAGCTTACGCGATTTTGGAGCAAAGTGCCTTGGCCCAAGGTCAGCTTATTGATGATCTTCTAGACGTTTCAAGAATTCAGGCAGGTAAACTTAATCTTAATATTCAAAAGATTGATCCGAAAAAAGTGATTGCAGCTGCCATTGAATCTACCCGCAGTTTAGCTGCAACCAAATCGATACAAATTGAAACCAAAGTGGATCCATCAGTCTTACATATTTTAGCTGATCCTATTCGTCTTCAACAAGTGCTGTGGAACCTCTTAACCAATTCGATCAAATTTTCAACAAATGATGGAAAAATCTGGATAACATTGGAGCGTAAGACAACACCTGTTGGCGAACAAATTTGCATCCAAGTTCGAGACAATGGAAAGGGAATAAAGCCGGAATTTATACCTGTAATTTTTGAAAGGTTCACTCAAGTTGATAGCTCTAGTACCCGCGCCTATGGTGGTCTGGGACTGGGTCTTGCGATTTTGAAAAAGTTAGTCGAAATGCATAAAGGGACAGTCGAAGTAGAAAGTCCGGGGGAAGGTAAAGGGGCCACGTTTACTATTTGTTTGCCTGTTGAGACCCGTGAAAAAATTGTTCCCACAGAAGCAGAAGCAGAAGCAGAAGCAGAAGCAGAGGTGAGTCTTCAGGGGTTGCGTATTCTAATAGTCGAGGATGAACAAAATGCGAGAGATGCTTTTTCTCTTATTTTGCGATCCTTCGGAGCAGAAGTACAAGCTGCTGACTCAGCAAGTGCTGCTCTTAAAATTTTTGAAGAATTTAGGCCCGATGTTTTAGTCAGCGATATCGCCATGCCAGGTGAGGATGGGTACAGCTTGATCGGAAAAATTAGAGCGCTAAAATCAGAGCAGAAAAATGTTCCTGCTCTGGCACTTACTGCCTACGCCGGACAAAGTGATATTAAGCAGGCACTCTTGGCGGGATTTCAGTCTCATATGGCCAAACCTGTGGATGCAAATAAATTGGCGTTGGTCATTGCTAAATTGGCGGGAAAAATAAAATGAATAAAATATCTGTTGAGGTTTTGCTTCAAACTCCAACAGAAGAACAATTCATTGAACTTGTCGAACGCAAGGGTCTCGGCCATCCTGATTCTATTTGTGATGCGATTGCAGATAGTGCTTCATTGGCACTTTGCCATGAATATAAAAAGAACTTTGGCAAAATTCTTCACCATAACCTTGATAAAATCATGCTCGTTGCAGGTGAGTCCCATGCTGAAATCGGTGGAGGAGCTGTCGCTCAACCGATGCGAATAATTTTTGGTGATCGCGCCACAGCGAATTATCTTAACAAACACATTGATGTTGAAAATATTGTCACTAAAGCCGCTAAAGTCTGGCTTCGCAGACACTTACGTTTTGTTAACCCTGATCAACACGTAATTTTTCAAAATGAAATCAAGATGGGCTCTCCTGAGCTGACCGAACTTTTTGAGAGGGTAACAGTCGGTGCAAATGATACGTCTGCGGCGGTTGGTTTTGCTCCATTCTCTCAGACTGAGAAAATAGTTTTCACATTAGAAAATTATCTCAATTCTCAGACCTTTAAATTACTTTTCCCTGAAACCGGTGAGGATGTTAAAATTATGGGGTTAAGACGAGGACGAGATCTCCATCTAACCGTCGCTATAGCTTTCGTAAGTAGCCTTGTCTTGAGTCATGACTTTTACTTTAAACGAAAAAAAGAAATTGTTTCCCATCTGTTACAATTTCTTGAACCTTGGCAAAAACAATTTGAAAATATCAAATTGGAAATCAATACTCTTGATGATCCTGAACGTGGCGAAAATGGAATGTATCTTACGGTTCTTGGAATTTCGGCCGATGGTGCTGATAGTGGTCAAGTGGGGCGAGGTAACAGGGCCAATGGGTTGATCACACTTAATCGTCCTCAGAGCATTGAAGCACATTCAGGAAAAAATCCTTTTAATCATGTTGGTAAAATTTATTCTTATTTTGCTAACCATGTTGCAGAAAAAATTTATTCAGAGGTTAAAGGAGTCCGCGAAGTCTATGTCCATCTATGTAGTCAGATTGGGAAACCAATTGATCGGCCATTAATAGCGTCTGTAAAACTTCTTTTAATGTCAGAGATCGTTCTTGATGATGTAAAAGAACAAGTGGAGAAGATTTTTTCTGTCGAGCTTTCAAAAATACTTGAGTTTAGAGAGACCCTTTTATAGTCCTTGGGCCTGGTGTGATTTACTACTTTCTCTTGACCCATTCTTAGGATCAAAGCCATTGTGCATAAAAAAAGTAGAGTTATTTAAGAGTCTGCTTTCGTGCAGGCTCTCATTTTCTTGTTTTGATAGGCGTATCTGGCTGATTTTACACTGTGTATTGACGTAAAGGTACTTTGTAGCGTACGCTATCAACATAGACCTTTGTCCGGAGAAAAAAAATGGCCACTGAAGTAACAAGCTCAAAAGATTTCCGAGATAAGTTAAGTAATTTTTTTGATATCGCATTAAAGAAAACAGTCTCAATCTCTCGTGGGAAAGATCGTTTTGTTTTGATGAGTGAGACCGAATATCTTGATTTACGAGACGAGGTTCTTTCACTGCAAAGAAACTTAATTGCACTTCTAGATTCTCCAGAGAAAAGAGAAACTATTGAAGAGCCAGAGAAGTTTTTTTCAGAGGTATTCGAGAAAAATCGTTCTAAACTTAATTCAAAAAAAGTTAAGCAGGCTTAAGGGCAATGATTTCAGTACAAACTACAGAACAATTTAATAACGACGTTTTGCATGCTCAGATTTTTGTTCGAGAATGGGCCTACACCAATGGCCTTAATCCTGATGAGTCAGAGGATAAGCTGCAAATTGAACTGGTCAGAGTCGTTAAGGAAATTCAAAAATTTCCATTAAGTTTCGCCTCATTGAAAGAGACTCCTTATATTAGACGTGCTCGATGTTTTTTTGATCTTTACGCAATTGAGTACATGGTTAGGCCCACTTTAGTTAAAACCATGCTCGAAGTTGAAGAATGCCTCTTAGGGGCACTCGTTCCATTAAAGAGTGGCAGAAGTCAGGATATTAATATGCCATCTGTCGAATTTGATATTGATAAAAATTAACTAATCGTCTTTACGCATCTCTGCTGTTGACTGTGGATACTGAGTAAATAACTCTTTAATCGACCTCATTTCGTTATTAAACACTGGTCTAGTCAACTTTTATTCTTAGCTCACAAACAGAAGTACATAGATATTGTATAAAGGTTATTTTTTTTAATTCCGATAAAGCATTGAGGAATTATGAATAAAATAAAAAAACTTTTGCCTTTAGTTCTAATTTTAACTTTGTCCGGCTGTGCTACTTACCGCCAAGATATGCAGGTTGTGTATGAGCAGCAAGCATACAAAATGCATGACCGAGGAGAATTTAAAGAATCAAATCTTTTTTTAAGTATTATAGAAAAAGAAAGATTTCTTTCAGACAAATTAATTATTTTAAAATCAAAAAACTTTTATGAGATTGGTGAGGTTGATTCTGCTTTTAAATTGCTTTCTTTTGCCATTGAACAGAAACCACATTCTATTCACCTTTTAGTTGCTCTTGCTCAACTTCAACTCAATGAAGGTGACTTATTATCATCTGAAGCATTAACAAAAAAAGTGATAAAAATCGAACATGGCCATCCTCAAGCGATTAAAGTACTAGGTTGGAGTTTAATCCGGCAATTGAAATATAAAGAAGCTGAAGAGGTTTTTGGTCGTTTGATATCACAAAATGATCCAGAGGTCTTAAAACAACTAGGAGTTGTTTACGTCAAACTAGGTCAGTCAGAAAATGCAATTCAGGTTTATACAAAATTATTTAATACGAAGAAGTTTAAGAATGAAGCTGCTCATAATCTTGCCTCGATTTATTTAGAACGAGGAGATGTCGCCAGATCAAACCCTTACGTGAATTACCTTGTTTCTTTAAATCCTAATAGCGTTGAAGTTAATAGAATGATGACTAAGAACTTAATAAATATTCCGCAAATAGATAAGTTAAGTATCCTTAGAATATTTAATTCAAAGTTTGACGATGATTGGGGTCAAAATAAATATTATCAAACTCTTAGTGAAATGGGGCTCAAACAAGATTCTTTGGACTATTTAGCATCTCTGTGGGTTCAGAAGAAAAGGAAAATGTGGGTTACTTTAAGTTATGCAAGTGAATTAAAAAAAGAAGGCAACATAAATGCTGCCAAAGATATTCTCTCAATTCATCTTGCTGACACACATGATTCAAAAAGTTCCGATGCCCAAATTCTTAGCGAACAGCTTGCATTAATTTCAAATCAACACGTGATAGCCGATGATCAGCCGGAAAGAGTTATCGCCTCTGTGGCGGAAACAAAAGAGATCATTGTTCAAGAAAAAGACCAGTTTTATACAGTTAAGAAGGGAGATACTCTTCAGTCGATTTCTCAGACAATATTTGGCACGACACTTCGATGGAGAAAAATTTTAACTATCAATAAAGATATTTTAAAAGGCCGACAAGAGCTACAAATTGGTTTAGAGCTCTTACTGCCTAAAAAAGAGTGAATATGAATCATAAATACTTATTAGGACTTACACTTTTTCTTTTTGTTTCCTGTAATAATAAAGGGGAGACCGAGGGAATTGCTGACCCTTCTCTGAGCAACTCATCAACATCCACTTCAACATCTTGTAGCAGTGCTGTTATAGATGCGGGTGCAAAAGGAGCTGGCTCAGCTGTTCAGTCTCGTGGATTTGTTTCAGACGTCAAAGAAAATCCTTATAACTCAACTCCTGCTACTGCCTATGCTGATTATCATTCCCTATCCATTAAATTTTCTTATTGGAACGGTCTTCGTTGGATTCATGAAACTGTTGCCGGAGCTCCCGCAACTGTAACCTCTGTAAGTATGGTTTTCCTTTCTACCGGAATTCCTGTTGTTGTTTGGACTGCAGGAACAGATGTCTTAATTGCTACTCGTACGACTTCCACAGCAACAGCCTCTTCTTCTTGGAATGCTCGTATACTTGGCACGGCCTTTACTGCAACAAGAGCAGCGACGATCGCCGCTACTCCTACAGATCTTGTGGGCGGAGCCTTTCTATACCCATCACGCTTGAGTTTTCAGGTTCCTAAAACTTCAAAATTGTCAGTCAAAAGCGTCGCAAGTTCACTGCGGTATTTTCTGATGTAGCGAAAAAAGTTTAAACATGCATTTTTAAAATCTG
>Ga0247843_1001728_pt1 | contig 42697 bp, 41 predicted proteins | sample LaCruzMarch2017__FD_192420 | JGI IMG/M metagenome (GOLD analysis project Ga0247843, IMG submission 192420) | Freshwater microbial communities from meromictic Lake La Cruz, Castile-La Mancha, Spain - LaCruzMarch2017_8m | ecosystem: Environmental > Aquatic > Freshwater > Lake | place: Spain...
GGAGGCGATGGCGCGCTGGTCGCCGTGGCGCCCGCAGTTCCCCGATCTATGTCTGCGCCTGGTGGGCCCATTGCAATCGAACAAGGCGCGCGAGGCTGTGGCGTTCTTCGATGCGATCGATAGCCTCGACCGACCGAAGCTTGCCGCCGCGCTGGCGGACGCCGTGCACAAGGAGGGCGCGTGCCCAGACATCCTCATCCAGGTCAACACCGGCGAGGAACCGCAGAAAGGAGGCGTCATCCCTTCCGAAGCGGACGCGTTCATTGAAGACGTACGCGGCTCCTACGGCTTGCCGGTGCGCGGTCTGATGTGCATTCCGCCGGTCGGTGAAGAGCCAGCCATGCATTTTGCGCTTCTGGCGAAGATCGCTGAGCGCAACGGGCTTGCGGAACGTTCGATGGGCATGAGCGGCGACTTCGAAACAGCCATCCGCTTTGGCGCTACGATGGTGCGTGTGGGATCGGCGCTTTTCGGCGCCCGTGCGTAGGGTATTTCCGGCGAAGCGCCCCCGGTTCTTGCGAAGAGGATGCGATCAAATCGTTCTGACCATCCTCTCCGGATCAACCGGGAGCGCGATCTATCTCCAGCGCATCGCTCGCGCGGACGGACTTCAGTGCGGCGCGCATGTCGGCTTCGGTGATCGCGATGCAGCCCTCGGTAGCGCGCCAGTCTGGTTGAGCGAGATGCCAGAAGATGGCGCTGCCCGCGCCGGGAATAGCGGGCTGGTCGTTGTATCCAAGGATCACCACGATGTCGTAGACGTGATCTTCCCGCCATAGGCGCTCGGCGGACGCCGGGTAGGGGTGCTTAACGATCTTGTTATAGGCAGGGTCGTTCGGCGCATCGCACCAGCCGTCGTCGCGGGCAATGGGCGCAACGGGCAGTGCAGTTTCGGGTATCGCGCCCCGGTCAGCGCGCCATAGGACTCTTCGCAATCTCCAAGCGCCAATGGGGGAAGCGCCATCGCCTTCGCGCTTGGAACCGGCCTCGATCACGCCGCCTTTACCCAGCGCACAGCGCACATGCTCGTTCCCGTAGCGGAACCGACCGTCTGACGTCGCCCGCAGTATCATTGCGCCCTTCCTGTTTCGTTTGTCCCGATCACAGGGTACTCTCATCCTTAATCTCGGAGAACCGATGTCGCACCGCAAGACAACCATACTCGTAATCGACGATGATCCGGACTTGCGTGAGGAACTTGTCGACCAGCTGTCGGCTCAAGATGATCTTCGGGCAGAAGGCGTGGCGGCGGGGCGTGACGGCATGAAGGCCGCGTTGGAAGGACGGGCGGGCCTCATCCTGCTCGACGTCACCCTGCCTGACGCTGACGGTCGGGTGCTTTGCCGTGAAATGCGCGAGGCGGGCGTGAACGCACCCATTATGATGCTCACCGGCGAAAGGGACGATGCATCGACGATCACCGCGCTGGATGCGGGCGCTGTCGACTACGTGACAAAGCCTTTCAAGTTCAACGTCCTGCTCGCACGTATCCGCGCGCACCTGCGAAGCCATCAGTCAAGCGAGGATGCATCATTCCGGATTGGGCCCTACGAGTTTCGCCCGGGCGCCAAGACGTTGATACTCGCCGAGGGCAAGAAGGTGCGCCTGACGGAGAAGGAAACTTCGATCCTGCGGTATCTCTATCGCGCCGGCCTCAAGCCTGTGCCGCGCGACGAGTTGCTGCGCGAGGTCTGGGGTTACAACTCCGGCGTCACGACTCACACGCTGGAGACGCACATATATCGCCTGCGCCAAAAGATTGAGCCGGAATCGACGATGCCGAAGCTGCTGATCACCGAGACCGGCGGCTACCGTCTGCAGGTGTGATCACGCATCTGGCCTTAGAAGGCCCACCTGGACCACTCTGGTTCCGCTGAGGCGGTCGTGGGCCGATTGTCCGGGCCAAAAGAGCGTCGATATCGCCCACAACAATCCTAGCGACAGCGCGCCGACCGTGAGCGCCAGCGCCACATCGTTCGGGGTGTCGAGGAAGGGCCGCCCCGGCGACCACCAGATCGCAATGTGCGCCATCTCCCAAGGCGCGAGAAGAAGCGCATTACGCAACATGGAACGCGGCAGGGAAGGGTAGTGACCTGTTGGGTCCACGATCCTCAGCCCTAGCGCCGCCTTGCCCAGCGAATAGCCAAACCGCCACTCCATCAGCGAGAAGTAGAGCCAAACCGGTAAGGTCAGAGTGAGGAGGCCGATCCCGTGCCCGATGAGTTTGGATGTGATGTCATCCGCAGGTGGCGACGCATCGCCGAAGGCGAAAAGGCGCAGGCCGGTGACGAACCCGATCCAGGCCACGATGACAATGATGTTGAGCGCCAGCGCCCCGGCGCGCTGAAGCGCGGTCGCGGCCTCGCAATGATGATGCGGGCCGGGATGTGGCGCGCGGTCGTCCGGTTCGTCCTGCATCATGATCTCCCGCGCGGAAAGCGAACTTAGACCGCCACGCGTCGCAATGGGAGGCGCGCCGTCAGACCGCAAACCGGGCGATGACCGGAATGTGGTCGCTCGGACGATCCCAGCCCCGCGGCGCGTCGATGAAGTCGATGCGATCGCAGCGCTCGGCCAGGCTTGGCGTCGCCCAGATGTGATCGAGACGGCGGCCCCGGTTGGAGGTCTTCCAGTCGCCCCGATAGCTCCACCAAGAGTACAGTTTTTCCGGGTCAGGTCTTTGGGCGCGCGCGAGGTCCACAAAACTTCCGGCAAGGCGGACTGCCTCCAGCCCCGCCGTCTCCACAGGCGTGTGGCTTACCACATTGAGCAGGTGCTTGTGGCTCCAGACGTCATGTTCCCCGGGCGCGACATTGAGATCGCCGACGAGAAGTGTCGGCATGTTCCTGGGCGCCGCAGCATAGAAAGACTGCATGCGCGCGAGCACTTCGAGCTTGTGGGCGAACTTGTCGTTTGCGGCAGGATCCGGCGTCTCGCCACCAGAGGGAACATAGAGATTGTGGATCGTGAGCCCTTCCACTGCGACAGCCGAGACTCGCGCTTCGCCGCGAGGGCAAAAGGCAGGCGCTGGAATAGGTTGCAGCGGATACTTCGAGAGGATCGCTACGCCGTGAGATCCCTTCTGCCCCATGATGTGGTGACTGCGCAGGCCCATCGAGGAGAACGCCTTCAGAGGAAATTCCTCGTTCCGGCACTTGATTTCCTGCAAGCACACAATGTCGGGGCGATGTTCTTTGACGAAGCGGGCAATGTGGGCAGTGCGGATCCGTACTGAGTTGATGTTCCAAGTCGCTACTGAGATGCACGCCATGGCGGGCGATTAAGGGACGTTGGCGGGAAAGTCATCTCTCGAAACGAGAGACGCCCGACCGCGGGGGGGGCGGCCGGGCGTCTTGGCGCCTTGGGAGGCGCATGCGCCGGGAGGGGATCAATCCGGCGCAGCCGCCGCGCTGGATCCGTCAGCGGGGGGACGACGCTGATCCAGGGGGATAAGCGGCGGCTTGCGAGTAACATATAAGCCACAGGGATGAGCAAAACAATGGCTGGGGCGGTAAAATCGCTTGCCTGTGGACTTAACGAAACGGTGATGGCGAATTCCCCGAACGAATACCGATGGTTGCTTGGTTAACGGTTCTTCGGTCGCGCCATGACATCGTAGGCTGAAACACGGAAGAGCTTCTGGTCCAGTCGGCCTGCGCGCTGCACTTCCGACAATGTGATTCGCGTCGTCTGCCGCTGCCCATCGGTGATCGACCACTGCGTGAGGTCACGGGTCGCGCCGCCGAAGGTAATCGTGATTTCTCCGTCCGCCTCGCCAGAACGATCCCGGGCGCTGACCAAGAGGCTATCGCCTTGCTGCACCACACGCGTAATGCGCGCGTCCCTCTCTAGGTTCACCTGAGGCTTCAACACATAGAAGAGGGGAGTCGATCTCAAGGGCACCCTCTGGATGTCGCGCATCGCGCGATCCTCAACGGCGACCACCGAACCGTCCGAGACGATCGTGAGCGGCGAAGGGGGGTCGTACTCGAAGCGCAATTTGCCCGGTCGCTGCATATATATGCGGCCCCGGGAAAGCGAGCCGTCGGGCGCAACCTGGGTGAAACGTCCCTGCATCGCCGCGATACGGTTCAACGCCGCAGAAGCTTCCGTCAGCGCTGCGGCACGCTGAGCTCCGGAAAGTTCCCCGGAGGTCGGGCGTGCAGCGATCGGGGGCCGGGTCTGGGCGAGCGCGACCAGCGGCAGACCAAGGAGGAATGTGGACGCGGCGAGCATAGCGACAAGCTTTTTCATGCCTGAGGATATGGCCCGCCCATCGGGCTGAATAAAGAGCGTGATGCGGCAAAGTCCCGGCGAAGTTATTCAGGACGCATTCACGGTCTAATGAGCTGAGCAGTCAGTCGTCGTTCGGTGCAGGAACCAGAATTTCCCGGCGTCCGGCGTGGTTTGCGCGCGAAATGACCCCGTCGATTTCCATGCGTTCGATCAGCTTTGCGGCCCGATTGTAGCCGAGACTGAGTTTGCGCTGCAGGTAGCTGGTCGAAGCCTTTCGGTCACGCGCGACGATGTCGACCGCGCGGTCATAAAACTCATCATCGGCGCCGCCCGCCGCTTCGACCAGATCCGCCGGCGCATCGTCCGGCGCGTCAGGGTCTTCGGTCACGTCTGACCGGTATTGCGGCACGCCCTGCGCACGCAGCATCTCCACGATGCGCAGGACTTCGTCGTCTTCGACAAACGGACCGTGCAGGCGAACGATGCGTCCCCCGCCGCCCATGAAGAGACAGTCGCCTTGGCCGACGAGTTGCTCGGCGCCGGACTCGCCGATGATGATGCGGCTGTCGGTCTTGGTCGCCACCTTGTACGATAGGCGGGTCGGGAAGTTGGCGCGGATCACGCCGGTGATGACATCCACGGACGGGCGCTGGGTCGCCATGATGACGTGAATGCCGGCGGCCCGCGCCATTTGCGCAAGGCTCTGCACGGCGGCTTCCACTTCACGGCCCGCTGTCAGCATGAGGCTTGCTACCTCGTCGATCACGACGACGATGTGCGGCATGATTTCGAGCGGCAGTTCCTGAGTTTCGTAGATCGGTTCGCCGGACTCCGGGTTGAAGCCCGCATGCACCGTGCGCGTCAGGCTCTCGCCGCTGTCGAGCGCGGCGCGCACGCGGTCGTTGTAGCCCTGGATGTTCTTGACCGTGAACTTCTGCATGCGCCGGTAGCGCTCTTCCATCTCGCGCACGACCCACTTGAGCGCAACGACGGACTTTTTCGGTTCGGTGACAACAGGCGTAAGAAGATGCGGGATCCCTTCGTAGATCGAAAGTTCGATCATCTTGGGGTCGATCATGATGAAGCGGCACTCTTCCGGCGTATGGCGGAAGAGCAGCGACAGGATCATCGCGTTGAGGCCTACAGACTTGCCGGAGCCCGTCGTGCCCGCGATCAGAAGGTGAGGCATTTTCGCGAGATCGGCGGCGAAGGGTTCGCCTTCGATGGTCTCGCCCAGCGCCAGCGGCAGCGCGCCCTGCGCGCCGACGAAAGCCGTCGACCCCATGAGCGTGCGGAGATAGACGGTCTCGCGCTTTGGGTTCGGTAGTTCAATGCCGATGGCGTTGCGGCCGGGGATCACTGCGACACGGCAGCTCTCGGCGCTCATCGAGCGCGCGATGTCTTCCGCGAGGCCGATGACGCGCGAGGACTTAACGCCCGGCGCCGGTTCGAGCTCGAACAGCGTGACGACCGGACCCGGACGCGCGGAGACGATGTCGCCCTGTACGCCGTAATCTGCAAGCGTGGCGGCGAGCAGCTTGGCTTGTTGCTGCAGCGTGGCGCCGTCCGTCTGCGCGCCGCGCGGCTTTGGCGTGGCCAGCAGGTCGAGCCCCGGCAGATCGAAGTTCACCGACTGCGAACGCATCTGCAGATCGGATTGTGGCGCGCGCGCCGCGCTTTGAGGCGTGGGGCGCTGCGGCGGCTGCGCGGCAGTGCGGGGCTGGACGGGTTGTTCCGCGCGCTTGCGGATCGGCGCGGAGACCACGCGACGCAGCGTTTCCTCTTCGGGCGCGTCGTCGGCGCTCTCTTCATCGTCCGCCGGACGGATCGTCACGACGCGCTTTTCAGTGCGCTGCGGCAGATCGCGCTCGTAGGTTTCCCAGGGCTCGGGCGCGCGCTTGAACTTGCCTGCCACGCCCCCGAACGTCGACTGCACAAGTCCGCCCGCCTTGCCTATGGCCTCAGCTGCCGAGTCGACCGCCGCCGCCATGTCGTCGCGGGTGATGCTGAACGCCCAGGCAAGCGCCACGCCGCCGCTGATGGCGGCTGTGAGGCCGGCAAACACCTCAGGCGCCGGCAGGCCCGGTAGTGAGAAGAGGGCCGTCAGCAGACCGGCGACGCCGTCGCCGATCATCCCGCCAAAACTGTCCAGTGGCCAGAAATTCGGGGTCGGGGCAGCTGAGGCGGCCCCCGCCAGCAGGATCACGCCGCCGACTCCTGCCATCAGCCGCTCGCGAGAGACGCTGTTGGTGATGCGCTTGCGTGCAATGCGGACAGCGCCGGCGGCGAAGATCGCGCTCAGGGCCATGGGGGCTGCGGCGCCCAGTGTTTGCATGAAGAAATCGGCGAAGACGGCGCCCGGGCCGCCGAACAGGTTTTGCGCCTTGTCGTCGGTTGCGACGTTAAGGCTCGGATCGTCCGGACGGTAGGTCAGCACCGCGCCGAGGCCATAGACGCCGAACAGAATCGCCCCGATGGAAATGCCGGCGCGTTTCAGCGCCGTCTTGCCAGAAGCGGAGTTCACGTCCGGGGCTGTGGTCCCGGGGGTGTAGGAAAGATCGGTCATCGGTACGGAGCAGCTCGTCTTCTGGAGCACGAGGCGCACTCTTCGGCGGGCCCGGTAAATGAAGCGCTAACTTAGGGAAGGTGAATGTATCGTTTGCGGAACCATCCGCAGGCCTCAAGGGGCGTTTCGGACGCAAGAGAACAAGACGCACAACAAGCAAGGCCGCGATCATGAGATCGCGGCCTTGAGTGGGGAGGATCCCGCATGGCGGGCCGATGGGCGCTCCGGACCGGGCGGCCCGAAGCGCGAGGCAGTGCTTAAGGGTGGTAGGCGGCCTCCCCGTGGGAGGTGAGGTCCAGACCTTCCTGCTCGCTTTCTTTTGACGCCCGGAGCAGTCCGAGAACCCGCAGAACAAGGAAGATCACCAGGCTTCCGACGCCGGACCAGGCAATCGTGACAAGCACGCCCTTGGCTTGCGCCGTGAGCTGCGCAACCATGTCGTAGGCCGCCACCGGGCAGGTCGCGAGGACCGCGCCGGCTTCCGAGCAGCCGACGTAGTCGACGACGCCCGCGCCTCCCCAGGCCGGGTTGACCACGAGACCTGTGCCGATAGCCCCGACGATGCCGCCCACGCCGTGGATGCCGAACACGTCGAGCGCGTCGTCATAACCCAGCAGGTTCTTGAGCGCCGAGCAGGCGAAAAGGCAGACCGGGCCGACGACGAGGCCGAGCAGCAGCGCGCCCATCGGTCCGGCGAAGCCTGCCGCCGGCGTTACCGCCACAAGGCCTGCCACGATGCCGGAAGCCATGCCGAGAAGGCTCGGCTTGCCGCGCGTGACCCACTCCGTGATCGTCCACGAGAGACCCGCCGCCGCCGGAGCGAGGAGCGTGTTCGCGATGGCGAGTGCGGAATAGTAGTTGGACTCAAGGTTGGAGCCGGCGTTGAAGCCGAACCAGCCGAACCACAGCAGGCCCGTGCCGATGAGCGTCATCGTCAGCGAGTGGGGCGGCATGGGCTCTTTTTTGTAGCCCGTGCGCTTGCCGAGAATAATGCATCCGACGAGCGCGGCGATGCCCGAGTTGATGTGCACCACGGTGCCGCCGGCGAAGTCGAGCGCGCCGAAGCTCCAGATCAGGCCGGACTTCACGGCGTCTTCCGGGTTGGCCGCGATTGTGTCCGGGCCGGGCCACCACCACACCATGTGAGCCATCGGGTAGTAAACGAGCAACGGCCACGCGATGGCGAACAGAACCACGCCGATGAACTTGACGCGCTCGGCAAGGCCGCCCAGGACCAGCGAGGCGGTGATGCACGCGAACGTCATCTGGAAAACGACAAACGCGATTTCCGGAATGTAGACGCCGGTAGAGAACGTCGCCGCCAGGTTGTCCGAAAGATCGGTGCCCGCATCCGCCAGGAAGAAGCGCCCGCTGCCGCCGATGAAGCTATCGAGCGCCCCTCCGTCGGTGAAAGACAGGCTGTAGCCGACAAGGGCGTACATCACCATGCCGATCACGGTCACTGTGCTCACCTGCATGAGCACGGAGAGCATGTTCTTGGTCCGGACAAGGCCGCCATAGAAAAGCGCGAGGCCGGGGATGATCATCAGGAACACGACCATGGTGCTGACGAGCATCCAAGTGGTGTCGCCCTTGTCGACGGTCTGTTCGGGAGCCGTGATCGCGGCGGCTTCGGCGGGCGCAGCGTCCGCTTCCGCCGCTGCGGGCGCCGTTGCGGGCGCCTCGGCCGGCGCTGCAGCCGGGGCAGCAGCCGGGGCTGCAGCCTCGACGGCCGGCGGCGCAGTCGTCTGCGCCTGTGCGTCCGACTGACCGCCCGCAAAGAGCGCGAGGCCCAGCGCTGCGGCCGCTGCGAAGGCGCGCATGGTCTGCAGCACCCCCTTCGGCTTCTTTTTCAGTTTTGCGTTCATTCGATAACTCCCCGCGGTCGTGCGACGTCGGTCGCCGCCCCTTTGGCGGGCCGATTGGTCGGGGCGGCGGCGGGTCGGGCAAGCGCACAACCTTGCTGGTCTGCAAGGCTTTGCCGCATTGCACAAAAAGGCGGCGCCAGCGCTACGGCGCGCCGCATCGACGGGCGCCATCCGTACCGTTACCCTGATGCGTATAGGCAATTCATGGTGACCGAATTGAACGACGCACCCCTTCGCACCGAAGTCTTCGTCGCCGGCGGCGGCATGTCGGGCCTGACGCTGGGTCTGGCGCTGGCCCAGGAGGGTGTGGATGTGATCGTCGCGGACGCGCAGGACGCCGCTTCGCTGATCGCGCCGGCGTACGACGGCCGGGCGTCCGCGATCGCCTATGCATCGTTTCGCATGTGGGAGGCGCTCGGCATCGGCGAAGCGCTCCGACCGCACGCGCAGCGCATTGAAAAGATTCTCGTCACCGACGGTCGCGTGCGAGGCGGGCCGTCGTTGCTGTCGCTGTCGTTCGACCGCAAGGAGCTCGATGCGCGCGAAGACGGCGAGGCGCTCGGCTACATGATCGAGAACAGGCATATCCGCGCGGCGCTGAACGCGGCGGCTTCGGAGAAGGGGCTGCGCGTGCTGGCGCCGGTGGCGGTGACGGGACACGCGCCGGACGCGAGCGGCGTCACCGTGTCGCTGAAGGACGGGCGAAGCGTGCGCGCATCGCTCGTCGTCGGCGCCGAGGGACGTCATTCGACGATCCGTGTGGGCGCCGGCATTCGCACGACGGGCTGGAAGTACAATCAGACGGCGGTGGTCTGCACGGTCGCGCATGAAAAGCCGCATCACGGCGTCGCACACGAATACTTCTTGCCTTCAGGCCCGTTTGCGATGCTACCGCTGACGGACAACCGCTGCAACATTGTGTGGACGGAGAAACCCGCGATTTCTGATGCGCTCCTGGCGATGTCGGAAGCGGAATTCCTGGCCGAGCTGCGCCTGCGATTCGGCGGACATCTCGGCGCCATCACGCTGGCGGGGCCACGCTTTGCGTATCCGCTGTCACTGCAGATTGCGGAGAGATTCGTGTCGCCAAGGGCTGTTCTCATCGGCGACGCGGCGCACGGCGTTCATCCGATCGCCGGGCAAGGATTGAATGTCGGCCTGCGCGATGTCGCGGCGCTTGCGGAGTGCATCGTCGATTCTGTGAACGTTGGGCTGGAGGCCGGCGATGCGGAGGGATTGTCGCGCTACGAGAAGTGGCGGCGCTTTGACTCCACGTCGATGGCGCTGGTTATGGATGCGTTCAATCGCATCTTCTCGAATGACTTCGCACCGCTGCGGCAATGGCGCGGTCGCGGCATGGCGGCGGTGGACCTCGTGCCGCCGGCGCGTCGGTTCTTCATGCGCGAAGCTGCAGGCGGCAGCGGGGCGTTGCCGAAATTGCTCAAGGGCGAGCCGCTGGGCGCGTGACTGGCCACGGCGCCGGCGCCGTGTAACGGTGAAGTGGTTGCAGAGAGGGCTCCTCATGAAAGTACGCGCCTTCGATCCGACCCCCTGGCTTCAGCACTTCAACATGCATCACGGCATTGAAGTGACGGGCGGGACGCGAACGCTCTAGCTCTCAGGCCAGACCTCCACCGACGCGGAAGGCGCCGCGCTCCACGCCGGCGACATCGTCTCGCAATTCGCCACGTCGTGGCGGAATCTGAAGGACGCGCTGGTTGCCTCTGACATGGGCCCGACCAACGTCATTCGCCTGAACATCTGCACCACCCACGCGATTAGAGAACCGATATAGACGCCTTCATGGCGAAGGCCGGTGAGATGGCGCCGATCTTCGCGGCGGACGGCGTTCAGCACGCCTGTTCGATCCTGCGATCCTCGTCGAACTGGAAGCGACCGCGGTCGCCTAGTCTTTGTCTTCGCTTTCCACTTCAACCGGCCGCCAATCTCGGACGAAGCGTTCCAGCAGGCGTACGCCGAATCCCGCTGAGCCATCGGGTTTGCGCTCGTTTGCGCTCCCGTAAGCCATGTTCGCGATGTCTAGGTGGGCCCAAGGAATGTCGCGGCTGATGAACTCGCCGATGAAGTAGGCGCCGGTGCCGGCGCCCGCGCCGCCGTCGCCGCCGGAGTTGCGGATGTCGGCATACGTGGAGGCCGTGTCCTTGGCGTAGCTGTCGTGCAACGGCAGGCGCCAAAGGTGTTCACCCACCGCGTCGCCCGCGGCGGTCAGTTGCGCGGACAATGCGTCCTGCCGCGTGAACAGTCCGGCATATTCGTCGCCCAGCGCGCCACGCACAGCCCCGGTGAGCGTCGCGACATCTACAACGACCGCAGGGCTCAGTCGCGCGCCAGCATACGATAGCGCGTCAGCAAGAACCAGGCGGCCCTCAGCATCGGTCGAGACGACCTCAATGGTCTTGCCGTTCATCGCGGTCAGCACGTCGCCAGGGCGAACGGCCGCGCCATCGGGCATGTTTTCAGCAAGTGCCGAGACCGCCACGACATGCACCGGCGCCTGCGCGCGGGCGAGGGCGAGCATCGCGCCCGTGACGCTCGCCGCGCCCGACATGTCCATGCGCATATTGCCCATGTTGGCGGGATCTTTCAGCGAGATGCCGCCGGTGTCGAAGGTGATGCCTTTGCCGATGAGGACGATAGGGCCTCCGGCCGGTGCGCCAGGACCGCGATAGCGCACGATCAGCATCTGCGGCGGACGTGCGGAGCCGCGGCCCACTCCGAGGATCGCGCCCATGCCGAGCCGCTCCATCGCCCGCGCGTCGAGCACGTCGATGGTTACGCCTGCGACGCCTGCGAACTGTCGCCGCGCGCTGGCGACGAATGATTCCGGGTAGATGATGTTGGCGGGCTGGTTGGAGACGTCGCGCGTCCACGCCATAGCATCGACGAGCGCACGACCGCGCACGCGGTAAGCGGCTTCCACCTCCGCGGGAGCGTCGGCGATGATCATCGTGCCCGCGAGTGCAGCCGCCTCTCGGCGCGAGGCCTGGAAGATGTCGGAGCGGTATTCGCCGATCCCCATGCCCGTGGCGATTTCTGAAACCGCCGCCGTCGCCAGTCCGGTTGTGATGAGCGTGACGGGCGTTTTCTCGTCGAGAAGCGCGCGACCCGCGATGACGCCCGCGTCCTGGAAGCCGGCGGGCGTCGGCTTGTCGCCGAGACCAACCACGAGGATGCGGCTCCAGGCGCCGATGCCGCGCAGCGACAGCGTCTTGCCCGCCGTGAACTTGAATTCCTCCGCAGCGATCGCGCGAGATATGGCGGCGCGTTCCGCTTCGGGCAGGGTCGCGCCGCGCGTGGTGAGATCTCCGGCGACGGAGAGCGGCAACACGAGAGCGCCTTCGCGCGCGCGGACCTGTGCGACGAACGACACGGGACGTTGCGTGGCTGCGGGGATGGGGTCCACGCGCCGGGTCTGTGCTTCGGCTCCGGAGACGGCGATAAGCCAAAGCGCTGCGCCAGCGATCACGCGTACGAACATGATGGATCCTCTTTAACGGGATTGGTTTCGCACATTTGAGCAGATCAGCGCACGGCGCGCGACCGCGCGCTCCAGAAAATGGAATCGAAACGGAATAGCGCGAGGACGCCTTCAGCGCGCAGCGCCGAGCTCCCGCAGATAGTCCCAGCTGAAGATGCCGGTATCGTGACCGTCGTCGAAGACGATGCGCACGGCGTAGCGGCCCACGGGTTTCGCATCGACAACGCCTACATTGGCCTTACCGGTGACGACACGCTTGTTTCCGTGGCCCTGGACCTCCGCCGAAGGGCTTTCGGTGCGCAGTTTCTCAAACGGGATCGAAAGCTCCGCGCCGTCCTCGAACGCGATGCGCAGACGTTTCGCCTCGCGCTGGAAAACGAGTTCGACCGGCCAGTTTGCCGCACTCATTCGTCTGGCCCCAGTTCGCGCGCCTCGTCGATGCTCAGGATCAAAACGCCGTCGCGGACACAGAAGGCCAGCCGCGCCGCGTCGCTGATGAGTTCCTGCTTTTCCCGGTCGTAACGCAAGGGCGTGCGCGACTGCGGGCAGACGATCACCTCGAGCAGGCGCGGATCGATGTCGACGGGTGTTTGTCCATTTGGCGCGCTCATTGCATTGTGCCGGCGCCGGACGCAGAGGCGCCGAGTTCCAGCAACGCGACCAACGTATCGCTGCGATCGGCGAGCGTTTCGGCCTCCAGCAGCATCTGCTTTTCCATCGGCGTAAACGGGCAGGCGGCGCAGACCGCATTTACCAGCATCTCCGCCGGCGCATCGGTCGCGGCTTCCCAGTCTACCTGAAAGCCTTTCGCCACGGCGTAATCGCGCAGCGCACGGGCGAGCATTTCCTGATCGATGGCGGCGGCGTTGTCGCGGCCGGAAAGATCGGACGCGAAAGCGTACCAGTCCGGCGCGACCTTGCGGTACGGCGACGGCACGTCGAGCTCACGACCGACGCGGAAGCGGCTGACGCCCGTCAGCGTGATGAGATACCGCCCGTCGTCGGTTTCCGAAAACGTCGTTATGCGCCCGACGCAGCCCACCTGCGAAAGCGCCGGTTTCGCACTCGTGCCCCCGTCGGCGGGCTGGATCATGCCGACGAGTCGCTCGGCGGCGAGCGCGTCGTCGATCATGTTCAGATAGCGCGGCTCGAAAATATTGAGCGGCAGCGCGCTGCGTGGAAAGAGCACCGCGCCGGTGAGCGGGAAGACCGGAATGGTCGCGGGCAGATCGTCGGGTTTGCGAAATCCGAAGGCGCTCATGTCGCTCCCTCAGGAAAAGAGAATCGTCGAAAGCCTGCGTCGTCCCGCCTTCGAAATGTCGGAGGCGAGGCCTGCCGCCTCGAAGATCTTCAGCACCTGCGCGCGGGCGGCGCCCTCGTTCCAGTCGCGGTCGTTCTCGACGATGGTCAGAAGCTCGTTCACGGCGCCCTCCAGATCGCCACGCGCGGCAAACGCGCCGGCTAGGTCGTAACGCGCGGCATGGTCGTTCGGGTTCGCCTGAAGCGCAGCCACGAACGCCGCAGTGTCGGCGCCGCCCGCGGGGGCGGCGCCCGCCAGCTCCAGCGCGGCGCGCACGCTCTGCACTTCGGCGTCCTTGGATTTCGCCTCCGGGATCAAAGTCAGCATGTCGCGCGCCTGTTCGAGGTCGCCGGCGGCAATATAGCAGCGCGCGAGGCCGGCGATCGCCTTCACGTTCTCGGGATCGGCCTGCAGCACGGCGGCGTACGCCTGCGCGGCCCCTCCCACATCGCCCTGCGCCAGCGCATCGCCTGCTTCTTTGAGTGCGGCCGCGAGGTCTTCTTCAGCGGCGTCCGGGCCGGCCAGACCTGCGAGCTTGTCGATGAACATGCGGATCTGGCTATCGGGCACCGCGCCCATGAAGCCGTCTACGGGCCGGCCGCGATCGAACGCGAACACCGCCGGGATCGACCGCACGCCGAGCTGCCCCGCGACACCTGGGTTCTCGTCAATGTTGATCTTCACGAGCTTCACTTTGCCCTTGGCCGCGATGACAGTCTTTTCGAGCGCCGGCGCCAGGGTCTTGCAGGGGCCGCACCACGGCGCCCAGAAATCAACGATCACGGGCTGCGTCTTCGACGCCTCGATCACGTCGGACATGAAGGTCTGATCGGAGCCGTCCTTGACGAGATCGGTCGGCGCTGCGCCCAGAGTGTCTGCCATGAGTTCCTCGAATGCTTCCCGGATTTCTTGCTTGGCAACATGGGCCGGGGGCGGGGTCTATTCAACGGCGGAGGGCGTCCCGTCCGCGTCGAAGGCGATTCGTTGCGGCGCGTGGCCGGTGGCCCCGAGGAACCCCAGGAGTCCGGCCGGCGAGACGGCGGTGGTGGCGTCGTTCGTCAGCGGATGGAAGTTGACCGGGTCGACGTGCAAGAGGGCCTCGTCCAGCAGCAGCGCGACGCGGCCTAGGCGGTCATTCAGCAATGCGAAGATCGTCACCGATCCCGGCGTCACGCCCAGCGCCTCCAACAGCAGTTCCGGCGACCCGAAGCTGAATCGCCCCGCCTTCAGCAGCTTCGCCAGCGCATTCAGCTGAATTCTCGTCTCCGCCAACGCGCAGAGCAGGAAGAGGCGGCCGCCCTTGTCCTTCAGGAAGAGGTTCTTCGTATGCCCGCCGGGCATGTCGAGCTTGATGGTCTCGCTCTCGGCGACGGTGAACACCGGCGCGTGGTCGTGGGTCCGGTGTGCGACCCCGAGGCGGTCGAGAAAGTTGAAGAGGTCTTGTCGCGTGGACGCCGTCATGCCCGACGGATACACCAGCCGACGATGAAACTCATGTGTTACACGACGGAGGGCGACGAGCACCTCCCGCCGCTCACGCCGGGCTCCACGGACCGCCCGTGGATGGACAATTTCGGCGACCGCCATCCCTATCGCTGCCTGCCGATGGTAATCGCCAACACCACGGGCTGGGACATTCTCTCCCCCTACAGCTTCACCGCGTGGTGGACCGGCGGCCCTGGCCTCGACGACATCCAGGTCCGATCCGACGACGGCACCCCGCAGGACATTCTTTCCCGAACCGTCGTTTCGCACTTCACACGCGGGATTCTCACCTTCCACACCGGCTATCTCTTTCGCACCGAGCCCGGCTGGGACATGTGGGTCGGCGGCTCGCCGAACCACATCAAGGACGGCATTCAGGCGCTCAGCGGCATTGTCGAGACGGAGTGGCTGCCGTTTCCCTTCACGATGAACTGGCACTTTACGCGCCCCGGCTATATTTCCTTCAAGAAGGGCGAGCCGATCGCTTTCGTGATGCCGCTCCCGCACAATGGCTACGAGGACGTGCAGCCGGTGGTGAAGAAACTCGCCGACGAACCGGAGCTGCAGCGGCAGTACCTGGCCTGGGGCGAGAGCCGCACGCAATTTCTGGACAAGCTCTCGAAGAACGACGCCGAGACTATCCAGCAGGGCTGGCAGCGGCACTATTTCAAAGGCGAAATCGTCACAGGCGACGGCCGCCCCGAAGGCCATTCGCACGTGAATCGCCGCCGGATGAAAACGCCAAGGAAGGCGGAGCCGGGCGAGTAGGCGCGCGCTGTCCAGACATGCGGGCCAAAGGCCCGCGATCGTGTTGTGAGGGTCCTGACGTATCCGCAGCCTCCGCGGCGGGTGCGAGCGCGTGTTGTGTTCATAGCAACCGTCACGGCGCTCACCGCGACGACAGCGCCGGGCGCGACTCCAATCTTCGGCAAACGCGCGATGGCGCGCTTCGCCACTTTTTCGAAATTCGCCAATGAGTCGCGCATGTCGCGGAGCGTCCGCAGTGGAACGCCGCGCGTGTAAGTGTGCGGCAAGCGCGCGTGACGGCGTTGATATCCTGCGATGTCGTTCCGGCGGCGCGTGAATTTCGATCGATCTGTTCGGAACGTCATCCGCGAACACGTGCCGAGAAATAACAGCAGTTGGATATCGCGGCGCGCTTTCGGGATTTCGTCCTGGAAATTGCGGCGCAGGATGCGCGGTAGGCGCACGCGGGTGGCGACCCGGGCGAGGACCTGAAGGAGCCACAGATGCAGTTCGCGCGCGGCGGCGGCGTAGGCGGCGCGGCGGGGGCGGCGCGGCGGTGGCGTAGTGGTCGAACGACTTGCATCTTTGGCTCTTCTCTGTGTGGCGACCGGACCATCCGGACGCGACGTGGGAAGCGTGTCTTTGAGCGCGCTACCCGGTCGGATTTTTTTGCCGACAAAAGCGCTGTCCGCACCGCCGGCTTCCAGCCGGCCCCTCGCGCGCCAACGAAAGGAAAACTCGCTCGGTCAGCCGGCGCTCCCGAAAGCGAGGGACGGAGGGGTCCGGCGCTCCATGTCGCCAGAAACCGCCCCGGCCTATTCATCCGACCGCCTATTCATCCAACCGCTTGCGCTCGCGCGCGCCCTCTGCCATACCGCCGCCCTTCCTGATGGCCCCAAGGGTCATCAGGTACCCAAGGATGCGGGCGTAGCTCAGGGGTAGAGCACAACCTTGCCAAGGTTGGGGTCGGGCGTTCGAATCGCCTCGCCCGCTCCAGTTTTCCCGAAATTGCCGGACACATCGCCCTTCGGGGCCTTCGGAAACGCGCCGCCGCCGTGGGGGTATTGCACGGCTTGTGCTATGAAAGGTCCATGACCTCCGACGAAGACCTCCTGCGTCGCATCACCGTCGACCCTGCCAAATTCGGCGGGAAGCCGATCGTGCGCGACGAGCGCATGACCGTGGAACAGCTGTTGCGCTGGCTCGCGGGTGGGACCACCGAGGCGGAACTGCTCAAGGAGTTCCCGTTTCTGGAGGCCGACGATATCCGCGCCGCGCTGCTCTATGCGGGTCGTCTGACGGCGATGTCCCGCTGGTCGGGCTCGGCTGTGGCGGCGGCGGACGCGCTCGACGATACGACTGCTCGCTGATCGATGCATCGGCGGGACGGCGATTGGCGGACTCCGTGCGGACGGCCATGACGTGCGTTCACTTTTCGAGGCTGGCCTCAACCCGTCTGACGCCGAGATCCTTGCGCTCGCCACGGCAGAGGCGCGTGTTGTTCTCACCGAGGACGCAGACTTCGGGGCGCTGGTCTTCGCTGCCGGCGTTCGGACCTCGGGCGTCATCCGGATCGAACAGGAAGCGCCCGCGAGGCAGTTGGCGGCGATCCGCGCTGTGATCGTTGCGCACCAGCCGGAGCTTGAAGCGGGCGCATTCGTCACCAGTCGCCGCGATGCGATCCGCGTCGCTTCGCCTCCGCCGCGTGGTTGACCGACGCTTCCGCCTGCGCCTGCATCGCGCTATCACCCCGCCTCACATTTCTCCGGAATTCCCATGTCCAAGCGCGCCTTGCCCGTCTCCCGGGCCGAGAATTTTCCCGAATGGTACCAGGCGGTCGTTCGCGACGCCGACATGGCGGAAGCCTCGCCCGTGCGCGGCTGCATGGTCATCAAGCCGTGGGGCTATGGGGTGTGGGAGCTGCTGCAGCGCCAGCTCGATGATCGCATCAAGGCGACCGGGCACGAGAACTGCTACTTCCCTCTCTTCATCCCGATGAGTTTCATCGCCAAGGAGGCCGAGCACGTCGAAGGCTTCGCGAAGGAGATGGCGGTCGTCACGCACCACCGGCTGAAGAATGTCGGCGGCAAGCTCGAACTGGATCCCGATGCGGAACTGGACGAGCCGCTCATCGTGCGGCCGACGTCGGAGACGATCATCGGCGATGCGTTCAACCGCTGGGTCCGCAGCTATCGCGATCTGCCGCTGCTGATCAATCAGTGGGCGAACGTCGTGCGCTGGGAAATGCGGACACGCCTCTTCCTGCGCACGGCGGAATTCCTCTGGCAGGAAGGCCATACCGCGCACGCCGACGAGGCCGAAGCGCGCGAGCACACGCTGCGCATGCTCGAAGTCTATCGCGAGTTTTCCGAGACCGTGCTCGCCATGCCGGTGGTTGCGGGTGAAAAGCCCGAGAACGAACGCTTCCCCGGCGCCGACAACACCTACTCCATCGAAGCGATGATGCAGGACGGCAAGGCGCTGCAGGCCGGCACCTCGCACTATCTCGGCACGCACTTCTCGCAAGCGCAGGACATCCGCTACCAGAACAAGGAAGGCGGCGAGTCCTACTGCCACACGACGAGCTGGGGCGTGTCCACGCGCATGATCGGCGGCGTGATCATGACCCATGGCGACGATGACGGCCTGCGCCTGCCGCCGGCGATCGCGCCGCGCCAGATCGTCATCGTGCCCATGCTGCGCGACAAGCCCGAGGACGCCGACGTGCTCGCCTATTGCGAGGCGTTGCAGAAGGAGGTGTCGAAGCTGTTCGCGCTCGGCGCGCCGGTGCGCGCGTTCGTGGACAGGAAGGCGACGAAATCGGCGGACAAGCGCTGGAACTGGGTGCGCCGCGGCGCGCCGGTGATCCTCGAGATCGGCCCGCGCGACGCCGCCGGCGGGCAGGTGACGTTCATGCGCCGCGATCATCTGCGCGACGGCGACAAGATCATTTCGACGGCGTCCTCGCGCGAGGCCTTCATCGCCAGCGCCGCCACGCTGCTGGAGGAAATCCAGGCGTCGCTGTTTGCCGAAGCGAAACTGCGTCTCGAGGAAGCGATCACGCCGATCGCGTCCTTCGCCGATCTCGAAGCCTATTTCGGCGCCGCCGCCGAGGACGACGAGGCGGGCGTTGCGTTCAAGGGCTGGGCGCGCGTGGCGTGGTCGAAACCGACGGGCGAGGCGCTGGAAGCGGTCGCGACGCGGCTGAAGGCCCTGAAGCTCACCATCCGCAACGCGCCGATGGCGCAGCCGGCCTCGGTGGGCGCGTGCATCTTCACCGGCGCGCCGGGCGCGGAGGAAGTGCTGATCGCGCGGGCGTATTGAGCGCCGCGCGCCGGTACAGTTAACAGAACGGCAACCATCTTCTGGCAATCATCTCCACAAGCTGGAGTGGGTCATGTTCAAAAAACTTGCCGCCGCCGCGCTTGCGGCGACCGCCGTGTCGGCTTGTGCAACTCAAGAAGACGTCAGGACTATGCGCCGCCCCCCGCTGCCACCGGGGTTTGTGGCGCTTGCCTCCCAAGGCGAAAAGCTCCACAAAGGCATTGCGATTTATGAAATAAACGGTGCCCCGGAATTCAAGTTGTTTGATGAGGGCGATGTCTACACGACACGGCCGACGAGACGGCAAGTCCGCAATTACCTGAACAGCTGGCTCTTGGAAGCCGACTTGCTCTCCGAGGATGTAGCGCACGCGCGCTACCTGCTCACCGTAACGTTCGAAGAGTTGAGCGGCCCGGATGTGGTGTGGTTCACCGACAAGCGAGCGTCCGCTAAGGTGCGCTACCGTATAGAGCATGCGCGAACGCGCGAAGTCATCTTTGATCGTACATTTGATTCGGCGTTCCGTGCCCGGTTCCCGGGCGTCACCGAAGAGATGGTGCGCTCGGCGATCTCGCAGGGGCTCACCGGTAGCGCTGTTGGCGCGCTTGCCAATGACATGAGCAACGAACAAATCGCCAAGATCGCTGCGGCGACAATCGGCCTACCCGCCGCACTGGACTCCGCCTACTTCGCTTCGCAGCATGACACGTTGCTGTGGGATGAGAAAGATGCTCGTCGCCACTTGGAGGGTCGGCTGCAAGACGCGGGTCCGCGTGGAATCTTCTGGAGCTCGCTTGGCGTGAGAGCCATGGAATCGTCACCGGGAGCGCTTTCGGATTTTGAAGCCGGGTATTCGATCGGAGCCGTCGGTGCGCTTAGCGGTTTCTTTGGGGCGGCGCCGCAAGGCAGGCCTCCGGAAAGCAGCGAAAGTCCCGACACGATTGGCGCTTTCGACGGCACCCGCCGACGTGACGAAGCCACGCGCCGTATGATGCTCCAGCACTTCAATCGGTTCTTGATTGGCCTCGGTGAAGCAGACTTGTTGAGAATCCGGCGCGCGGTCCCATGCTCCGAGCTAAACTGGGATGGAAATCGTGGACCTGCCGTGCTCGTCAGTACGCGAGATGTTGTCGGTTACGACTGCCCGCCGAGTGCAAGATCGCGCCGGAAGAGCGAGTAGGAATAGGCGGGGCCCGGGGGAAAGCGCCGCTCAATAGCAAGTCGCCGACGCAAGAAGCGCTGATTGCACGCGCGCAGCTGGCGCGGCCGGAGCGGCAGGGGCGCGCCGGGCGTGGAGGAAGTGCTCATCGCGCGGGCGTATTGAGCGCAATGCTGCCATGAGGGGCCGTGTCCCCGGGACATCGGCCGGGTTTGCTTGAAGCGACGCGGCGAACGCTCTACGTCCTCAAGACGTGATGCGCGCAAACCCGGCTATCGTGATCTTCGGCGCCACGGGCGATCTCGCCCGTCGGATGCTGTTCCCCTCGCTCTATTTCCTCGACGCGGACGGGCTTCTGCCCGCTGACCTGCGCATCGTCGGCGCAGCGCGCTCGCCGCTGCGCGACAGCGATTTCCGCGCCGAAGTCGAGAAGGCGGTGCGCGAGCGCGCCGATGCGCCGCTTGACCACGACGTCTGGAAGCGCTTCGCCTCGCGCCTGCGCTATTGCGGCGGCGATGCGACGAAGGGCGACACCTATGGCTGCCTCGCGGGATTGCTGGACGGTTGCGAGGAGCGTGTCTTTTATCTCTCCACCTCGCCTGCGCTCTACGGCGCTATCGTGCGGGGGCTGGCGGAAGCGAAACTCTCCGACGGCGAAAGCCGCATCATCGTCGAAAAGCCGATAGGCCGCGATCGTGCATCGTGTGATGCGATCAATAACGAACTCGCCCAGCACTTCACCGAGAACCGGATTTTCCGGATCGACCACTATCTCGGCAAGGAGGCGGTGCAGAACCTCATCGCGCTGCGCTTCGCCAACACGCTGTTCGAACCGCTATGGGACAAGGTCTCCATCGATCACGTGCAGATCACGGTCGCCGAGACAGTCGGGGCCGAGGGGCGCTTTGCCTATTACGACGAATACGGCGCGATGCGAGACATGGTGCAGAACCACATCCTGCAGCTCCTTTGCCTCGTAGCCATGGAGCCACCCGCCGATCTCGATCCCGAAAGCGTGCGCAACGAGAAGGTGAAGGTGCTGCGCTCGTTGAAGCCGGTCACCGGCGCCGACATCGCGCGCCGCACCGTGCGCGGGCAGTACAAGCGCGGCGTCTCCGAAGGCGAAACCGCGCCGGGCTACACCGAGGAAGAAGGTGCAAAGCCCAGCGATACCGAGACGTTCGTCGCGCTGTGCGCGCGGGTGGACAACTGGCGCTGGGCGGGCGTGCCGTTCTATCTGCGCACCGGAAAGCGCATGCCGGTGCGGTCCTCGCAGATCGTGATACAGTTCCGGGATGTACCGCACTCGATCTTCGGATCGAACGATCTCATCGCAAATCGCCTGACCATCCGGCTGCAGCCGGAAGAGGGGATCTCGCTGACGCTGATGAACAAGACGCCGACGCTGGCGCAGGGCGGCGCGCGTGGGGGTTTTGAACTCAAGCCGCTATCGCTCAATCTCAGTCTCGACGACGCGTTCGCCAAGACGCGCAGACGCATCGCCTACGAGCGCCTCCTGCTGGAAGCGCTGCAGAACAATTCCACGCTCTTCGTGCGGCGCGACGAATCCGAAGCAGCGTGGACGTGGGTGGATGGCATCATCGGCGGATGGAACCAGCAGGGCGTCGCGCCCGCAGCCTACGTCGCGGGAACGTGGGGCCCCTCGGGCGCGTTCGCTCTTACGGAGCGTAACGGGCACACGTGGTTTGAATGACATGACAATGACGGCGCAGGCTACGCGGCTCGAAACGCGCATCTATCCGGACATGGCGACGCTCTCTGCAGCGATCGCCCGCACGATCGGAAAGGAACTCGCCGCAGCGCTGGGAGAGCGGCATCGCGCGACCTTCGTGGCGCCGGGCGGCACGACACCCGGGCCGTTGTTCGATGCCCTGTCGCGGGAGGGGATAGACTGGTCGCGTGTGACGGTGACGCTTTCGGACGAACGGTGGGTTCCGGTCAGTGATGCGGCGAGCAACGAGAAGCTCGTGTGTGAGCGCCTTCTGCAGAACAACGCCGCGCGTGCGGGCTTCCAGTCGTGGCGGTCAGCGGGCGATACGCGCGCCGATGCGGCGGCGGCGCTCGAACCGAAGATCGCAGGGCTCTGGCCTTTCGATGTGTGCCTGCTGGGCCTCGGCGTGGATGGCCATGTCGCCTCGCTCGTGCCGGGCGGGGAGGGGTTCAACAACGCTATGCACTGCGAAGACCTCGTTGCGCCGGTGACGGCTACAAGTGCGGCGGGCGCTGCAGAGCGCCTGACGCTCACGTGGCGCGCCATCGCGCGGTCGCGCCGCATCGTGCTGGTGATGACCGGTTCGGCAAAACGTGCGGTATTCGAAAGCGCCTTGAAGGGCGACGGCGCGCAGCCCATCGTGGCGCTGCTGACCCAGTCGGACTCTCCCGTCCTCGCGTGCTGGTGCCCGGAGCCCTTATCATGAGCGACCAGCCGTGACCGCCCGCCATCGCGTCATCGCCGAAGTCGCGCGGCGAATCGCCGACCGCAGCGCTGCAACGCGCGCGGACTATGAGGCGCGCATCGCCGCCGTACGCGCCGCGGGTCGTGGCCGTACGAATCTTTCCTGCGGAAATCTCGCGCACGCGTTCGCGGCCTCACCGCTTGGCGACAAGCTCACCATGCGCGGTGACGCGCCGAACATCGGCATAGTCACCGCCTACAACGACATGCTGTCGGCGCATCAGCCGCTGAAGGACTACCCCGATCTCATCAAGGACGCCGCGCGTGAGGCGGGCGGAACGGCGCAGGTCGCGGGCGGCGTGCCGGCGATGTGTGACGGTGTCACGCAGGGCCGTCCCGGCATGGAGCTATCGCTCTTCTCGCGCGACGTCATCGCCATGGCGACGGCGGTTTCGCTGAGCCATGACACGTTCGACGCCGCGATCATGCTCGGCGTGTGCGACAAGATCGTGCCAGGTTTGATCATCGGCGCGTTGTCGTTCGGGCAGCTGCCGGTGATCTTTGCGCCGGCCGGGCCGATGCCATCTGGCATTCCGAACAAGGAGAAGGCCAGGGTCCGCGAGCGCTTCGCGCTCGGTCTCGCCACGCGCGAAGAACTGCTGGAAGCAGAAAGCGCATCTTACCACACCGCAGGCACTTGCACTTTCTACGGGACCGCGAACTCCAACCAGATGCTGATGGAGTTGATGGGCGTGCATCTGCCGGGCACGGCCTTCGTCAATCCGGGCACGCCGCTGCGCGATGCGTTGACGCGGCGCGCTGCGGTGCGTGCGCTGGAGCTGGCGCGTTCGGGCGACGCCGGCCTTGCGGAAGTCGTGGATGTGGCGTCGGTGGTGAACGGACTCGTGGGTCTGATGGCGACCGGGGGTTCGACGAACCACGCGCTTCATATTCCCGCCATGGCGCGCGCTGCAGGCATCATCGTCGACTGGACGGACTTCGACGACATCGCACGCGTGACGCCGCTGATCGCGCGCGTTTATCCAAATGGCGGCGCGGACGTGAACATGTTCCATGCGGCCGGCGGCATGGGCTTTCTCGTGCGCGAGCTCTTGAGCGCGGGTCTGCTTGACGCCGACGTCAAGACGGTTGCTGGAGACGGTCTCGAACACTATGCGCGCGAACCGCATCTTGACGGCGATGTGCTGACGTGGCGCGATGCGCCCGCGAAATCGCTTGCTCCAGATATTCTGCGCCCCGCATCGGAGCCTTTCGACGCCGAGGGTGGCTTGCGCCTGTTGCGGGGCTCGCTCGGGCGCGCGGTGATCAAGGTGTCCTCGGTTCCGGACGATCGTCACGTCGTCGAGGCGCCGGCGGCGGTGTTCAGTGATCAAGATGATTTCCTCGCGGCTTTCAAGTCAGGCGGGCTTGATCGTGATGTTGTCGCCGTCCTGCGCTTTCAGGGCCCTGCGGCAAACGGCATGCCGGAGCTGCACAAGCTCACGCCCGCCCTCACCGCGCTGCAGAACAAGGGCTTCCGCGTCGCGCTCGTCACCGATGGCCGCATGTCGGGTGCATCCGGCGCTGTGCCCGCCGCGATCCACGTGTCGCCGGAAGCTGCGCTCGGCGGCTCCATCGGACGGATCGTCGACGGCGACATCGTGCGCGTGGACGCGATCAACGGCGTGCTCGACTTTGTCGGTGATGCGGTGACCCTCTCCGCGCGTCCGCTCGCGCCCCGTCCGCCGGAGAGGGCGGGCTGGGGGCGTGATCTGTTTTCGTCTTTCCGCGCCGGAGTCGGCGTCGCCGAGAGCGGCGGCAGCATTTTCCACAAGGGCCACACGTGACTGATATCGCCGCCATCTTGAAACTCGCGCCGGTCATCCCGGTTCTGACGATTGCGCGCGTCGAGGATGCACGGCGTCTTGCAGAAGCGCTGGTGGCGGGCGGACTGTTTGCACTCGAAGTCACGTTGCGCACGCCGGCGGCGCTCGACGCGATCCGCGCCATGGCGGATGTGAAAGGCGCGGTAGTTGGCGCCGGCACCGTGCTCAACGCTACAGATTTTGCCGCCGCGCACGAGGCAGGTGCGCGCTTCATCGTCACGCCGGGACTCTCCGATCGCGTCATCGCGGATGCGGGCGCGGCCGGCACGCCCATCCTCCCCGGCATCGCCACGGCGACGGAGCTCATGCGCGGTCTCGATCTTGGTCTCGCGCATTTCAAGTTCTTCCCCGCCGAGCAGGCGGGCGGAGGATCGATGCTCAAGGCCTTCGCCGGCCCGTTTGCGGCGGCGCGTTTCTGCCCGACTGGCGGCGTGACGACCGGCAACGCCTCATCCTACCTCTCGCTGCCCAACGTGCTGTGCGTCGGCGGCAGCTGGATCGCAACGCCCGAGCAGATCGCCGCCGGAGACTGGGCAGGGATCACCGCCCGCGCGGGGGCTGCGGCTTCGTTGGGCTAGCCGCGACCCGACACACACTTGTTCGTCGACGGCGACGCGTGCGACTGTCGATACGCACATGGCAGCCGCGCTCGATCTCGCCTCTTTTCAGGAACCGCTCATCATTCTCGCCACGGCGGGCGTGGTCATTCCGCTGTTCCGGCGGCTGAAGTTCAGCCCGGTCATCGGCTTCATCATCGTCGGCGTTCTGATTGGCCCCTATGCGCTGGGAGCCTTGGCGCGGGACGTGCCGTGGCTATCGCATGTGGTGATTACCGACCCTGAGTCCATCGCCACCATCGCCGAACTCGGCGTCGTGCTGCTCATGTTCATGATCGGCCTCGAGCTCTCATTCGAGCGCCTCAAGATGATGCGACGCCTCGTTTTCGGCATGGGCTTCCTTCAAGTGGCGCTCAGCGCGTTGTCGATTGGTGGCGCGGCGTACCTGATGAAGGTCGATCTCGTCACGGCCATCGTGCTTGGCCTCGCGCTCTCGGTGTCGAGCACTGCGGTGATCGTGCAGACGCTATCGGAGAACCGCCGGCTCGCTGCGCCGGTTGGCCGGGCGACGTTCTCGGTGCTGTTGTTCCAGGATCTGGCGGTCGTGCCGATACTGTTTGCGGTCAGCGTTCTCGGGTCGCAGAGCGAAGGTTCGGTGTTCGGTGCGTTCGGCGTAGCCATGCTGCAGGCGGCGATCGCGGTCGTCGCCATCGTGGTGCTCGGGCGCATCGTGCTGCGTCCGCTCTTCCGCATGGTCGCGGGCGCGGGCGCATCGGAGAGCTTTATGGCAGCGTCGCTGCTGGTGATCCTCGGCGCCGGCATCGCGACGGCGGCGGCGGGCCTGTCGATGGCGATGGGGGCGCTGATCGCGGGCATCCTGCTCGCAGAGACCGAATACCGCCGCCAGATCGAGATCACCATCGAGCCGTTCAAAGGTTTGTTGCTGGGCGTGTTCCTGATCTCTGTGGGCATGAGCATCGATCTGGCGCGCATCGCGGACACCCCCATGCTCTTCGCGAGCGTCGGCCTCGCGATGGTGGCGACCAAGGCGCTGATCGTTGTGGGGCTGGGGCGTGTTTTCGGCCTGCCGTTCGGCGTGTCGCTACAGTCAGGTCTGTTGTTGGGGCCGGGAAGCGAGTTCACCTTCGTCATCGTCGGCCTTGCGTCGCACCTCAAGTTGCTCACGCCGGACATCGCCGCGCTCGCGCTTGCGGTTGCGGCCACGACCATGACGCTGGTGCCGGTGCTCGAACGCGTCGGCGCATGGACGGAGCGACGCCTGCCGGTGAAGAAGAAAGAGGAGGACGACCTTGCGCCGCTGCCCGACCTTGAGCCTTCTCCATCGCGGGTCATCGTATGTGGTTACGGTCGCGTCGGTCAGACAGTCGGCGCCATGCTACAGGTGCATGATGTGCCGTTCATCGCGGTCGACATGGACGCAAAGGAAGTCTCCAGGCATCGCGGCAAGGGGCAGCCCGTAGCTTACGGCGACGCCACGCGCGTCGAGTTCCTGCGCGTTTGCGACATCGAGAACGCCCGCGCCCTTGTGGTGACGATCGACTCTCCGGCGGCTGCAGCGCAAATTGTCGAAGCCGCGCGCGGGGAACGACCCGACCTCATCATCGTCTGCCGTGCGCGTGACGTCCGCGATGCGGCACGCCTCTACAAGCTCGGCGCCACCGATGCTGTGCCTGAAACGACGGAGGCGAGCCTGGTGTTGTGTGAGCAACTGCTCGTCGATCTCGGCGTGCCCATGGGATATGTAATCGCGTCCGTGCACGATCGCCGCGCGGAGCAGCGTGCCGAAATCCAGGCGATGGCGCCGGACGCCACGGTGCGCCGTGCCCGCCTCATGCAAGCGCGTCGTGATCCGACCTAGCGCAACAGCCTGACCCACGCGCCGTCCGCGTCGGCGCCGACACGCGATTCGACGCCAAAGGTCTTTTGAATGAGCTCGGGCGTCAGCGTGTGTTGAACCGCGCCGTCAGCGATGAGCGCGCCGCCGCCGAGCAGCGCGATCCGCGTCGCGAACCGCGCTGCGAGATCGAGATCATGCATCGCCAGGATGATGGCGCGGCCATCGTCGGCCATGCGGCGTAAACGCGTGAGCGCATCGATCTGGTGTCGCGGATCGAGGCCGGCCAGCGGCTCGTCGGCGATCAGCACGCGCGGTTTGCCGACGATGGCGCGCGCCAGCAGCACGCGCGCGAGTTCGCCGCCACTCAATGTTGTCGCCACGCGACGCTTGAGATTGCGCGCGTCCATCGCATCGAGCGCTTCGTCGATCGTCTGATCCGCCTCAGCGTCTGCTTCACCCCAGAGCCCGGCAAGCGGCAGCCGCCCGAGCGCAACCACGCGTTCCACGGTCAGCGGCCAGTCGAGGGTTCCGTTCTGCGGCAGGTAGGCGCGCGCTGCCGCCATGTCGCGTGGCGACCAGGTCGATAGCGTGCGACCGTCGAGCGTCACACGGCCCGCTGTCGGCGCGTTGAGTCCGGCGAGTGCGCGGAGGAGGGTCGATTTTCCCGCGCCATTCGGCCCGAGGACGGCGAGCATTTCACCTGGCGCAAGCGATAGCGTGATCTTGTCGAGGAGCGTGTAGCCCTCGGCGGCGACCGTCAGCGCTTCGGCGGTGAGGATCATGGCAGCGCCTTCCGTGCGCGCAGGATCAGCAGGAAGAAGAACGGCGCTCCGAACAGAGCGGTGACGACGCCGAGCTTCATCTCTGGACCCAGCGGCAGCAGGCGCACGCCGATGTCGGCTGCAAGCACGAGCGCGGCGCCGACGAGCGCAGCCGCCGGCAGTGTGCGACTTGGCGAGAAGCCCGCAAGCGGACGCACGAGATGGCCTGCAATCAGGCCGACAAAACCGATGGCCCCCGATACCGCCGTGACGGCGCCGACGGCGAGTGCGGCGCCCGCGACCACGACAAGACGTGTGCGGGCCATGCGTACGCCAAGACTTTCCGCCGTCGCTTCGCCCAGAGAGAGCGCATCAAGGGCGCGTCCGCTGGCGAAGAGAAGCGCCGCGCCGGCGACGACGAAGGGCGCCGCCAACATCACATGCGACCACGACCGGTCGGCGAGCGATCCCATCAGCCAGACCATGATTTCCGTCGCCGCCCATGGCGACGGCGCAAGGTTCAAGGCCAGGGCGACGAGCGCGCCGCCGAAACTCGATACTGCAGCCCCCGCAAGGATCAGCGCGATGGTGCCGCCGCTTCGCGCAAGTGCGACGACGAGCAGCGCCGTGATCGCTGCGCCCAGAAGTCCCGCAATCGGCAACGCCAGCGGAATTGCGGCGGAAAGTCCGTAGTAGAGTGAAATCACCGCGCCGAGCGACGCACCTGTGGAGATGCCCAGCAAGCCTGGTTCGGCGAGTGGGTTGCGCAGCAGTCCCTGCAGCGCCGCGCCTGACAGTCCGAGCGCGCCGCCGACGAGGATCGCCAGCACCGCGCGCGGCGCGCGCAGCTCGCGCACGATGACGCCGCCGAGATCCGGCGCGCCGCTGACGAGCGCGCGCCACGCGTCGCCCGGCGAAAACCAGATCTTGCCCGCCAGCAGGGAGAGCGCGCCGAGCAGCAGCACCAGCGCCGTGAGCGCCGTCAGCCACACTTGGTATCGGTCCGCCTTCATCGTTGTGTGACGCGACGCTGCAGCGTGCGGTCGATCTGCTCGCGCAGCGCTACGGCGGCGTCGGCGGCAAAGGGGCCCCCGCAGCTCGTCAGCGCTTCAGGCACGGTGAGCATGCGGCCATGCCAGCGGGTGCGGATCGCGGGATGGCGTGCGGCTTCGCTGCGTAAGGATGGCGCCCAGGTCGCCTGCGCGGTCAGGAGAAGATCGGGTGATGCCGCGATGAGACGTTCGGCGTCGAGCGTGCCGAAACCCGTGATGCCGAGTTCACGCGCGAGATTGCGCGCGCCGGCGGCCTGCACGACCGCATCCGACAATGTGCCCGCTCCGGGGGCCATGCCGGGGCCGGACCAGAAGGCGACGATCGGCTTGTACGTCGGCGTGCGCGCCGCGAGTGCGGCGAGCGTCGCATCCATGCGGGCGAGTGCGGCATCTGCCTTCGCGCGTTCGCCGAGGGCATCGCCGATGTCTCGCGTGAGGCGGCGGATCTCGTCCCAGTTTTCGGCGGGCGCGGCTTCCACCAGCGGCGCGCCAAGAGCGCGCAAGGTCTCGACTGTCGCCCGCGTTGTGTACGTTCCTGCAAGCACCATGTCGGGCCGCGCGCGCATCACTTCTTCCGACGCGCCGTGATTGAACGGCACATGCCGCGCCGCATCCGCCATCGCCGACAGGGCCCGATCGCGCGCAAGCCACGACACCGACACGATGCGTTCGCGCGGAAGAAGCATCAGTGCGAGCTGATCGGTGCAGAGATTGATCGACATCACGCGCTGCGGCGGTTGCGCAGCGGCGGGCGCCGCGCAAAGCGCGACAGCAAAAACCAGCAGGCTGCGGCGCATCAGGACTCCCGCGAACGACCACGTGTCGTCGCGCGGATACCCGCTGCCAGCGGCTCACCCGGCCGAGGGCATGACGACGATCACCGGCCGGTCTCCTGGCTCGCGGGTCAACGCGCCGGTTCGGGCCTTCCCAGGGAGTCCGTGGCCGGATTTCCCCAGTGGCGCGTGATGAACCAACGCTCGCCGCCTACAGTTGCGGGGACAGCCACGGAATTGCACCGCGTTCCCGACACCGATGACTTGTCGCTGTGGTGCACCGGGAGCGGGTGCGATGCAAGCGTGTGCGTCAAGCGAGTGCGGCGGCGATCTCGCGCGCGAGTTTCCCCGCCACCGCCGTCTTCGCCATCTGCGGCCAGCGCGTGACGCTGTCGGCGCGGATGATCGCCACCTGGTTGGCGTCGCCGCCCATCACGTCGCCGCTGACGTCGTTGGCGACGATCCAGTCGCAGCCTTTCCTGGAGAGCTTCTGGTTGGCGTGGGCTTCCACGTCGTTGGTCTCCGCCGCAAAACCCACGACGAGGCGTGGGCGGTCCGTTTTCAGCTTCGACAATGTGGCAAGGATATCGGGGTTCTCAGTGAGCATGATTGGCGGCGGGCCGTCTGCGCCCTTCTTGATCTTCTTCGATGCGGTCGATTGCGGGCGCCAGTCCGCGACCGCCGCCACGCACACCGCTGCATCCGCCGGCAGCGCCGCTTGGCAGGCCGCAAGCATCTGCGCGGCGCTTTCCACACGGACCGTGTGCACGCCTGCTGGATCGGGGAGCGCGACAGGTCCCGAGATCAGCCGCACGTCCGCGCCGAGCTGCGCGAGCGCTTCGGCGATGGCGAAGCCCTGTTTTCCCGAGGAGCGATTGGAGATGAAGCGCACCGGGTCGATCTGCTCGAGCGTGGGCCCTGCGGTGACGAGCACCTTTTTCCCGGCGAGCGGACGCCCCGCTTTGCACTGTGCGTAGAAGTTCAAGATCGAATCGTGGATCGCTTGCGGTTCCGCCATGCGGCCAGGGCCGAACTCGCCGCACGCCATGGCGCCTTCGTCGGGACCGACGAAGGTGACGCCATCGGCCTTCAGCTCCTTGAGGTTTCGCTGCGTCGCTGCGTGCTGCCACATGCGTACGTTCATCGCCGGCGCCATCAGCACGGGCTTGTCGGTGGCGAGCAGCGCCGTGGAGGCGAGATCGTTGGCGAGACCGTTCGCGGCTTTCGCCATCAGGTCGGCGGTGGCGGGCGCCACGACCACGAGATCGGCGCTGCGCGAGAGCTGGATGTGGCCCATCTCCGCTTCGTCGGTGAGATCGAAGAGTTCGCGATAGACCTTGTCCTCGGTAAGCGAGCCGACCGACAGCGGCGTCACGAAATGCGAGGCCGCGTTCGTCAGAATCGCGCGCGTGCGGATGCCTGATTTCGCCAGCAGGCGGATCAGTTCAAGCGATTTGTACGCCGCGATCCCGCCGCCGATGATAAGCAGCACGCGCCGCTCGGTGGCGGGCTCAAGGGCGTGGAGCGGAAAGGCCTCCGGCGCGGGCGAGGTCGTCTGCGCCCCTTCCGCGGTGACGATGACCGTCTCCTTGCGCCGCCGCACTCGCTGCGGGCCCTCGGTGAACGCTTTGGTCATCAGCTCGGAGAACCGGTTCTTGGCCTCCGCGACCTGCCATTCGGGGGCGTTGTCGGCGGAGGGGGCGCTTTTTTTGTCCATTTTGGACATATAGCGCGCCTATTTGGCCAGCGCCATAGCCATGCGGCGCTACTTTGTGACGTTCTGGGTCGCCGCCGTCTTCGCCTCGATGGACGCTGGTCGAACTGGCTCCGGCGGGCGGGGGCCGTTGGAGACCATGAGCATCAGCGTGGCGAGCACGCCGGCCACGGCGCCAACCCAGAAGTGGCGCCACTGGAAGGGGATGCTCTCCGGCGAGGGGTTGGCGTTCTCGCGGATCGAATTGGCCGCGCCCTCCAGCGCCGCCAGCGTCTGCGGCAGGCGTCGCAGCGCGCCGAAGCCCGCGCCCGCTTCGTCGATGGCGCGCCGCGCGGTCGATTCCGCGCCCAGTTCGCGGCGCACCCAGCGCTCGACGATCGGGCGTGCGGCGGCCCACATGTCGTGGCGGGGATCGAGCGTGCGTGACACGCCTTCGACTTGCACCATCGTCTTCTGCAGCAGCACGAGTTCGGGTCGCAGGCGCATGCCGAACAGGTGCGTGATGTCGAACAGCTGCAGCAACAATTTCGACATCGAGACTTCATCGGCGGTCTTGCCGAAGATCGGCTCGCCGATAGCTCTCAGTGCTTGGGCGAATTCCTCGACGGTGAAGCGGTCGGGCACATAGCCCGCTTCCTGGTGGACTTCGGCCACGCGCTTGTAGTCGCGGCGCAGGAAGCCGTAGAGAATTTCCGCGAGGTAGCGGCGTTCCTTGTGGCCGATGCGGCCCATGATGCCGAAGTCGACGATCCAGAGCTTGCCGTCCTTGCCGTAGATGAGGTTTCCCTCATGCATGTCGGCGTGGAAGAAGCCGTGATCGAGCGCCGCCGCGAGGAATCCGCGCGTCACCGCAATCGCCATGCCTGGCAGATCGGCGCCGGCCGCCGCAAGCGCGCGCTTGTCCGTCAGCGGCGCGCCGTCGATCCAGTCCAGCGTCATCACGCGCTTGCCGGAGCGCGACCAGTCGATCTCGGGAACGCTGAGAAATCCGTCTTTTTCGGCGACTTCCTTGAATTCCGCCGCCGCGCCCGCTTCGAGGCGCAGGTCTAGCTCGCGTTCGAGCGCGGTGGTCACGGTTTCCATGAACTGCACGGGCTCGAGACGACGCGACGCGGGGATGAAGGTCTCGATGATGCGCGCGCCGAAGTGCAGCGCGCCCATTTCCTTCGCCATCTTCTTTTCGATGCGCGGACGCAGGATCTTCAACGCGACCGGGTGCGAGCGATCCAGCCGCGCCTGGTGGACCTGCGCGATGGAGGCCGCGGCCATGGCGTCGGAGAAGTTCTCGCCGAAGAGATCGACCGTCTTCCCGAATTCCGCGTTGATGGTGTCGAGCGCCTTCTCACGGGAGAAGGGCGCCATGCGGTCTTTCAGACGCGCTAGATCCTGCGCCGCCGTCACGCCGATGAAGTCGGGTCGCGTGGCGAGGAACTGGCCGAGTTTGACGTAGGCGGGGCCGAGGCGTTCGAGCGCGTCGCCGAGGCGTTCGCCGGGAGACTGTCCGCGCTTCGGTCGCGCGAAGATGCGCAGCACCTTGCTCAGGCCCTGCGCCCACCACGGCATGCGGCTCTGGTATTCTGCGGGCAAGAGCGCGTCGTAACGGAGCAGCGTCACCGCCACCCGCAGCAGCCTCCAGGTATGCCCGATCCAGTCAAACATGCTTTAGACCACAAAGCCCCAATGCAGAGCCGTCGCCCCGCCGGCGAAGTTCCGGTAGCCGACGCGGGCGAATCCCGCGTCCCGAATCATGCCCGAAAAGGTTTCCTGATCCGGAAAACGCCGAATGGATTCCACGAGATAGCGGTACGAGGCCTCGTCCTTGGCCACGAATTTCCCGATCTGCGGGATGACGTGAAAGGAATAGGCGTCATAGGCCTCGGCCACGCCCCCAATCGCCATCCGGGAGAATTCCAGGCACAAAAAGCGCCCGCCGGGCTTCAGGACGCGCCGGGCCTCCTTGAGCGCCTTTGGGATGTCGGTGACGTTACGAATGCCGAAGCTGATGACGTAGGCGTCGGCGAAGCCGTCCGGCAAGAGCATCTGCTCGGCGTCGGCCTGCTTCCAGGTGAAGCCTTCCTCGCCCCGGCGACGGCCCGCCTCCAGCATTTCCTCGTTGATGTCGCAGACATGGATATCGGCGAGTTCCCCGCCGCGCCGCCGCCGGATGGCCTCCACGCGCTTGTGGATCCGACGGGCGATGTCGCCGGTGCCGCCCGCCACGTCGAGGATCACCTCGCCCGGACGCGGGTTGAGCCGCGCGACGGCGGCATCCTTCCAGACCCTGTGCATGCCCAGGGACATGAGGTCGTTCATCAGGTCGTAACGACTGGCGACGCGATCGAAGACCTCGCGGACCTTGCCTGCCTTCTCGGCGGCGGGGACGTCTTCATAGCCGAAAGAGGCGAGGTCTTCGTTGGGGGAGCTATTGTTGGGGGTCATTGTCACAGATTAGCCGTTGGGCGCCGTGGCGGCCATGAGGCAATGTAGTCAAAGAGTTGCGTCCTTCCCCCAGAGGGGAAGGCGGCTCGCGGAACGCGAGCCGGATGGGCTGGCTCCGTCTTTCAGGATCGAGCTAACCGCCCCATCAGTCATCGCTTCCGCGCTGACAGCTTCCCCTCGCGGGGAAGCACGAGAGCGCTGCCTTCGGAGATCCATGCGTGCCCGAGCTTCCCGAAGTCGAAACCGTCCGTCGCGGCCTAGCGCCGGTGCTCGAGGGGCGTCGCCTGAAGCGCGCGCAGGCGCGCCGACCGGATTTGCGCTTTGCCTTGCCGGAGCGATTTGCGGCGCGTCTCGAAGGCGCGAAGGTCCTGAAGCTCGATCGCCGCGCGAAATATCTCGTGGCGCCGCTCGATACGGGCGAGAGCCTTGTGGCGCATCTCGGCATGTCGGGGCGCTTCACCATCCTTGCGAAGCGGGGCACGGAGCGGCCGGGCGAGTTCTACTACGCCGACGCGCCTGACCCCACGCACACGCATGTCGTGCTGGAGACCGATCGCGGCGATCGTATCGAGTACAACGATCCGCGCCGCTTCGGGTATATGACGCTCATTCCGACCGATGACCTCGAAGCGCATGCGTATTTCGCGAGCCTCGGCCCCGAGCCGCTGGGCAATGCGTTTCACGCGGAACATCTCTCTGGCGCGTTTGCGGGCAAGAAACAGAACGTGAAGGCGACGCTGCTCGACCAGCGCATCGTCGCGGGGCTCGGCAACATATATGTCTGCGAGGCGCTGTTCCGTTCGAGCATCTCGCCGAAACGCGCGGCGGGACGCATCGCGGCGGCGCGACTTGAACTGCTGACCACAACTGTGCGCGACGTGCTCAACGAGGCGATCGAGGCCGGCGGCTCCACATTGCGCGACTACGCCACCGTCGACGGCGCGCTCGGCTATTTCCAGCATCGCTTCAAGGTCTACGGCCGCGAAGGCGAACCGTGCCCCACGTGCGCGGCGCCGATTGTACGCATTGTACAGGGCGGGAGGTCGACGTTCTATTGTCCGAAGTGCCAACGGTGATCAGCCGCCGCCGTGCACGCTGATCTTTTCGCCGGAAACATAGGTGTTCTGCGGCGACACCAGAAAGCGCACAACCGCCGCGATTTCCTGCGGCGAACAGACGTGTCCGAACGGCGCGGTCTTGTCGAGATCGTGGATCGCCGCCGTGCCGCGCGCCTTCGCGAGACGCTGTCCCATGTCTGTATCGGTCAGCGGCGGCGCGACGATGTTCACATAGACGCCGTTCTCGCGTTCTTCCTTGGCGAGCGTCAGCGCGAGTGCCTCGCCCGCCGCCTTGCCCATATTGTACGGCGCGCCGCGCGCGGCGTGATGCAGCGTGGCGATGGACGAAATCACGATGATGTCGCCGCGCGCCTGCGTCCGCATCTGCGGAAGGATCGCCTTGGAGGCGTAGAAGGGGCCGAGCGCATGCACGCCCATGACGCGCTGCATTTCGCCGGGATCGGTGTCGGCGACGCTCTGCCCGCGGCTGGCGATGCCGGCATTGTTCACGAGGATCGAGACAGGCCCGAGCGCATCCCCGACGAGCTTCGCCATGGTCACGCAGGCGTCGTAGTCGTCGACGGAGGCGCCCACGGTGAACGCGCGGCGGCCCATGGCGCGGATTTCGGCGGCGACCTTATCCGCCTCTTCCGCTTCACGGCGATAGTTCACGGCGACATCGGCGCCGTCTTCGGCGAGCGCGAGTGCGATGGCGCGGCCGATGCCGCGACTGGCGCCGGTGACAAGTGCGACGCGTCCTTGAAGCGACATGGCGTTTTCTCCTGTGTTTCGGCGACTGAACCGCGCCGCTCAAGCGCCCGCAAGGCGCCGTCGCGTAACCGCTGACCGCTTCGCAGCGACTACCCCTTACGGAACGAGGAATACCGCGATGACCAGCCCGCCTCACACCTGCAACGCCGACGACGCCGAAATCCATGGCTCCGGCTTCAGCCCCAAGGTCGTGATGTGCGTCATGCACTTGATCATCGGCGTCGCGGCGGGTCTCACCGCCATCGTCGGCGTGGCGATCTATTTTGCGCTTGCTTGACCGGTCCTGCTGCGCGCGGTCTATCGACCCGCACGGAGGCCCCCATGATCGACGCCGCACTCGCCCGCTGGAAAGACTACATGGCGACCCATGACGCGAGCGCCCTTTGGGAGATGCTGCATCCGGACGCGGTGTTCGAGAGCCCCATCGTCCACACCCCTCAGCGGGGACGCGACATCACGTTCAAATATCTCGCGAGCGCCGAGAAGGTGCTGGGCGGGCCGGGCTTCCGTTATGTGGGCGAGTGGCGCAGCGCGAACGGCGCGGTGCTGGAGTTCACCAACGAGATCGAAGGCATCGCCATCAACGGCGTCGACATCTTCACTTTCGACGTGGACGGCAAGATCATCCACTTCAAGGTCATGGTGCGCCCGCTCAAGGCCATCAACATGCTGCACCGCCTGATGGGCGAGATGCTGGCCAAGCTCGCGGGCTGATCCTCGCGCCCATGTCGCATCCGCCGCTCCGCACCTATGGCCGCATCAAGGCGCGCGCGCTGAAGCCGCGCCAGGAACAGCTCGTCGAGACGCTGCTGCCGACGCTGGCGGTGGACTTGTCTGCGCCGCTGGATCCCCGCGCGCTGTTTCCGACGGCCCGCGCCTTCGTGCTCGAGATCGGCTTTGGCGGCGGCGAGCATCTCGCCGCACAGGCCGCCGCGCATCTCGATCACGGCTTCATTGGCGTCGAGCCGTTTCTCAATGGCGTCGGCTCCTGCCTGCGCCATATCGACGAGGCGGGTCTTGCCAATGTGCGCCTGCACATGGGCGATGCGCGTGACGTGCTGGCCGCGCTGCCGGACGCCAGCGCCGATCGCGTAGACATCCTCTTCCCGGACCCTTGGCCGAAAGCGCGCCACCACAAGCGCCGACTGGTACAGCCCGCCTTCGTCGCCGCACTCGCCCGTGTGGTGAAGCTCGGCGGGGATGTGCGGTTCGCCACCGACTGGGCGAACTACGCCGCCACGGCGCTCGAGCACTTCGTCCGCGATCCGCACTTCCACTGGACAGCCGAATGCGCCGCCGACTGGCGTGAGCCGTGGCCCGGCCACGTCGCGACCCGGTACGAGGAGAAGAAGCTCGGCGACTGCGCGCCCGTTTGGTTTCGGTTTCTGCGTGCGAGTCCTGATGACAAGTCGTGACGAGATCGCTACATGACGCTCAAGAACATCGCTGACTGCCCTCGATGGGGGCGCGGCGGCGGTCCCGGGAGGGGCCGCCGCTTTTCACATTCTGGGACCAAAGTGCGGGCATCGAACCCCCTCGAAGAAAAAGTCATCGCGCTGCTGGAGCCGGCGGCGGCGGACGTTGGCTATGCGTTGGTGCGCGTGCGTCTGTCGGGCCTGAAGCGCAAGCGGCTGCAGATCATGGCCGAGCGAATCGAAGACGGCACGATGAACATCGACGATTGCTCCAAGCTCTCGCGGGCGATCTCACCGGTGCTGGAAGCGGAAGATCCGATCAAGGGCTTCTACGATCTCGAAGTCTCCTCGCCCGGAATCGACCGCCCGCTGGTTCGACTTGAGGATTTCACGCGATTTGTCGGCCACGAGGCCAAGATCGAACTCTCTGCAGGCGTCGACGGTCGTCGGCGCTATCGCGGGATCATCGCCGGCGTGGCCGGCGATCAGGTGACGATGACGGTGGACGGCGCCGACGCGACGTTCCCGTTCGCGTGGGTCAGCGAGGGCCGCCTCGTGCTGACGGACAAGTTGATCGAGGAAGATCTGCGTCGCGCAAAGTCCGCCGAGGCGGCCGATGCGCTGGCGAAGAACAAAGGTGAGGAAGAAGAGTCATGAGCACCGGCATCAGCGCCAACCGCGCCGAAATCCTGCAGATCGCTGAAGCGGTCGCCCGCGAGAAGGGCATCGACAAGAACCTCGTCATCGAGGCCATGAGCCACGCGCTGCAGAAGGCGGCACGCTCCCGCTACGGCGCCGAGCACGACATCCGCGCCGAGATCGACACCAAGACCGGTGAAATGACGCTGAAACGCGTGATGACTGTCGTTGACGACGAGATGCTGGAAGCCCAGGCGCGCCCGTTCAATCCGTCCACCGACATCGAACTGAAGGCCGCGCTCAAGAGCGATCCGGATGCCTTCGCCGGCAAGACCTACGAGGACATCCTGCCGCCGATGGAGTTCGGTCGCGTCGCCGCGCAGACCGCCAAGCAGGTCATCAACCACGAAGTCCGCGAAGCCGAGCGCGACAATCAGTTCGATCTCTACAAGGACCGCGTCGGCGAGATCGTGAACGGCGTGGTGAAGCGCGTGGAGTACGGGAACATTGTGCTCGATCTGTCGGGCGCGGAGGGCATCATCCGGCGCGCAGAAGCCATTCCACGCGAGAACCTTAACCAGGGAGATCGCACGCGCGCGCTTGTTTATGACGTACGTCGCGAAGCGAAGGGGCCGCAAATCTTTCTCTCTCGCGCGCGTCCCGAATTCATGGCCAAGCTGTTCGCGCAGGAGGTGCCGGAAGTCTATGAAGGCATCATCGAGATTAAGTCTGGCGCCCGCGATCCGGGGTCGCGCGCCAAGATCGCGGTTATGAGTCACGATCACTCCATCGATCCCGTCGGCGCGTGCGTCGGCATGCGCGGCGCGCGCGTGCAGGCGGTGGTCGGTGAGATGCAGGGTGAGAAGATCGACATCATTCCGTGGTCCTCGGACCCGGCGACTTTCATCGTCAACGCCCTGCAGCCGGCGGAGGTGTCCAAGGTCGTGCTCGATCCGGAGCAGGGGCGCGTGGAAGTCGTCGTCGGCGAGGCGCAGCTTTCGCTCGCCATCGGCCGCCGCGGTCAGAACGTGCGGCTGGCGTCGCAGCTGACCGGCTGGCAGATCGACATCATGACGGAGGCAGAAGAGTCGGAACGCCGTCAAAAGGAATTCGCCGTCCGCACCGCGCTCTTCATGGAAGCGCTCGACGCCGACGAGATGATGGCCCAACTGCTCGCCACCGAAGGCTTCGTGACGGTCGAGGATATCGCCTACATCGAGACAGGCGACCTCGCAAACCTCGAGGGCTTCTCCGAGGAGCTTGCGCAGGAACTGCAGTCGCGCGCTGTCGCCTGGCTTGAGGAACAGGCGGAGAAGATGGACGCCGAGCGTCGCGCACTAGGGGTGCAAGACGATATCTTCGTGGCGCCCGGCGTCACGCCGCAGATGGCGATCCTGCTCGGCAAGGGCGACGTGAAGACGCTTGAGGATTTCGCCGGTCTCGTCGCGGACGATCTGCGCGGCTGGTTTGAGACCAAGAACGGCGAACGCATCCGCCACCCCGGCATTCTCGACTCCTTGACGCTGTCGCAGGAAGAAGCTGACGCCCTCATCCTGGGCGCCCGCGTCGCGGCCGGCTGGATCGAGGCGCCGCCCGAAGAAGAGGCGGTCGACGAAGAAGTCGAAGAGGGCGGCGAGACCGTGGAGAGCGTGTTCCGCTGACCGAAGCGCCGACCGCACCCCCCGCCGCACCCCCCGCCGCCCTCCCCAGGGAACGCGAACGCACGTGCGTGGCCACCGGCGAGAGTCTGCCGGAGAGTCTGCTCGTGCGGTTCGTGCGCGGGCCGGACGGCGCGCTAGTGCCCGATGTTGCGGCGAAGCTGCCGGGGCGGGGCGTGTGGGTGCGCGCCGATCGAGCATCGGTCGATCTGGCAGTGAAGAAGAACGGTTTCGCCCGCGGATTGAAGGGCGCGATCAAGCCCCCATCTGACCTGGCCGACCAGACTCAGGCGCTGCTGGAGCGGCGGTGTCTGGAATTTCTGGGGCTGGCCAAGCGGGCGGGCGCACTTGCGCTGGGCGTGGCCCAGGCGGAAGGCGCGATCCGCAAGCGTCAGCCCTACGGTCTCATCGAGGCTTCGGACGGCGCCGATGACGGCCGGTTGAAGCTGCAGCGGCTGATCTTCGGCCTCTGGGGCATGGAAGTCCCCATGACCGGCGCCTTCACGTCGACGGAAATGGGATTGGCGCTGGGGCGCGATCATGTGGTACACGCTGTCGTGCTCACGGAGAGCATGGCGCACCGCTGGTCGATCGAGATCGCCCGACTTGCAGGGTTCCGCGCCATCATACCCGCATCCTGGCCCCCCCCGTCTTTCTGAGACGGCGATGGGCGGGACGGCGCGGTGGTCGGGTGGAAGCCCGTCACCAGCGCCGCAATTGGCATTTGTTTGAAGTACGGACCGAAGCGAGCGCATGACCGATACGACGGAACGCAAAGACGGCAAGCCGGAAGAACCCGGCGGGCGTAAGCCCCTGACGCTGACCCGGACCACAAGCGGGGGCGCGGTTCGTCAGAGCTTCCCACATGGGCGCACCAAGCAGGTCGCCGTCGAGGTGAAACAAACCCGCGTCGTGACGCGTCCGGGACAGGGCGCTGCGCCCGTCGCGCCGCGTCCGCTACAGGGCGGGCTGACGCCGCCGCCGGCGCGTCCGGCGCCGCCTGCCGCAAAGCCCTCCCCGGAGGCGTCCCGTGCGCCGGCGGCCCGACAAGGCGGTCTCTCCGCTGCTGAAATGGCGGCGCGCGAAAACGCGTTGAAGGCCAAGCGCGAACTCGACGAGACGCGCGCAGAACAGTCCAAGGCCGCCGATGCGCAGCACCGGGCGCTTCTGGACGCACAGGAACGCGCCGCACAGCGGGCATTGACGGAGGCCGAAGAGGCCGAACGTCAGGCCAGGGAAAACGAGGAGCGCATCGCCGCGGAAGCCGCCGCCGCGGTAGCGGCGGCGGAGGCTGCGGTCCGTGCGGAACGTCTCGCCAATCCGCGCATTGGCGATGTCGCGCCGATGCCCGCCCGCCGTGAAGGTACGCTGTCGACAGCGCGCCCTGCGGCTTCCAGTGGATCAGGCGCCGCCGCGCGTCCGGCCGCCGCGCGCCCTATGCGCGAGGCGCCGCCCGCGCCGGCGCCGAAGGCGCCCAAGGCGCCCAAGGGCGGCGAACCGGGTCCGAAGCAACGCATGAAGCTCACGCTCGACATGGTCGAGCGTCTCGCGGAAGGCGATGACGAGAAGGGTCGCTCGCTGACCTCCGTGCGTCGTGCGCGCGAGAAGGAAAAGCAGCGTCGTCAGGTTCCGGGCGAGCAACAGCGCGTCACGCGCGACGTCGTTATTCCGGAATCCATCACGGTCCAGGACCTGGCCGCGCGTATGGCCATGCGCGCCGCCGACATCATCAAGTACATGTTCCGACAGGGCACCCCGGTGACGCTCGCGAGCGTGCTGGACGCCGACACCGCCCAGCTGATCGCGGAAGAGTACGGCCATACGGTTCGCCGCGTGTCGGAGTCCGACGTCGAAGAGGGTCTCTCTGGCGCCGTCGACAATCCGCAGGATCTGAAGCCGCGCGCGCCGGTCGTGACCGTCATGGGCCACGTCGATCACGGCAAGACCTCGCTGCTCGATGCGCTCCGCCAGACGGACGTCGTCGCTGGCGAAGCCGGCGGCATCACCCAGCACATCGGCGCCTATCAGGTGCGCCTGAAGGACGGCCAGCGCGTCACGTTCCTCGACACGCCCGGCCACGCGGCGTTCTCGTCGATGCGCTCGCGCGGCGCGCAGGTCACCGACATCGTCGTGCTGGTCGTGGCCGCCGATGACGGCGTCATGCCGCAGACGATCGAAGCCATCAATCACGCGAAGGCGGCAGGCGTGCCGATCATCGTGGCCGTCAACAAGATCGACAAGCACGAGGCCGATCCGGGCCGGGTCATCAACGAGCTGCTGCAGTATGACATCGTCACCGAAGTGAACGGCGGCGACGTGCAGGTCGTGAACGTCTCGGCGACGAAGAAGACCGGCCTCGACCTACTGGTCGAAGCCATCGCACTGCAGGCGGAAGTGCTTGAACTGAAGGCGAATCCGAACCGCCCGGCGGAAGCGGCGGTTATCGAATCGCGGCTCGATCGCGGTCGCGGCACGGTTGCGACAGTGCTCGTCAGCAACGGCACGCTGAAGCGCGGCGATATCGTTGTGGCCGGCGGCGCCTGGGGGCGCGTGCGCGCGCTGTCCAACGAACGCGGTCAGGCGCTCAGCGAAGCCGGTCCCGCAACGCCAGTAGAAATCATGGGTCTCGAAGGCGTGCCGGAGCCGGGCGATACGATGCAGGTCGTCGAGAACGAAGCGCGGGCGCGCGAAGTGGCGGAATTCCGCCAACGTCGCCGTCGCGAAAAGTTCGCCCCGACGTCGCGCGCGTCCTTCGAACAACTCATGGCCAAGAAGGAAAGCGGCGCCAGCGAACTGCCGATCATCATCAAGGCGGACGTGCAGGGCTCTGCGGAAGCGATCTCCTCGTCGCTTGAAAAGATGAACACCGACGAAGTCCGCGCCCGCGTGCTGCAGGCGACAGTCGGCGCGATCAGCGAGGCCGACATCACCCTCGCGAAAGCGTCCGGCGCGCCGATCATCGGCTTCAACGTTCGCGCCTCCAAGGAAGCGCGCGATATGGCCGAGCGCGAAGGCGTGGAGATCCGCTATTACGCGATCATCTACAACGTCATAGACGACATCAAAGCCGTCATGTCGGGCATGCTCGCGCCGGAAATCCGCGAAACCTTCCTCGGCAACGCGCAGGTGCTGGAAATCTTCCAGATCGCCCGCATCGGCCGTGTTGCAGGCTGCCGCATCACGGATGGAAAGCTGCAGAAGGGCGCACGCGTACGTCTCATCCGCGAGAACGTCGTGATCCACGAAGGCGGCAAGCTGAACACGCTGCGCCGGTTCAAAGACGACGTGAACGAAGTCCAGAACGGCCAGGAATGCGGCGTTGGTCTGGAAAACTTCCAGGACATCAAGCAGGGCGACGTCATCGAATGCTACCTGCTCGAATCGGTGCAGCGCTCGCTCTAATCGTGGCGGCGGGCCTCGTGCTCCCTGCATGTGAGGAGCGTGAGGCTGAGCCGGCGCGGGAAGAAGCGGACGTTGGCGGCGTCCTCTCGCGGGAGTGGATCTACACGCCCGCCT
>Ga0247843_1001729_pt1 | contig 42663 bp, 33 predicted proteins | sample LaCruzMarch2017__FD_192420 | JGI IMG/M metagenome (GOLD analysis project Ga0247843, IMG submission 192420) | Freshwater microbial communities from meromictic Lake La Cruz, Castile-La Mancha, Spain - LaCruzMarch2017_8m | ecosystem: Environmental > Aquatic > Freshwater > Lake | place: Spain...
GGATCAGCCGGCGCCGGCGATCGTGAAGACCTCGAGGAACCGGGCGATGACTTCTTTCTGAAACGCGGGCGGAAAGAGCAGCCCGAGGGGCAGGATCACCGCGAGCAAGGTGGGAATTTTTCCAATCGGCCGCCCGAGTCTCCGCTCTAACAGGGTCAGCAGTCCATGCAGCGTGAAGTATAAGGTCGGCAGACCGAATCCCGAGCGTGCCGGCAGGGTGATGGCCAGTTCGTGCAGCACTCCGGATCCGAGGAAGACCGCCATCATGCCGGCATTCTCGCCGAGCTTTTGCCGCAACGGCCGACCGACCAAGCGCTGCATCATTTGCGAGTAGCCGACATTCCATCGTTTGCTCCAGAAGTCGCCGATTCCCCGGGTCTCGAGAACATTGGGAAACAGCGTCCGCACCGGGAAGCCGGCAGCCCGAAGCGCTCCTTTCAGCACCCGCAGCGCCCCGAAATGGAAGCCGAGGCTCATCGGCAGGAACATCAGCAAAAGCGGACGCCACGGTGTCGATGCCACCCACCAGGCCCCCAGAGTGCCGATAACCATCAGCAACAGCCCGAGGCGGACATCGCTTTTCCAGTCCAGCCCCGTGCGCTGCGTTTCGAAGCTGCCAGGGTCCATGCCGAACCAGAAGAACGCGAACACGAGGTAACGGCTAAGCGGCAACTGGCGCGTGCCGGCCCACTCGGCGTACACAAGGCCTTTCATTGCCGCGAGGAGCACACAGCAGATCCCGATCATCCGGGGCAGCGCCGCCGCGTCGGTCATCACGCGGTCCGCGGCAGTGGCCAAGGCGGCAAGGATCAGCCACCCGATGAACCTTCGCCACGCGACGGAGCGCACGTTCGCAAGCGCAGGACCCGCGGCGATGCCTGCAATCACGAGACATGGAATCACTGCGATCATGACCGGGGAAGCCAACCCGCGTTCCATGTCACCAGACCGCCGTAAAGGATCACCAAGCCGATGAACAAGAGGGTCAGCAAGTGCTTCGCGATCCGGTTCGCGCGGCTGTCTTTGATCTCCCGCAGATCAAACCCGAAGAACTGGAGCCAAAGGCGAACCGACCACCAGAGCAGCATGAACACCGACATCGCGGTCGCCGGAGCGGTCCGGCTCATCAGCCGGTCGCCGAAGCCCAGGGCGAGCACCGCGAAGAACACATGGCTGCTCCAGACGTAGATCGAGTAGGTCCACCACAACTCGCGCATCAGCGGCGTCAGCCCGGCCAGCTTTTGCCGCCAGCCGAGGGCTTTCGGAATCCAAAGGCTGGCAATGCCGAGCGCGACGAGCGATCCGCCGCCGATCCACAAACCAATTTCTAACAAGTGCTGGGGATTCATGGTGGCGGAAGTGAGTTATCGGGTCGCACAGATTCCATCCTCACAGCCCGCAGTCGCCATCCGGTGCAGTTCCTTCCGCACCTGCCGGTCCTTGCTGCGGAAGAAGACCTTGCTCAATGCATGGCGGTTTGCGGCGAGCACGCGGCAGGCATGGATGGCGACCGGCAGCAAGGTCGGCCCGCCCAGACGGCGGGCCGCGGCCTGGTGGTTCGCGCAACTGTAAAGGCACCAGACCCACGCCTCCGCGCCCCGGAAGACCTGCCGATCGCCGGTCCGCACTACCATTTCACGGGCTGGATCCAGCGTTCCCAGCCCGGGAAAGATCCGCTCCGCGTCGGGCGACTGGTAGGGAATGAAGCGGATCGCGAAGGCCCGCGGCTGGCGGGCGATCCATTCGTGGAAGCTGCAGCACATCCCGCAGCGGCCGTCGTAGAAGACTTCGATTCCTTCAGTCGCTGGAGGCAGTTTCATCGCGTTCCTTTCGGTGGTTTCAGTGTTTACTGAAACTTCGAGAACCACAAGAGGATTCTTGCGGATCCCCGATTTCGCAGGCGGCGATGGGGTCGCCCTGGTTCGTGGAAGCCTCGCTCCCGACACTCCCGACTCGGTTCAAAATCAAGCAAACTCAAGGCCGGTAGTCTGGCCTGCGGGTCCCGGTAGGGTTTCACCCCATGGTGGGGAGTCATCCTGGGGGGCATCGTGAAGGACGTAGTTACCCTGCGCCTTACAATGATGAAAGCCTCACGGAAACAATTGATTCTAATCCTGATCGCCGCCCTCGCCGCCCTCGCCGCCCTCTTCGGCACGAGTTGTAGGACGGTACAGGGCCTCGGACAGGATGTCGAACACGCCGGCGAGCACATTGAGGACGCCGCCCACTGAACGCCGGGTCCTTCGTTGCGAATCCGATGATCCCGCACTATTTCAAAGCCTGCGCTGCAGGGGTCATTGGAGGCGCAGCCTGCGTTTCACCTGTCTCTGCGGCGGGGAAGGACGATGCGGGTGGCACGTTCGGGGTCTATCTTGAGAACGACCTCTTTACCGGCACCGATCAGCATTATACCAGCGGCTTCAAGGTGAGCTGGAGTTCGCGCGATCTGGAGCAACTCGGCGACTCGAAATATGCCAGCCCCTTCCTGCCGATTTTTAATCTGCTGCCGTATATCGACGAGACCAGTTATCAGAAGACGCACTGGTTTGCCGGACCAAGGAGTTCAAGGGCCAGGACGAAGGCCAGACCTTCGGTACCGTCTCGTTGAACTGGACGTTCTAACAGAAAAATCGACTCAATGCCTTCTCGTTTCTCACGATGAACATCAACGGGGACGACAAGAACGTTTTCCCTTATATCACGTCCGGCGATCGCACCCGCTTGGATGTTTCGCGGATGGACCAGTGGGGAATCGTCTTCGATCACGGCACCCGCAACGGAATGCATCTGAATTTCAAGACCCAGGAGATCGAAAACCAGAACCTGCTTGATGGCGGGGATTTGGGAAACCAGCGGATCCTCTACTACCGTGAACTGATCGCCCGTTTCGGCCACAATCTCGGCCTGAACTGGAACCTCGGCGAGGAATGCACCGCAACCACGGTGAGAAAGAAGGCATGGGCCCAGTTTTTTACGATAACGACCCCTACCGGCATCCGATCGTGATCCACAACACGACCAGCGTGCTGCACCGCGAGATGATGGGCGATGCGTCGAAGCTGACGGGCTTTTCGCTGCAGCTCAACGCGTCGGACTTCACCGACATGTTCACGATGACCAAGGACTACATCGACCGCTCCGTCGCTGCGGGGAAACCGTGGGTGGTGGCCTGCGACGAACCCGGCGACTCGCGCTACTCGCTGCGCCCCGACAACGATCCCGGCTCGAGTCATACCGATGCCCGCAAGCATGCGCTGTGGGGCAACATCATGGCCGGCGGCGCCGGGGTGGAATGGTATTTCGGCTATGCGCTCGATCACTCCGACCTGACCTGCGAGGACTTCGGCAGCCGCGATTCCTTCTGGCCCTTCTGCCGCTACACGCTGGAGTTTCTGGAGAACAGCGTCGTCCCGTTCGAGAACATGAAGAACCAGAATTCACTGGTCAGCGGTAACGGCAACAATGCCAACCGCTGCCTCGCGAAGACGGGCGCTGCCTATCTGGTCCACCTGCCTTCCGGCGGCTCCGCCACCCTCAACCTTTCCGCGGCGTCCGGCAGCTTCTCCGTGAAATGGTTCAATCCCCGCACCGGAGTCACGATCAGCCGCAGCGACGTGAATGGCGGCAGCACGATAAGCCTTGGCTCGCCGCCGGATACCGTTACCCAGGACTGGGTGGTGCTGCTCCGCTCGGGTTCGGGCGGCGGCATCAACGACGCACCCGTCGCCAACGCCGGCCCGGACCTCTCAGCGATCCTCTCCGGTGGGTCGGTGAACGTGACATTGAACGGAAGCGTCAGCGACGACAGCCTGCCGGACGGCTCACCGCTCGTCGCCGCCTGGACGAGGGTTTCCGGCCCGGCTGCGGTCGCTTTCACCAGCGACGGCACACCCGCCAGCACCGCCACCTTCACCGCCGTTGGCACCTACGTCCTGCGCCTGTCGGCAAACGACGGGGAACTGGGGGACTCGGATGAAACGACCGTCACGATCACCGCTTCCGGCGGGGGGCTTTCTTTCTCGCCCTCCCACGACACTTACCTCCAGAACGGCTCCAACTACAACAACGCCGATCTGCGGGCGGAAAACACCTCGCGCAGCCGCGTGACCTATCTCCAATTCGATCTGACCACGCTCGCGACCGCCGCGTCCGGCGCGCGGATCCGGCTGACCGAAAGCAACGACCCCTCGGGTGGTGCCATCACGTTGCGGGTCTTCGCCGCCTTGTCGAACAACTGGACGGAAACAACGCTCAATTCCGGCAACGCCCCGGCCCGGGGCGACCAGATCGCGGTCTTCACCGGGGAGATTGCCGACGGCAATTCGATCGAGTTCGACGTCGGGTCGCGGGTCACCGGCCCGGGCATCTACAGCTTCATCATCCAAATTGACCAGGGATTCCGGGACATCTCCTTCGCTTCCGCGGAGAATCCCGCGACGGCCGACCGGCCGCTGTTGATCGTGGAGTCCGGCGGCGCTACCGTCAACCAGGCTCCCCTTGTCAATGCCGGCCCGGATCGCGACGCGGTGCTTGCCGGAGGGACGGTCTCGGTCGAACTCGCCGGCCTGGTTAGCGACGACGGCCTGCCGCAAAACTCCGTGCTGGAGACCTTCTGGGTCGCGACCGAAGGCCCCGCGGCGGTGATTTTCACCGACGACGCGGATCCGGCCACCACGGCCACCTTCACCGTAGCGGGCGTTTACACGCTTGAACTGAACGGCACGGACGGCGAACGCTCGGCGAGCGACCTGATCGTAATCACCGTGGGCGATCCCGCGTCGAACGTCGCTCCCACCGTCAAAGCCGGCCCCGACAAGTCCGCCACCTTGAGTTCCGGCGCCGCCACGGTCCCGCTGGCGGGTTCCGCCAGCGACGACGGCCTCCCCGTCGGCTCCACGCTTGCCTACTCCTGGACCCGCACCAGCGGACCCGGCACGGTCGTTTTCTCAAGTCCCGGCAGCCCGGCAACGAACGCCACCTTCACGGTGTCCGGCACTTACGTCCTGCGTCTCAGCGTCTCCGATTCCCTGATCGCGTCGTCGGATGAAGTCACGGTGACGGTCGGCGGGCCCGGCCCCACGATCCCGATCTCCTTCGGCGCGAGCCACGACGCCTACCTTCAGAATGGTAATAACTACAACAACGCCGACCTGCGCATCGAATCCACCTCGCGAAGCCGGGTGAGCTATCTGCAGTTCGACCTTTCCACCCTCACCTCATCGCCCGCCACCGCGCGTCTCAGGCTGACCGAAGGCAGCGATCCGTCCGGCGCTACGATGACCCTGCGCTTGTTCGCCGCCACGTCGAACGGGTGGACCGAGAGCGGCCTCACCGGCAGCAACGCTCCCGCGAGGGCATCGAACTGGACTCGTATACAGGCTACATCCCCAACGGCAAGGTCGTCGGGTTCGATGTCTCGGCGCTGGTCTCCGGGCCCGGGGTTTACAGCTTCATCCTGCAAGCCGATGCTTCCACCCGGGACGTTGCATTCGCCTCATCCGAGAACTCCACGCCCGACGGCTGGCCGCAGTTGGTGGTCGCGCTGCCGTCGCCGGGCGAAGAGGGATCCGGGGGGGACGGAACCGCCTGCGCCGCCGGTCAGCGGCTTAAGTTATGCAACTGGTGCTCCGCGGCCCGCTCAAAAGATTGACGACGAGTCGCGGGGGACCGAGCGAGGAACCGTCCGGGCGGGAATGCTAAACCATCGCCGAGCCGTCCGGTAATTTCGACCGGGAAGCCCGGGTTCGCGGGGGACCTGTTACCTGGCGGCCGCAGCTCCGAGTCCCGCGGCGATGTCCTTGAGGCTTTTGGGCCACTCGTCGAACTCCACCGCGTTCGAGCCATCGATCCGGGCCGGGGTGATTTCCGGGACCAGCTTGGCGGAAGGTTGGGCATGGAAGAAGGGCACCTTCTCCAGTCCATAGGTGGCCGGCAGGCTGCGGGCCATGATCTCCAGTTCGGCGGAATACTCGGCAGCCACGTAGCCGAGATGGGCTTGGTCAGGCACCCAGATCACGCCGGAAACCCCCATCGGCGTGAGCGGACTGACGCACCAGTTGTAAGCAAAGGTGGGAACCGTGTCCCGCCGTAGCTTGCCGTCACCGCCGGCTTCCGGGAAGGCGGGAAACTGCACGGGCGCGCCGGACAGGTTGGCGTTCTTGCCCGCCATGCCGGCAATGGTCGCGACCTGCTCCTTCACGGTCTTCACGTATCCGGCGATGGCCTTCCTTGAGGCACCGAAGTTGGGATCCTGGAGCATCAGCGCTTCGAGACGGAGCTGGAAGGCGGGATGCTTCACATCCTTGACCCCGGTGAAGGAGGTCCATGAAAGCGGCGAGGCCATCTCACTACCCTGGCCGGAGGACATGGTGACGAAACCCTGCGGGACGCCGGGGCGGTTGAGTGCCTTGGCGAACTCGTAAGCAAACATGCCGATGTTGTCATCCGGGTTCTTGAAATCCGCCGCGAGCCAGATGGAGCGGTACCTGAGGTCGCCGCCCACCTCGAAGGCGCGCTTTCTCGGGAACGGATGCGTGCTGGCCGCCGTGCGCCGCCGGAACTCGCGCACCAGCGGCATGGCCGCGGGAACGGCGGCCTTCGGATCGCGCCTGTCGTAGGCCGGCTCGGAGGTCAGGAGCGTGGTTCCTGTTAGAAACCAGACATCGCCGACGAGGATGTCCTTCACGCTCCTGCCGCGGCCGTGGCTTGTCTTGACGTCCAGGATGATCGGTTGCGCGGACGCCTTCAGCGGCGGAAAGGAGACCGACCACTCCTGCCGGTCGTTCGCCACGGCGGTCCGGGCCACCCCTCCGAGCGTCACGGTCACTTCCACGCCCTGGTTGGCGAAGCCCCAGACGGGAACCGCCTGATCCCGCTGGATGATCGCCCCGTCGCGGAAGATGGCCGCCAGTTCGAACACCGGGTGATCCGGATCGGTGTAGGCGGCCTGCTGCGCCTTCAGGGCGGCTACCTTCTCCGGGTCGTCCTCTTCGAAGACGAGCTCGCCACCGATCACCGAGAACGGTGTCGCCGGCAGCCCCGCCTTGTTGTAGAGGTTGGAGTTCATGGGTGTCGCGCAGTGGGCGTATTGCACGCCGACCGGCTCGGGCACCTTGTCGGATGTCACCACGACGCTGTCGCCGTCGAGCTCCGCCGTGGCGGCGTGCCACTTGCGATCCTTCCCGCACAAGCGGAAGTGGTTGAGCTTTTGATCGGGAGTCGGCAAGGCGGGTTCGACATATTTCCCGGCTTCGCCGCCGACCTGCTCCATTCCCTTGCTTCCGACCATCAGTCCGCCGTGGAGGCTTCCCTTGTCGAAAGAAACGATGGCCTTGTTTCCCTCGATGGCGGCCTTCTCGAAGATGGGTCCGGTGCAAGCGATGTCGCGTCCGTATTCCTTGGCCAAGGCCCAGCGGGCGAGCCTCATGCCGGGATGGAGCTTGTTGGAATAGTGGATGGCTCCGGTGGCAGAGGGGTTGAGGTCGGTCTGGACCACCATGCCGACGTGGTCGCGGTTGTTAATGAAGAACCGGTGCTGGGCCTGGCGGACATCGGCCATGCCGATCTCATCCGGGTCGGTCGATCCGTAGCCCTGCATCTGCGTGAAGTAGAAGGGCATGTGCGGCATGCCCCAGGCATCGCGCCAGCCCCGCACCAAGGCTTCCATCCGGGCCGCATACAAGCGCCCGTCGCCATTGTTGGACTCTCCCTGGCACCAGAGCGAGCCGCGGATGGCGTACGGGACCACCGGGGCGATCTTGCCGTTGAAAAACTGCGAGGGGCCCCGCCACTCGCCGGCGATTCCCGGAAGGTTCGGGCGCTGTAGCGGTCTCTCCAAGGGGAAACCCAGCTCGGCCGATGCCTTCTGCCACGCTTCAAGGTCCCGATAGTACTTCTCGAACGCGGCCCGGCCCCGCTCCAGGGTGACATCGCCGTCATGCATCAGGGCGGTGTCCGCCTTGAGTTCGGGATGGGCCTCGATCGCCTTGCGTTCGGTGAAGGCCTCGATCCGCGTGTTGCTGTGGGAGGTGAGCAGGATGCCGACGGGCACTTTCAACTCCTGATGCAGGGTGTGGGCGAAGGACAGTGCCAGCGCGGAGAATCCGCCCGCATCGCGGCTGCTCTTCCAACCTTGTTCCGAAGTCACCCTTTCCTGGGGATAGAGGGCGGACACGGTGTCGGTTCTCAATTCCCGGATCGGCACTTCTTCCTGCGCCTTCGACAACTCCTCCGCCAGGGCCGAGCAGTTCGACTTGTTGGCAAACCACTCCATGTTCGACTGGCCGGACGCGTGCCAAACCTCGCCGACGAGGATGTTCTTGAGAACCACCTGGTTCCCCGCCTCCCGGATCACCATCTCGGCGGGCTGCGCGCTGGCTGTCAGAGGCTGGAGCTTGAGCATCCACTTGCCGTCGGCTCCGGCCTTGGCGGTTTCCTTCTGACCGGCGAATTCCACCGTCACCGTGCTGCCCGGCTTGCTCCAGCCCCACACGGGCAGCGGCATCCCGCGCTGCAGGATGGCGCTGTCACGGAATGGGGCACCGAGCTCGACCGGGGGCGCGGGTTGATCCTGCGCGCTCAGCGAAGGGATGGGCGAAAGCAGCAGGGCTGCGGTGAGGGCGAGAAACGCCGTGCATGGATTCCATTTCATCTTGATCCTGTGTTTCCTATTTTTGAGATATGGGTTGGAAGTCATGCGTCAGCGTATCATTTTGAGTTCCGGCGTGCCGATCCGGCCGGCCTTGACGTCGTCGTCCAGGGTGCTCCGCCGCCCATCCCGATGCGGTGCGCGGCGGGGATGCGATGGTCCTCGAGGCCTGGTGGCAGGCGGCTCAAATACCGACTACCTCTCTCCATTTGTTTGCCATGATCGCATGTCCTGCGACTGTCGGATGAATGCCGTCCCAGAGCCAGAATTCCGGCGCAGCGGATTTCGCGGCCTCGACGAAGAACGAATGCAATGGAACGAAGGTGAGCTTCATTTCATCGGCCAGCTTCCGGGCCACAGCCCGGTAGGGATCGAGGGCGGGCCAGTTGCGGAGTTCAAAGGGTTCGCAAATGATGATCCTCACCCCGGGGAGTTCCTTCTGGGAGCGCTTGATGAGTTCACGATAGCCGGCTTCATAATCGTCGATGGTTCCCTTGTAGGTGGCTCCGAAGGCGACAGTATGCCAGAGGTCATTGACCCCGATGTGGATGCTGAGGATGTCCGGCTTGAGGGCGATGGTGTCTGTGTCCCAGCGGGCAGCCAGGTCGGGCACCTTGTTGCCGCTGATCCCGCGGTTGTAGCACTTGAGGTCCATTTCCGGATGGGCGAGCAGAAGTTGTCCGGAAATCATTGCAGCGTAGCTTCGGCCGAGAGCCTTGCTGTCGTTTGCTTCCAGAACTTCTTTCTTGCGCCCATCGTCGGTGATCGAGTCGCCTTGGAAAAGTATCACGGCTCCCTTTTTGAGGGTGGCGTTGTTGCGGGACGGCACTTGGGCGCGAGCGATAGCACCCATGGCTCCGAGCGCCGCGATTGACGCGGAGGCGGACAGGATGCTGCGGCGGGAAATGGACGGGGAATCGGAAGGCATCATGATTGTGGTGTTCGGCATTTCACTTCTTTTGCATCTCCAACATCGCCTTGCCCATCGACTCGCCCACCAGCATGAAGGTTTCGGCATTGCCGTGGTAGTGGAAGCTCTGGTTGCGCGGGGAAACTTCCGGCTTGCGATAGAACGGGCGGGTATCGACCGATTTCACAGTGCCTTTGAAGTCCGGATGTTTCGCGGGATCTGCCACGTTCATCTGGGCTTTGAAAATGGTATCCGCACTGCTGCCGGGTTCCCAGCCTTCGCCGCCGTTGAATCCGCAGGTGGCTACCACGAACGGAGCGTTGGGAGCATTGAATTCCTTCCGCAGTGTTTTGATCAGGTGAGCGAGGTTGTTCTCGTAGCGCTGGGCAGGGACGCCGGCAGGGCCGGTGCCCTGCTCGCCGCCGTCCTTGTGGCCCTGCCACCAGCCGAAACCGGCGATCTCGTATCCCCGGCCCTTCCACTGCGGGTATTTCTCGTCGAAATTGGCCAGCACCTCCTTGGCCGCGTTGAAACAATCGTCGTACTGTTTCCCGGCATACCATTCGATCGGCTTCGGTTCGGTGCCTTTCTGCCAGCGGTCGGGCGATTGCTTGTATCCGGCATAGACCCAGGTCTTGCCTTCCGCATCCGTCATTTCGAAACTCTCCGAGCCGGGAGGCAGGAAATCCCAGCCCAGGGAACGGTTGCCTTGGCTGGCCTTGAGGATGAGCACGGGTTCGTCGTGGTGATTGCCGACCATGTGGCCGAATCCCAATTCCGGACCGATGCTGACTTCGGATGCACCGCAACCGATGTCCAGCCACTTGTTGGCAACGGCGGTGACCACACCCGTGTACCACACATCGTCGCGGGGAACGAACTCACCCTTGTCGTTGGCGAGGAATTTGAACTTGCCGTCGAATCCGACCAACGACTTGAGTGTCCCGGGAATGTCCTTGCGCGAATACCAGCCGACGGCGCTGCCTTCCTGGTTGAGGTAGGTCACCTTGAAGGGCACCTTCTTGCCCGCTTCCAGTTTGACGGCGGTTAGAGACGCCTTTTCCTCGGGCTCCCTGCGATAGACCTCCACCCCGTCCACGGACATGATGCTGAACTGGGAGGCACCGTAGCCCGACATGAACTCATACACCCCCGTGACCGGCATGGTGATCTGTCCGCGGAGCACGGAGACCCCTTCCTTGGGAAACGGCTTGCCATCCGTCGCATTCATGCCTCCGAACTCCGCGAGCGGGATGGTCTTCGTCGGCTTCAGTTTGTCGTAGTCGGTCTTCGCATCCGGAGTTCCCTCATAGACCGAAACCACCGTATCCGTGAATTCCTTTCCCCAGCGTGCGTCGCCTCCGGTGACTTGGCCGATGCCGACCATGTTCGACTGGCCGGAGAGGATGTAGACTTTGACTTTTCCTGCCGGCTCTGCCGCTGCGTGAGTGGTCAAAAGCGGGGCGACGAGCATGGCCAGCGCGATGGCTGGGCGGGTGAGATTCATGGGAATGGTGGTGCAATGTTGCATGATGGGTGGGTTGGACGGCTTGGAGGAATTCACTTCACCGGCGTGAGCGTCAGGTCCTTGATTGCGAAGGCCCTGGTCTGATGGGTGAAGGCAAGGGTGTTGGCACCTGATTTGAGTTCGATCGTCACCGGCGGGGTCTGCTGCCAAGCTCCGAGGGTGTAGGGGATGGGGATTTCGATTCCTCCCGCGGCCTTGTTCAGGGTCAGCAGGAGGGGTGGGTTGTCACGCACGGTGACGACGCGCGCGCTGAGTTGGTATTTGCCGGCTTCCGGGACACTGACATCCACTTGGAATGGCTTCGCGCAGGTCATCTGTTGGCCGCCGAGGAAGCTTTTGACCAACGGATTGCCACCTTCGCAGGCGGCGGCGGGGATGGTGATCACGCCGTCCGGCGAGGTGGCGATCTTGATGTCGTCCTGCGAAACCTCCGCTTTCACCAAGGCAGTGGCCATGGTTTCGGCTGAAAGGTTGGCCTCGCCCAGTTCGGTGCCACGCGCGGCGAGTGTCACCGGCTTGGTGTCGGCGACGACCAGCTTCTTCTGGAACTGGGAGAGCACGTTCCACAAGCCGCCGGAACCCGGCTCCATGCTGACGTATTTCGCTTCGCCGAGCGCATCGCCAACCCACTGGGCGCGCAGGGCTTGTTCATGCCCGGCAGGGTTCTTGCGCACCTGTGTTTCCAGGACGAAGTCGGCGTCGGTCATCTGCATCACGCCATTGGACTCGCGACTGCCCCAGCCTGCGCCGAGGTTGACGATCCAGCCGTCCGGGGTCCAGCGGGCCAGCGCCCCGTGGCCGACCTGGGGCCTTGCGACCGTCGGCATGCCGAAGGAACGCAGGATGAAGCGGCCGAAGAACGCGCGGCGTCCGCAGATGCCGCCGTTCATGATGATGTTCTGATAGTCCTGCAGCTCCGGGCGGTCATATTGCACATTCTCCGAGCCGTATTTGACATCCGTGGTCACCGCGCCCGAATAGCGCCAGCCGTAATCGGTGTTGAGGATGTGGTCGGGGCGGTAATTGCGGAGCATTTCGCGCCCCCAGACGAGGGTTTCATCCGGCTCATTGCCATTGACGACGTTGCGCAATTCCCATGCGGACAGATCCTTAAAGGCGGGGTCGAGTTCGCCGTCGAGGTAGGCCTTTTCGAAATGCAGGTAGCGTTTCACGGGGTCCACGAAGGCCGGGGCGCTGGTGGCGGCGACGGGGTTGACCTGCTTCACCGGTTCCGCATGCTCGATGCTGGCGGCCACCGCCAGGCGCTGGAAGACGCCTTCCTTGGCCCGCGGGCTGGCTTTTTGAATGGAGTCATAAATCTGCATGGCCGCCCCATACTTGCCGTCCTTCACTCCACCAGCCTCGAGCATCGCCTTCATCAGCGCGGGATCGGCGAGGAGTTTCCCCACCAGCGCTTCCTGTTCCTTGCCCTGCCGCGCGAATTCCGTCAGCCCCTTCGGCGTGGCGCTGGCCAGCACGGCGCACCGGACGAGTTGTGCATCCAGCTTGTCGTTCGACAGAACCGGCATCGCTTCGGAGAGCAAATCCTTGGCCGCCTGCAACTCACTTGCCACCGCCGCAACGAGCGCGGCATCGGCGGCTTGCTTGTCTTGCTTGTACTTTGCTTCCTCCGCCTTGGCCGCGTCCAGAGCGGCCAAGGATTCCACCAATGCCTTGCGGCCGGCTTCCAGGTTCGCCTGCCAGTGTGCCAGATCTTTCTTCGCGGCTTCGCGTTCCGCGTCCGTGGTCGCCTTCTTCAGCGCGGCCTCCGCTCCGGCGATGCCATTCTCGGCACCGCCGATCCACTTGCCTTTGCGGTGACCCACCAGCCCTTCCGCCGCCTCGATCTTGTCAAAGGGTGCCAGCGCCGCAGCCGCATCCGCCTTGGCTTTCATCACCGCCTCGCGGGCGGCCTGAAAAGCGGCTATCTTCGGCTCGCTCAAGCGCGGCAGCGCCGCCGCGATCCGTGCCTGCAGGTCCTTGAGTGTCGCATCAAGATCCCCCGCTGGTTGCTCTCCGGCCGGGACCGGAGCGGCTGACTCCGCGAGCACCGTCGCAGGTGCGCCGAGGCCCAGTGTGATACCGATTGCCAGGAGTCCCGCGAGTTGCGGGCCTTGGCTGCGTTGTTTCATTCGATGGTTGGTTGTCATGATGGTCGCTTATGGGAAATCCCGGATGCTATGGAGCCGGAGACGCTTGGTATCGGGGTCGTGGTAAATGAAGATCAGGCAGCGGGCGGCATCGCTCAGAGGCCAGGTGGAACTGAAGAACGACTTCGGCTGGTCGTCCTTGCGGAAGTAGAGGGTGGTGTGGACCAGCTTGCTGTCGCCGGCCTCGCCCTTGGGCTTGATGATGGAAAACTTGCCGGGTTTTACGGCAAACTTCTCGGAGCCGACCACGCCGGCGATATCGACCTTGGCGGCGTTCATGAAGAGGAATTTGCCGCCGCCGAAACCGTCCACACGACCATCCAACGCAACGAGTTCAAAGCCGTCGGCATCTGCCTTTCCCTTGCGGACCAGCAGCAGCATTTGTTGTGGCGAATCGACCGCCTTGGTTCTGCCGTATTCCTTGAAGACCGGCTTGCCATCGGGGCCTTCCACGGTTTCGCCAACCGACCAGACGCCCGTGGAGACCACATCCGCGGGCGGCGAGAACTCGTTGGAAGGGGCCGCGATCTCGATGGTTTTTCCTTCGGAGACCTGCAGCTCGAGTTTCACAGGGTCGATTGCCTTGGGAAAAGACAGGAAGCGCAGCGAGACCTTGGCCGCCTCCTGGGCAAGGCAGGGTGACATGCCAAGGGCAAGGACCGCGACGATCGCCCGGGTTTTGAATGGAAGACAAGTCATCGGTTGATGAATGGGATTTTGGATTCGGTTCGGCTGGCCCCGATCAAACCTCGTTCGGGTTCAGCCAGCGGAAGCTGATGATCTCCAACTTGCGCCCGAAGATCCTGTTGGCGTTGGAGGTCAGCGCGGCTTGTTTGACATGCGGTTGGTCGGCGGAATCCAGATAATCCGGGACCCGCTGGATGACCGCTTCACACCAAGCCCGGGCCTCGACCTTGCCGCTGGCATCCAGGGCGTCGCCGTAGGTGCGGATGACAAAGGTGTCGCCGCGCGGGGTGAGCAGCTCGGCGCAGTGGCGCAGGATGTCGGCCTGGTCAACATAGGCCGCACTACCGTAGGCGACGGGGCCTGCGAGCGCCTCCGGGAACGCCGGCTTCATCTTGCTGATTTCGCCCGGGCTGAAACGGCGCGCCTTGTCGCGGAATCCTTCGTTGATGCTGACCGCGTCGTCGTCGAGGGCGGCTTGCAGGGCACCTTTCCCTGAAAGGTCTGAATTGCCGGAATCAAGGCGACGGTTGACGAATTCCGAGAGCGAGAGGAAGGGGCCGCGCAACTTGACCTGCTTGACCATCGCGGTGGCCAACTGCTTGATCTCGTCGTCGCTGAGTTCCCGCCAGTGGGTCCACTGGTCGGCGTCCGAGGGATCCGCGGTGCTGCCTTGGGTTGGTTCGCCGTTGGGCAATGTGCCCATGCCGACAGGCGTGCCGTCGGGGGCCGCCTCATCGAGTTTGAGGCCGGCGGTCAGGGCGGTGTCCTTGTTGAGGAAGGCGACTCTTTTCCCCTTGAGGCTGGACAGGAACACCCGCCATGCCTCCACCGAGGTGCTGTTGACATTGAACGAACCATCCACCATCAGGTGAGCGGCGATCTTGTCAGCCAGGCCGCCGGTGAAAACCGGCGCCAGCCGGTACAGTTCCGCGAGCTTGGCTTCGTCGAGGTTCCTACCAAAGGGAAGCATGCGGCGGTTGGGCAGCGGAGCGGAGTCCTCGGAGGTGGCGGGAAAAAAGAATTCTTCGGCAACCTGCCGCGCGCTGCGGCCTGCGCTACTGCCAAAGATCTCGACTCCGCTGGGTGCGGGGGAAATCGACGAGAAGAAGAAATCGTCCCACAGCGCCTTGTTGGCGAGATAGGAGTGGTCGGCCAGGGTTTTCTCCTTCGCGCCTTGATCCGAGGAGAATTGACGACTCCACGTGGTGAAAGCCTTGTCCGCCGGGATGTGGGGATGGGCGTATGAGTTCCCAATGGCTTGCAGGGTATGCGGCAGAAGTCCGGCCTGCCCGATGGCACTGACGCGCTGGAAGCTGTCCACCGGGGCGACCAGTCCTTCATAACTCGGAGCCGCCGCTTCGGTGGCAAGACTGAAACCACCCAGATGGGCGTGGCTGAGCGCCGCGATCGACATCGGCGGTACCACAGGGATCTCCTGCTGGACCACGTGGGTGGTTCCCGTCTCAGGCGTGTAACCGCCGCCGTAGTAGCCCTGGTTCTCCTTGCTGACCTGGACGTTGGCCTCGAGGACGGAGTTCACATCCTGCACCCACCAGTTCCAGCCATAATGGTAAAGCGAGTCGTTGTCCTGGTTATCGAGGAAACTCGGACTCATGGCGGTCGAGTGAAGGAAGGGACGACTGGAGAACTTGCGGCCGCCGAACGCACCGCCGTTCGCGGACTCATTTGTTTCGCAGCCTGCCATGAGCGCGAACTGGAGGAACGCCGACATTCCGCCGTTCGCGGACTCGGAGATGATGCTGGCACCGCTGCGTGACGGGGCGGCGATCTCCTTGCCGCCCTGCGGAAAACCCTTGCTGATCAGATCGATGTTGAAGTCTGCGGTTGCGCTGCCGAAGCGACTGACGAACTGATAATCGCGGAAGTGCCACAATCCTCCCGTAGCGGAGCGATTCTGATGGCTCGTCTGGATCATGAAGAACTGCAGGCCGGAGCCGCCGATTTCATTCGAGGTGGGGGGATTTTCAGCGGTGACCTTGAAGCCGATCGTGTCGGAGGCCTTGAAGGTCAGGCAACCGGCCTCGATGTTGGCCGTGTTTGTGTTTCTGTCGGAACGGGGCATGAGCAGGAATCCGTTGGGATCCCAGCCGGGAGCGACTTCGTGCGGTTCATGGTAATTGTCCGTTTTGCTGAACGACATGTTGCCAGGGCGAAAGGGCAACGAAAACACCCTGACTTCGCCCGGCTTGAAGACAATGGAGCGCTGTCCTGAGAAATAGAGGCTGAAGATGTTGGACTTGGCGCCGTCCCCCCCGTGGGATGCCCAGGTCATGTGGATCCCGTCTCTGGAGACGTATTGCCCGTTGTTTTTGTTCCAGCGGATCAGGAAGGGGATGTTGCTCAACCGTAACATCTGAGCATGATAGATAGGGTCACCGAAGTTCATGACGAGCGGCACGTTGTTGGGGTTCCACAAGGTGACCGAGGGAGTGATGCCGAGCTGCAGCCGGTGGGTGTCGGGGTTAACCCGCGTCGGGGTCCGTGGCTCGGCGGTCATGCCTAACAGGAATTGAATCTTGATCGGCACCGGCCGGCGATAGAGCGTGGTGTATTCGCGCAGATATCTTTCCTGGCTGGTATTGTCTCCGAAATCCGGGCTGGCGACCTGGATGCCACTGGGAAGCAGGCTGCTTGATGGACTGGAGGAGTATTTCACGCCCTTCACCTTGAGCGGGTCGCGCGTGCTGTCATAGAGCTGGTAGTAGGCGGCGAGATCATGGATCGGCACCCGTTCCTGACCGGCGGTGTCGAAGCGATAAAGCATGAAGGGATCCTGGGTTTCCCCCAGGACGAGGGGACGCTCCAACAGGGTCGTGAGGTCGCGTTTCAGTCCGCCTTCGCGCACGTCGGCCAACACCTGGCAGGAGAACGGGGTTACGTCGTGGAAGTTCCAGGATGGGGTCTTGGCGGCCCCGGCAAGGACATCGAGCGTCCGCAACGAGGGCAGGGTTTGGAGCTGTTGGTCGTCCTCCAGTTCTTCGAGGCCCGTGATGGTGCTGGTGCCGGTTGAGGCGGGGGCCTGGTGACGGAAGATCCTTTCGGCGAGCGACAGCTTGCCACCGGTTTCGTAAGTGTCGTCCAGGAGCCGGGCCTTCTGGCTCTCGTCGCCGACCCACCATGCGAAACGGCCGGGCATCCGCTGGGTCGGGCCGGAGCTGACAGGGCCGGAGCTGACGGAAAGGAGCCGTGCGCTCACGTGGTCCGGCGAGCCCTCCGAACCGAGTGAGCCGGTTCCGACAAGTTTCACGGCTTCGGCACCCTCGCCCGGAAGAATGGAACCGGTGAGCTCAAGAGACTGCGCGGACGAGATTTTACTTCCCTCATCCGGGGCCAGCGAGACCAGCCAGGAACGGAAGTGATCCTCGCGCCGGGGGGCATAGGTGGGACTCATGCCGCTGGTCGAGGCCCCCTTGATGGTTTGATGCGCGCTCGGCTTGTCGGGATTGGCGGAGTTGGCAGGGCCGGGTCCCGCCCGCCACGAATCCCAGACTCCGGTCCAGCGCGGGTGACTCACCTCGGCATCCGCCAGGATCGCGCCGGAGGCGGACACCCGCTGGTCGGGGCCCAGTTGCTTTTGCAGCTCGCCGATGGCGATGACCAGTGCCATCCTGGCGTTGGCGCGGGCCTCCCCTTGCGTCAATTGCTGGCTGGAAGCGCGCATTTGCACCGCGGAGAGGCTCAGCAACCCAACCGACAGGATGGTCAGAAGCACCATGAGCGAAAGCGTGATCACCAGGGCGAAACCCCGGGGCCGTGATCTGTCGGGCAGGTGTCGATTGCTGGCAGCGCCCTTCAAGGCCACGGCCTCGCAAAGACCTTGAGGAAACCGAGCGAAGGCCAGTTTCATAAGAGGGAATCGGTAGGAAAAACGGCGGTCTTCCGGGTGGAAGACCGCCGTGGATGGATCGTTTTCCGGGAACTTACGGTGTCACGACTACCTTGAGGCGGGCGAAGATCCTGCCGGCCACACTCAGGGTGGAGCGCTTGAGTTTCACGACCACCGCGTCGGTCGGGGTGCCGGGGGTCACCTCGATTTCGACATTGTCGTTGTCGTCCACCGCCGTCGTCCAGCCGACGAGGTCATTGCCGTATTGCACCGTGATGGCGGTGTTCGGGTCGTCGTTGGCCGCGTCACTCCGGTTGAAGGTGAAGCGGAGGTAGGTGGGGTCGGTGGTGTTGTCGAGGGCGGGCAGGAGGCCGATCGCGTTGGCGGTCGGGTTGGCCGCGCCAAGTGCCCACGCCACGCCGTTATCCACACCGTCGCCGTTGCTGTCGATGTCAGCGGCCAGGCCTCCGGACCAGTCGGCATAGCCGGCAGTGGGATTACCGATATCCAGATGGAACACCCGGTCGTTGCCTGCCGTCAGGCTAAGGTTGGTGCCATTTTCCCCCGTTTGGTAGCGAACGCCGCCAGCATAGGTGTTGCCCGTGAGATTCAGGTAGGGAATGCCTTCTTGGTAGGGTGAAGTGCTGCTGGTCATGACGATATCCAGACCGTAAACCGTGTTGGGGTCGAGTGGAACCGGGGTGGCGAAGGTCCAGGTAACGAATTCGCCATCGAACCAAGGATCGCTCTGTGTGGCCACGTAGGAGCGGATCAGGCTGAATGTCGTTGCCGAGACTGTGCCGACCCGAATGGTGTAGGTCTTGTTGGGGGTGGTTCCCAAGGCCCGGTAGGTGACCCCCTTGAGCAGCGCGGGTGTGGCACCCGTGGTGAAGGTTTGGCCCTTCGCTCCCTCGCCAGTAAACCACTTGTCGGTGTAGGACTCGGGCCCGTAATTGGCGATGTCCTGGCCATCCACGGCAGGCGCGGTGACGTTGTAGGACATCGTGGCAATCCCGGCAGTCATCGCGGATGCTGTTGCCGAGAATCCCGTGGCGTTCTGGGCCGGGCTCAGGTCGCGCGCCTGGACGCGGTAGCTGTAGCTGGTTTCGACCGAAAGTCCGGTATCGGTGTAGGTGGCGCTGCTCTGCCAGCCGCTGGAGTTGCCGCCGCCGGCGGTGCACTCGAAGAAGTATTCCACTCCACTGCGGTCGCCGGCGGTGGTGGCGGTCATCGTAATCGAAGTCGAGTTGACTGCCCTCGGCGCGGTCGCCCACGTCATCGGGTCGGGTGCGGGCGCGGTGGTGTCGGGATTGACCGTGAGGATCGTGTCATCGGCAATGGCCGCCGTGGTGTCGAGGGCGAGGCCCGCGAGGTCTCTCAGGTCGGCAAGGGTCTTGACCTGGAGTTGCATGGTTCCGGTGTCGGTCGGCGTGACTTGGACGGAGAAGACTCCCGGAGCGGTCTCGATGACCGTGCCGATGGTGGATGGAGCGCTGCCCACCACCTCGAAGTCGCTGGCATCGACCGAGCTTGCGTCCATGTCCTCGCTGAAGGTCACCGTGTAGGTGACCATGTTGTTCTTCTGAGCCGGACCACCGCCCTTGTTGTCGACGATGTTGGTGCCGGCCAGCATTGGCGGGGTGACATCGACCAGGATTTCGGGGGTGAACTGCATTTGGCCGGAGCCCGGCTGCCCGGTATAGACCGCGGTCTTCAGATAGGCGGTCAATCCGGCAAGGTCCATGCCAGGGGGCAAAACAGCACCAAGGCTGATCAGTCCGCCGGTCCCGGCTGAACCGGCAAGGGTCAGGTCGGTGTCGGCAAGCACGCTGGCTGTCGCCTCTTTCAAGCTGCCGCCGAAACTTCCGTCGGTCGGTCCGGTGAAATTGGCCGGCACAAAGGTGCCTGCGGCGTTTTCCAATTGGAAGGAGGTGATGGCTCCGCCGGTCGCCTCATCGGCCTTGAGCCAGACCTGGCCGTTGCTGGCCTGGTAGCGCAGGATGGCGCCGGGGGTTCCGTTCGTCCAAGCCCCTGGCTTCTTCGCCCCGGTGAAGGCTGCCGCCACGGTCGTGATGTCGGTGGAGTCCACATCGGCGTCGAAGTCCAGGTCGCCGTCGAGATAGAGCGTGCCCACGCCGGATGCGCCGATCGCGCGGCCGATGTCGGCATTGTCCACGTCCGCCGCGAACTTGTCCTGGGCGATATCGCCGACGAGCCGGTCCATGATGTTGGTGATCATGTAGGTGGTGTCCGCGAGGGTCGAATCGCCGTCGCCGTTGAAGTCGTAGGTGTCATCGCCGGTCAGACCGGGTTTTGTCGCGGTGCCGGCGATCTGGACGTCGGTGAAGTTGACGAACTTATCGGAGTTGAAGTCGCCGGGGCTGAGCCGCTGCAGGAGATTGTCGTCGGTCCCTTGCGCGCTATAAGCGATGGTGTTGGGCCAAGTCAGCCCACCGCCGCCCGTGCGATTGTGCGAGCTCAGGTAGAAGAAGCCGTTCTTGTCGCCACCGTGATCCCTTTGGGATTCCACCGTGCCGCCGTTGTCGATGATGGTGGTCGACACGAGGGTTCCGGCGGAAGTGAACTTCAACAAGACGGCATCAGTATCGCGGTTCCCGGAAACGTAGATGCTGCCATCGGCATCCACGCTCACGTCGCCGAAGGTGTCGGCCACGGCGGTCTCGGTCTGATATTTCCAGACCAAGGTGCCACTGGCGTCGTAGACCTCGAGATAACCGTCATTCGTCCCGACCGCCGGGTTGGTGAAACCACCCAGGCTGCCCAGTGTCTGACCGACGAGGACGAATCCGCCATCGGCGGTGGAGGTGATGTCCGCGCAGGCATCTCCGCCTTGGGTGGACTCCCAGGTCACAACCTTGTCGATGGCCCAGGTGGTGGCATTGTAAACGAGCGCGAATCCCTTGGTGCTATTGGGCGACCCTGAATTAAACGGGATAGAAGCGAGCGGTCCCGGGCCGTCGGGATCGAGGGAACTCATGAGGTTGGGGCTCTGAGTGACGCCGGAACCGCATGCATAAACCTTGCCGGCGCCCGCGTTGGCGGACTCGTTGATGGCGATGTCGCTGAAGCCGGCCCTGCCGGGGCACGCAGGCTGGTTGACGGGGCCGGATCTCGTGACGCCGTCAGCGGAAATCTTACCCACACAAGGCTTGTAGTTCCCGCCTATCGGGCCGCTGAAGTCACCGACCGTGAACGCGTCGCCCGTGCTCAATGGAGCGGTCGAATTAGACGCTTGGTTCTGCCTGCCAAAGTAGTAGGAGCCGTCAGATCCCACTTTGAAGTCCATGACAGCTCCACCGTAGGCGGTGAGAGCGACCAAGTTATGAGAGAACTTCTTGGTGGCGTCGAGGGGGTCGTTCTTGCGCGGCAAGGTCGTGTCCAAGGGATTTCCCGCAGCGTTAACATAGCCACCATACGGTTCGAATCCCGTTTGGCCCAACACTGAACCGATCGCGAAGGTCACCGGTTGGGCAGAGCCGATAGCGACGTCGGCGGGACTCGCATCAGTCCAACGCATTGCCGAGTTTGGCTGGAATCCGATGTAAGCCGTGGGGCTATTCCCCGAAAACGCGACGGTCGGAGCGACGGCCTGGCTTAAGACGCTGACCCCAGTCACATTGGGGAGGTCATTGCACTGGAGGATTCCGCCCAAGCGGCTGATCTGACCATATCCGCTGGCTGACGATCCGCCGTAAATGCTTTTCGGGCTGCCCCATGTCAGCATTGGACTGGTTAAGGATTGCCCGGTACCTCCCGTCGAGATCCAGACGGTTCCGTCGGGGCTGACTGCTAGAGTATTGGGGGCATCGGCACCGGAGTTTCCGATCAGGAAGCTCCACTGGACGCCGTAAGGCAGGTCGTAGGGCGAGGCGGCCCAGGCGTTGCCGGACAGTGCCAGCGCCAAAAGGGAGGATAGTGTGGTGGGTTTCATGTTCTGTTGGGTTGGTCGGTTGGTTGATGGTTGCTTTTCCGGTCGTCCGGGGCTGTCGGGGTTCGGCTGTTGGAAGGCCGGGAAACGGTGTTTGGATGCTGGGATTGCGGGTTGGCGGCGGCTTCTCCGGGTGGTGGAGAAAGCGGTGCGCTGGCTGTAACTGAGACAGCCTGCCAACAGGCCGTGAATCCGGAAGGAGTTTTTGACTTGCTGCCGTTATCAATTTTGGAATAGTAGGCCCCATGCGACCGATGCGGAGGATCACTGCGACCGAGCGGGTGGCGGCCCACCTGCGCGAGGAGCTTTTGCGGGGGGGGCCTTTGCGATCCGCTGCCCGGGGTCCATGCGCTGACGGCCGAACTGGGGGCCAACCACAATACGGTGCACAAGGCCTTGCTGCTGCTGGAGCAGGAAGGGGTGCTGCTGGCGCAGGGGCCGGGCCGGCGGCGGCGGATCGCGGTGGCGGAGGGCAAGGTGGCGCGCCCGCTGCGCTTGGCGATCCTCGCCTTCGATCCACCCGCGGTGGAGCTGGCCGAGGGTTACATGGCGGATCTGCTGCACCGGCTGAGCGACGCGGGGCACAGCGTCTTTTTCGCCGAGAAGCACCTGCTGGAACTGGGCATGGATGTCGGACGCGTCGCGCGGCTGGTGCGGCGGACCGAAGCGGACGCGTGGGTGGTGAGTGCCGGCTCGCGCGAGGTGCTCGAGTGGTTCGCGGCCCAGCAGGCACCGGCCTTCGCGCTGTTCGGGCGGCGGCACGGGCTTCCAATCGCCGGTGTGGGGCCGGACCATGTCTCAGCGGGTGTCGTGGTCACGCGCCGCTTGATCGAACTGGGCCATCGGCGCATCGTGAAGTTGGCGCGCCGGAACCGGCGGGTGCCGATACCGGGAAAAGCCGAGCGCGCCATCCTTGATGAAATGGCAGCCCACGGCATTACAACAGGTGCGTTCAACCTGCCGGATTGGGGGGAGACGAGCGGAGGCTTCCACGCCTGCCTGCGGGAGTTGTTCCGGCACACCCCGCCGACCGCGCTGATCATCGAAGAGGCATCGTTCTTTGTGGCGGCGCTGCAGTTTCTTGGCAGGCGCGGGCTGCAGGTGCCCGAGGATGTCTCGCTGGTCTGCACCGATGCCGACCCGGCCTTCACTTGGTGCGAGCCGGCCATCACCCACATCCGCTGGGAAGGCCGCCCGGTGGTCCAGCGCGTCGTGCGCTGGGCCGCCAATGTGAGCCTCGCCAAGGTCGACCTGCGGCAGACGCTCACCAAGGCGGAATTCGTCGAAGGCGGAACGGTCGGGCCGGTGAAGTGAGCATGGGGCGATTGGAACCGATCCAGGACCCCGTGAGGTTGGGACGGGCTCTACCGACCCCGGAGATGCTACTTTTGATTCCAGATGGATTTCATGCGGAAGATCTTCAGCGAGGTGACGACCGTGCCATCGGAAGCAATGAGTTTCGTTTCCTTGGAGGGAAAGATGGTATTTCCCTCCGTGGAAGACCATGCCGTTGGGATCATTGTTCCAGCCGCGACGCGTGCTGGCATGGAACTGATTGCGATACAGCTTCGTGTAGTCATCCGCTGCCAGTGCATCACCCGCCGCACCGATCCTTATCTTCCCAAGCGCCGCGCGGCACGACTCCGGCACCTTCTTTCCATCCACCGGGGCGACTTTGATCTGCTTTCCCTTCAGCGCGAAAGGTTCGATCGGATAGGCCGCGAGCCAGAAGGCCTCATTGCCTTGTGGCAGTCCGACCGTGAAGTCCTGCACCAGCTTGTCGCCGTCGTAGATGCCGAGTAAAACCATGCTGCCCGGGTCTTTCATTGTGTTCGATACCGGCACGATGAGGTGAGATCCATCCACCGTCAGGATCCTTTCCAACGGAACGCTCACCGCCGGCGTCGCGGCACCCTGCACGGACCGGTCCACAGCGCCTTCAGGCGCGGCGTGGATCCATGAGGAAGCAAGGAGTCCGGTGATAAGTGCGAGCGTGTGTTTCATGAGATGCACAGGTCGTGTCGGACATCCTCCAGGCTTCGGCCCTTCGTTTCAGGCACCATGAGCTTCACCCATGCGAGCTGGAGAACCATCATGAAACGAAAAGCAGGTAATTGACCCGGACCGGCGGATTATGCCACCGGCTCCGATTTCAGGAGGAATTTCGTGATCACGCACGTTACCGTTTCCGGCATGGTGCTCCCCGATTCGGCAGTTCAGCGATAATGGAGCCGCTTCACCATGGGTCAAAGCCTGCTCGCGATACCGGCGCACCCCATGCCGGCCCGACGCGGATGGGGAACGTGAAAGCGGCCGACAGGACGGGCTTGTGATCCTCATCGACTCCGAACGCGACGATCATCCAACCGGTTCTGCGGCTGAGCGGGCAGCATGGGGAATCCTCGGGCGAAAGGGAGATCCATCGCTGGCGAGCCGTCGCCCGGCTATGCCCCGCCGGTGGCGATGTGCGCGAACTTGTCGTCGAGGAAGCGGAGGACCATTTCTTCCACCTTTTCGTCGCCGAGGCGCTCGATGGCTTCGACGCTGAAACCGCGGGCGATGAGCTGGCGGGCGCGGGCGGGGTCGATGCCGCGGGCGCGGAGGTAGAAGATCTCGTCGTCGCTGATGGCGGAGCTGGTGCTGCCGTGGGAGCACTTCACGTCGTCGGCATTGATCTCGAGGCCGGGCATCGAGTTGGCCTCGGCGTCCTCGCTCATGAAGAGATTGCGGCAGGTCTGGTAGGCGTCGGTGCGGTGCGCGCCCTCGTCGACGAAGATCAGGCCGGAGAAAATGGTACGAGATTTGTCGTAGAGCGAGTTCTTGTAGAGCAGGTCGCTGTAGGCGCCGGGCGAAACATGGTGCTGGAAAGTGCGCTGGTCGTATTCCTGTTCGCGGGCGGGGATGCTGACCGAGAGCATGTTGGAGCGGGAGCCCTCGCCTTCGAGCCGGCTGAGCGACTCGTTGCGGGCCCAGGCGGCGCCGCTGTTGAGGATGAAGCCGGTGGCGGAGGCGTCGCGGGCGACGCCGGTCTCGTTGACCTGGATGACCTTGGTCTTCTCGTTGAAGGCCTGGATCGCGAGGTAGTCGAGCTTGGAGCCGGGGCCGGCGATCAGGTCGTTGACGGCGATGCAGAGGCCGGGGTCGCGGTCGTTGGCGGACTGGAAGTAGTCGACCACGCGGACCTTCGCGTTCGCGCCGGTGACGACCAGGGTGTGCGGGAAGATCGCGGTGTTCTCGCCGGCCAGCCAGTGGTAGACCTCGATGGTTCCGTCGATCTCAACGTTGGCCGGGACGTGGACGAAGAGGCCGTTGCTCAGGTTCGCTTCGTGGAGGGCGGTCCACTTGGCGGAGCCGAGGCGGGTATCCTGCTTCATGAAGTGCTCGCGGACCAGATCGCCGTGGGAGACCAGGGCTTCGGCCAGCGGCAGGCAAAGGACGCCGGCGGGAAGCTTGGATTCGGAGTGGAGGAGCCGGTCGTTGGCGAAGACGAACTTGGCGGCGGGCGATTCGAGGGCGCTGGAGCGCTGGATGATAGCTGCGGGCGAGCCGCCCGCGCCCCCCTTGGCGAAGGCGGAAAAGTCGAGCTGCTTGAACGACGAGAAGCGCCACATTTCATGGCCGCGCTTCGGGGTCGGCAGGTCGAGGAAGCACTGCCAGGCGGCGCGCTGGCGGTCGGCGAACCAGGCGGGGAACGCGGCGGGAGTTTCCGGGGCGGAATCGAGGAGGGAAGCGGGATGTTCGAGCACGGCGGGCATGGGAAATCTTTTGGTCAGGAGAGCTTCTTGATGATCGAGTGGGCGAGGCGTTCTTTGATTTCCCGATGGCGCGGGACAGGCTGGCAGACTTTGGTCGTGATGTTCTGATACCAGTCGTGCTTTCCACCGTGCCGAATCAGTTCGCAGCCGAGGTCGGTTAGTTTCCTGATGAGATCGGCGCGTTTCATGCGATCACCAATTCACCGCGGTGGCGGACGCCGGGAATCGCGTCGGTGGAGAGATCCTTGTAAAGATCGAGCAGGTGTTCCTTGAGGTCTTCGAGCGATTCACCCTGGGTCTCGTAGTCGGGATATTCGTCGAGGTAGCCGAGGAAGTGTTCGCCGTCTTTCCAGTAGGTGAAGCTCGCTTTCATGGGATGGGATTCTTATCCAACCGAGCCTTCCATCTCAAGGTCGATCAGGCGCTTGAGCTCGACGGAGTACTCCATCGGGAATTCGCGGACGAGGTCGTTGATGAAGCCGTTGACGGCGAGGGACATCGCCTGGCCTTGGTTGAGGCCGCGCTGCTGCATGTAGAAGAGCATTTCCTCCGACACCTGCGAGACGCTGGCCTCGTGCTGGGTGGCGTGCTGGTTGCCCTTCACGGTGATCGCCGGGTAGGTGTCGGTGCGGCTTTTCGTGTTGATGAGAAGCGCGTCGCACTCGGTGTTGTTCTTGCAGCCCTTGAGGTGCTTCGGGATGTGGACTTGGCCGCGGTAAGTCGAGCGGCCCTGGCCGACGGAGATCGACTTCGAGACGACGTTGGAGGTCGTGTTGTTCGCGGCGTGGATCATCTTGGCACCGGTGTCCTGGTGCTGGCCGCTGTTGGCGAGGGCGATCGAGATCACTTCGCCGCGGGCGCGCTCGCCTTTCATGATGACGCCGGGATACTTCATCGTCAGGCGGCTGCCGATGTTGCAGTCGATCCAGCGGACTTCGGCGTCCTCCATCGCGAGGCCGCGCTTGGTGACGAGGTTGAAGACGTTGCTGCTCCAGTTTTGCACGGTGACATACTGGATCTTCGCGCCCTTCAGCGCGACCAGCTCGACCACGGCGGAGTGGAGGGTGGCGGTCTCGAATTTCGGGGCGGTGCAACCTTCCATATACATCACCTCGGCGCCTTCGTCGGCGATGATCAACGTGCGCTCGAACTGGCCGAAGTTCTCGGAGTTGATGCGGAAGTAGGCTTGCAGCGGTTGCTTCAGCTTCACGCCCTTCGGGATGTAGATGAAGGAGCCGCCGGAGAAGACCGCGCTGTTGAGGGCGGAGAACTTGTTGTCACCGGTCGGGATGACCTTGCCGAACCAGGGGCGGAAGATCGCCTCGTGCTCCTTGAGGCCTTCGTTGGAGTTCACGAAGATGACGCCGAGCTTGGTCAGCTCTTCCTTCATGTTCGAGTAGCTGGCCTCCGAGTCGTATTGGGCCTCGACTCCGGCGAGGAAGGCGCGCTCCTGCTGCGGAATGCCGAGGCGCTCGAAGGTCTCGAGCACTTCCGGCGGCACTTCGTCCCACGAGCGCTTCGGCTTCTCGCCGTCGGACAGGTAGTAGCGGATGACGTCGAAGTCGATGCTCTCCAGGTCCTTGGTTGCCCAGTTGGTGGGCATCGGCTTTTCGCGGAAGACCTTGAGCGCCTTGTGGCGGAATTCGCGGATCCACGGAGGCTCGCCCTTGACCTCGCTGATGTAGTCGACAGTGCGCTCGGTCAGGCCGCGGCCGGCATCGAACTTGTGGCGCTCGGGAAAGCTGAAGTCGCCCTTGCTGCGGTCGATGTCGATCGCTTCCCGCGTGTCGGCGTCGATGGTACTGGATGCGTCGTAGGACATGGAATGAAGAAAGTGCCGAGTGAGCAGTGAGCAGTGATCAGGGAAAGACCTTTGGAGCGGCGGGAAATCAGGCGGGGACGAGTTCGACTTCCTTGAGGAAATCGTAGCCGTGCTTTTCGAGTTCGAGCGCGAGTTCGGGACCGCCGGAGCGGACGATCTTGCCGCCGGCCATGACATGGACGTGGTCCGGGGAGATGTAGTCGAGCAGCCGCTGGTAGTGGGTGATCAGCAGCATGCCGCGCTCGGGCGAGCGCATCGCGTTGACGCCCTTGGCAACGATCTTGAGCGCGTCGATGTCGAGGCCGGAGTCGGTCTCGTCGAGGATACTGTATTTCGGCTCGAGCATCATCATCTGGAGGATCTCGTTGCGCTTCTTCTCGCCGCCGGAGAAGCCTTCGTTCACCGAGCGGGCGGTGAATTTCCGGTCCATCTCGAGGTGGTCCATCTTCGAGTAGAGGTTCTTGTAATAGGCGACCGCGTCGATTTCCTCGCCCTTCGGCAGGCGCGACTGGAGGGCGGCGCGGATGAAGTTGGCGTTGGAGACTCCGGGGACTTCGGCCGGATACTGGAAGGCGAGGAAGATGCCGGCGCGGGAGCGCTCGTCGACGCTCATGCCGAGCAGGTCCTGGCCGTCCATGGTGATGGTGCCGCCGGTGACGATGTAGCCTTCGTGGCCGGAGATCACCTTCGAGAGCGTCGATTTGCCGGAGCCGTTCGGGCCCATGATGGCGTGGACTTCGCCGGCGGGGATCTCAAGGGTGACGCCCTTGAGGATCTCGGTGCCGTCTTCGAGGGTGGCGTGGAGGTCGGAGATGAGCAAAGACATGGGAGATTGGGACATTAGGAAATTGGGAGATTAGGGGACCGGGAGTTCGCCGCGGAGGGTGATCTCGATGTCGGTGATGAGGGTGCCGGGCGGGAGGTCGAGGACGTCGGCGAGGTTGACGCCGGGCTTGAAGACCACGTCGTGGATCGCGCCGCTGCGCTTGTCGTGGAAGTGGCCGTGCTCCTCGAGGTTGGGGCAGAAGCGGGACGATTCGCGCTCGAAGTTCACCTGGCGGATGACGCCATGCTGCACGAGTGCCTCGAGGCAGTTGTAGACGGTGGCCAGCGAGATGTTCGGCAGGCGGTCCTTGATCCGCATGAAGACGTCGTTCGCGGTCGGGTGGTCGCGCTGGTCCATCAGCAGGCGGTAGACTTCCCACCGCTGGCGGGTCATGCGCAGGCCGGAAATCTCGGCCGGCATGTCCGGCGAGGCGTCGGGGCCGTGGTCTGACGATCGGGTAACCATAAGGGGTGGCGGAAGCTACCCCTGAAGAGCGAGCTGACAAGAATAATTCTAATTTCTATTCCTAAACTGTTTTGGAATGCCGAAGGAACGATGGCCGGGCCGTCTAGCGCTGCCAACCTTCGATCTTGTAGATCCTTTCCGCCAGTTTCCGTTCGGGACCTTTGGAATCCGGCTTGAACCAGACTTCAAAGCGGGCCGCGTAGGGTTTGCCCCAGTCGCCTTCGTAGATCGTGAAGCCTGATTTGGCTCCGAACTTCTCGGTGGGATCGGCCGACCAGGTCATGCGGGTTTCCGAGGCAGCTTCGAGGCGGTCCTCGGAGAGCGGGGTGCCCTGGGTGATTTCGAAGGCCTTGAGGTAAACCGCACCCGCTTCGCCGGGATTGAGCGAGAATGCCACGCCATAGATGCCAGGTTGCATGCCTTCCAGCAAACGGAAGGGCTCCCCGCTGGCGCCGCCGAGCCGGAGGGCGAGGTCGCGCGCCCGGGCCTTGGCGCGGCTGACGGTGGCCGGCGGGTCTTTGATGAATTCGGAAAACTCGGCTTCCAGGGTGGCGACCGTCGCTTTCGTGACCCTTCGTTCGAGGGCCTCGGATTGCTCGAAAACCTCCACCCAGACGCCGCCGCATTCGATCATCACGCGGCTTTCGTGCATCCGGTTGCCCTCGGACATTTCCGGGACGACCGGAGAGGAACTTTCTGGCACATGTTGGACGTCGTAGCGGCTCCACCGCTTGCGATCCAGGCAGAGGAGCGCTCGTGTTTGGAAAGAGGCCTCGCCGCCGAAGCCCGAGATGTAGCCGTGGAGTTCGTCCCGCGGTTCGCCGCCGTAGCTCCAGCGGCGCGCGGCGAAATGGTTGCCCTGCTCGATGAAGACATGCCAATCGGGCGAGGCCTCGATGTAGGCGCGGAAGTCGGCAGGATGATCGGTCGAAGCACGGCGCAGCGACGGCATCGAGGGCACGAACGAAGGATCGCTGCCGCCTGGGGCGACGAGCGCTGCTTTCACCGCGAGCTGCATGGTGTCCGTGCCCTTGGAGTCCGCCTCGCTCCATTCCCCGGCCGCGTCACTTTCCGGCTCGGCGATCTCGATGCCTTCCGGGATCGTGAGATGGTCGGCGAAACCGTCTTCGGAGGGGCCGAAGAATGAGGAAATCAACAGCAGGCCCATCGTCGGAATAAGAAGTCCCGCCAGCACGGTCAGACGAAGGAAAGCGAACAAGGCGCCGCGCCAGCGTCTGGTGGCGAGACGGGCGACGGTCTGGACGAGGAAATAGCCGACGCTGAGTGCGAAGACTGCGAGGCAGGCGATCTGGAGTGCCTGGGAGGCGGGGAAGAGGAGGCTTGCGGTCACCAGTGCGACGAGGGCCCCGATCCCGGACAGCAGGGGGAGCCACACCCACGGTGCGAAGGGTTTCCTGGTGTCCGGCGGCATCGGGGTGGCGGGCATTTTCATGGAGACGGGTATGGCCGGTGCCCGTGAAGGGACGGTGAAGACCGGATTAAAACGCCGCGAGCGGGTGGGAAGCCGGACGAGGCGGTTCTAACCGATGGCCTGAACCGGGTGGATGTCGGGGCACGCGGGTTTCCGTGGTTTCGGGCTGACGCGGGAGTCGCCGGCCGCCAGAAGCGCGCCCCTTGAAAAGTAACGCTACTCCGGGACCAGCCGGATCACGCGGTCGGGGCCGTTGAGGATGACGTAGATGAAACCATCGGGCGCATCGGTCACGTCGCGGACGCGGCCGATGTTCTTCAGCACGACTTCCTGCTCGACGACCTTCCGGTCGACGATCCGCAGCCGGCGGATTTCCTGCTGGGCGAGGGCGCCGGCGAAGAGGTCGTTCTTCCACTTGGGAAATTTGTCGCCGCGGTAGAACGACAGCCCGCAGGCGGCGATGCTGGGCTGCCAGTAGATCACCGGCTGGTCCATGCCCTCCTTCTCGGTGATGCCGGTGATCGGGGTGCCGTCGTAGTTCATGCCGTAGGTGATGACCGGCCAGCCGTAATTGTGGCCGGGTTGGATCAGGTTGAGCTCGTCGCCGCCGCGCGGGCCGTGCTCGGTGCTCCAGATCGAGCCGTCGCGGGGATCGATATCGAGGCCCTGCGGGTTGCGGTGGCCGTACGACCAGAGGCCGGGAACGGGCGTCTTGCCGTCGAATTTCGGATTGTCTGCCGGGACGCGGCCGTCGTCGTGGAGGCGGATCATTTTGCCTTTCGGGTTTTCGACATCCTGAGCCTCCATCCAGCCGCCGCGCTCGCCGACCGGGAAGTAAACGTAACCTTTGTCAAAGACCAGCCGGGTGCCGAAGTGGACGCCGGCCCCGCTGTAGAACTTCAGGTCGGCTTTCCAGATCAGTTCCTGGCCGGTCCACTCGCCGTCCTTGAGCTTGCCGCGGACGTAGGTGGTGAGGGTCTTCACGTCCTTGCCCTCGCGGCTGCCGTCGGAGTAGCCGAGGTAGATCCAGCCGTTCTTTTCGTAGTCCGGATGGACCGCCACTTCCATCAAGCCGCCCTGGCCGTGGTCGATCACTTGCGGCGTGCCTTTCACCGGCTCGGGCAGCAGTTTTCCGGCGGCGTCGATGATCCTCAGCCGGCCGGCCTTTTCGGTGACCAGCTTGCGACCGTCGGGCAGGAAGGCGATGGCCCAGGGGTTTTTCAGCCCTTCTTCGACGACCATCTCGATCTTGTAATTCTCGTGCTGCGTGGTGGTCACCTTGCCGAGCTCCGGCTTGGGGAACTCGATGCCCTTCTCCTTCGCCTGCTTTTCCTTCTCGCGGATGTGGATGACCAGCGAGCGGATCTGGCGGTCGTCGAGGATGGTCTTGAAGGCGGTCATCCCGAACTGCGTGTTGCCCTCGCGGATCGACTTCAGCAGGTCCTGGTCGCTGCCGCCGTGCTTCCATTCGCCGTCGATCAGCGAGCCGCCGAGCCCGCCGCTCAGGTCCTTGCCGTGGCAGCTTGCGCAGAGCTGTTCGAAGACCTGGTCGGTCTTCATTTTCGAGTAGTCGGGGCCGTCCGCCGCGAGGGCGATCGAGGGGAGCAGCGGGACGAGAAGGAGTATGCGGGTCATTAGATGGGCAGATGCATAACGGCGGCGACAGGGATTTCAAGCGGCGCGCGCGCGGCGGCGGCGGCTAATTTCCGCGGATTTCGCGGTCAAACTCCTTGTGCGATGCCATGACTTCGTGGCGTATGGGCGCCTGATGAAGCGATCATTTTTCAGACAGTGCGTGTTGATGATGGGAATCGTGGCTGCCCCGCTCGCGGCGGCGAATTGGCCGGAGTGGCGCGGCCCCGGCGGTAACGGGGCGGTGACCGGCAAGCAACCGCCGCTCGATCTGGCGGGCAAGCAGCTTTGGAAGACCGAGCTGCCCGGCCGCGGGTGCTCGACGCCGATCGTCTGGGACGGCCGGATTTTCGTCTCCAGCCCGATCGGCGAGGAAGACGGCCTGCTGGCCTTCGATGCCGCGGGCAAGGAGCTGTGGCGCAAGACTTTCGGGGCCCTGACCCCCGGCCGCGGTCAGCGGGTCGGCAGCTCGGCGAACTCCTCGCCGGTGACCGACGGCGAGGTGGTCGTGGCCTATTACAAGTCGGGCAACGTCGCCTGCGTCGACCTCGACGGGAAGCCGCTGTGGCAGATCAACCTGCAGCAGAAGTACGGCAAGGACACCCTGTGGTGGGACCAGGGCACCTCGCCGGTGTTCGCCGCCGGCCAGGTGGTGATCGCGGTGATGCAGACCGGCGGGGATTCCTACCTGGTGTCGCTCGACAAGAAGACCGGCAACGAGATCTGGAAGACCACCCGCAAGTATGAGACCGCCGAGGAGTCGGGCGACTCCTACACCACGCCGCACGTGGTCAAGGTCGGTGGGACCGAGCTGATCGTCACCTGGGGCGGCGACCATTTGACCGGCCACGATGCCAAGGACGGCAAGCTGGTTTGGGAATGCGGCGGCTTCAATCCGGGGAAGGCCGGGATGCAGCGGGTGATCGCCTCGGCGGTGGTCAACGACGAGATCGCGGTGGTGCCGTTCAAGCGCGGCGATGCGCTGGCCGGGATCAAGCTGGACGGCAAGGGCAAGGTCACGGAATCCCATTGGGCCTGGCGCGATGAAAAGCTCGGCACCGACGCCGCGAGTCCGGTGCTGCACGATGGCAAGGTCTACGTGCTCAAGGACGGCGGCCCGGCCCGCGGGCGGCTGACATGCCTCGACGCAAAGACCGGCAAGAAGCTGTGGGAAACGCAGCTCCCGAAGGCGCCGCAGGTTTACTACGCGTCGCCACTGCTGGCAGGCGACCAGCTCTACTGCGTCCGTGAGGACGGCATGGTGATCAGCGGGAAGGTCACGGATAAGGGCCTCGAGGACATGAAAGAATTTGCGCTGGAAGAAGGCGTGATCGCTTCGCCGGTCTGCGTCGACGGCCGCCTGCTGCTGCGCAGCGACAAGCACCTGTTCTGCTTCGGGGAGAAGTGACCCTGGCCGGGTTTCAGGGGATCTGAAATGCCCCGGGAATTCCTTCGTCGAGCGTCGCCAGTTCAGCTCCGTGAGCCTTCGCGAGTTCGAGCAGGTGGCCATCGGTGGTTTGTTTGCCGGTCTTGACCCAAGCCGGCAACTCGGCGGCACCGTGGTCGTCGGGGATGAAGTCAAAGCGCCGCTTCCGGTTCTTCCGGAGGCGGGAGATGAGTTCGCAAGCATCGCGGATCGGAACGCGATATTGGGGCACTTGGTTCAAGATACGGACGAAGCCCAATTCGGTGATCGAGCAGGTCGCGAAGCTGTCCTTTTCCGGAAGTCCCGCCACCCACCGGCTGACCCGGTCGTGGTGTTCGTGTTGGCTGAAGCCCAGGGCGACCAGCGCGTTCACATCGAGCAGCCGGATCATGGGAAATCGGCCAGGATTTCCGCCACCTGGGCTCCGGTCAGCTTCGGGGTTCCGGGAGCGGCGGACAGGACCGGCAGCCCGGTGACCGGATCGGATCCTAGGGTGACCTTGGGCTTCGTGTCCCGGCTCCGGCTCAGAATGAGCCGCTCACCTTCGACCGCGACATCGAGCAGTTCCCCGGCTTCCAGTCCCAGAACGCGGCGAGCGGAGACTGGCAAGACCACCTGGCCTTTGCTGGAGAGCTTCGTTTTCAAGGTAAGACCATCTTACCCGAGTTCGCCACGCCCGCAAGCTTCAGAATTTCCACTCCGCGCCGAGCCAGAACGAGCGCGGCGCGGCGATGGTGCGGATGTCGTCGTTGCTGAGGCCGGTGGCGATTTCCTCGTCGAAGAGGTTGTCGACGCGGGCGTGCAGCGCGACCGCTTCAGTGGCCTGCCAGGTCGCGCCGAGGCGGGCGCTGGTGTAGCTCGGGATGCGGCGGAGCGCGAGGGCGTCGTCGAACTGCGACGCGCCGTATTCGTAGCCGGCGGAGAAGGTCAGCGTGTCGGTGATGCGCCAGTCGGTGGCAGCGATCAAGCGGAGGTCCGGCGCTTGCGGGAAAGGCTTTCCGTCGAGCAGCGGCTGGGTGGTCGATTCGGTGAACTCGGTGTCGCTCCAGATCCCGTCGACGCGGACGGTCACTTCATCGCGCGGCTCCCATTCCACGCCGGCCTGCACGCCGAGCACGCGGGCCTCGTCGACGTTCTGCCGCTGCGCGCCGGAACCGCCGGGCGGCAGGGTGCCGAAGATCGCGGCGATCTGCGCGGGATCGGTGATCGGCACGTTGGCGATGGCATCCTTGATCCAGTGATGGAACAGGCTGGCGTCGAAGGTCACCGAATCCGCGGCTTGCCACTCGAGGGTGCCTTCGAGGCTGTAGAAGCGCTCGGGATCGAGGCCGGGGTTGGCTTCGGTCAGGTCGTTGCGGACGCGGAAGGGCCGGTGGAGCTCGTTGAGCGTCGGCAGGCGGAAGCTGGTGCCGGCGGAAAGGCCGAGGATCAGGTCGCTTGTTAGATCGTGCGACAAGGCGAGCGCGAACGAGGGCTCGATGCCGTCGCGGTCCGCTTGGAGGTCCTTGCGCAGGGTCGCGCCGTTCACCAGCGACTTCTCGATGCGGCGGCCGTCCTGTAGCTCCCAGGTATCGGTGCGGAAGCTGGCGTCGATCCGTGTCGCGTCGCTCGCCTCGTAGCCCGCGGCAACGAAGAGCCCGGCCAGGCTTTGCTCGCCACCGGCCTGGCGGCGGCGGACGAAGCTGCCCGCGACGAAGCCGGCGTCCTCGTTGGTCGCGCCGTCGGTCTGCCGGAAATCGACCCCGCCGGTGAGAGACCACGGGCCCGCGGGTTCCCATTGCAGCGTGAAAGCCCCGCCGGTCCCGGTTCCGGGGACGTGGAACTGGTCGAGCGACGGTGTCTCCGCGGTGCGCGTGGCATTCACGGAGGTAAAGACCGACTCGAAGCGTCGCTGCTGGCGGTAGGCGAGTGCTTGCCACGAGATCCCGCCGTCATCGTCCGAAGTCACCCGCAGCGCGAAGTCGAGCGCCTCGGTGGAGTTGCCGGAGAGGGGTGTGCCGTTGTTACGATCTTCCTCGTACCAGGAAAACATCGGCTCGATGGTGAGGCCCGGTGCCGCCCGCCACGCGAGCTTGAGATCCGCGCCGTAGGAGTCGATCGCCAGCTTGCGGTCGATCGTCCCGCGCTGCCAGGAGGGCACCGCGTAGAAGCCGTCGGAGTGCAGGCCGAAGGCCGAGAACGAAATCGCCAGCGAGTCGTCCTCGGCGACCAGCGTGTGGGCCATCGAGCCGGAGATGGTCCCCTGGCCACCGCCGCCGACCCGCAGCAGGTGACGTTCTTCGAAGGGCGAATGGCTGGTGAGCTGCACCACGCCGGCCGGGCTGGCATTGCCCCATACCGCGGCGCGGGCGGCGGGGACGATCCGGACCGACTCCAAGGTCGAGGGATCGTGGCGCGCCCAATAAACCCAGCCGCCGAAGGGATCGTTCTGCGGGATGCCGTCGAGCACCACCAGGGTCCGCGAGGCGGCGGTCGCGCCGGTGTTGCGCAAGCTCACGCCGGCCGAAGTCGGGTTGCCGAAGAGCGAGGTCTGGCGGCGGTAGAGCGAGAACGCGGGCTCGTTCGCGAGGAGCTCGTCGAGGGTCCGCGGCGCGGCATCGGAGAGGTCGGACTCGTCCCACTCCGCCAGCGTCCAGCCCGGCAGGTCCGCCACGCTGCCGCCGCGGCGTTCCGCCAGCACGGTCATTTCCGGCAGGCGGTCCTGCCCTGCCAGACTGCCCGCCGTGGCGGCGAGGATCGCGATGGATGCCGTTTTCAAAAGGTCCGGGGAAGCTCGCGAAATGAGTGGCGGCTGCAATGCGAAATCTCCGGCGGAGCGCAGGCTTCAGCCGGCGTGGATTTCCGGGCATGTTGCGCTTGCCGGCTGAAGCCAGCGCTCCAGCCGCTTCGCGGCTTGCCGTCCGACGGAGAGCATGGCCATTCTTCCAATGCCATGACCCGTCTCCTGCTGATCCTGCTGCTCGCCTTTTCCGGTGTCGGGAGGGCCGAGGTGACCGCGGCGTGGAAGGTGGCGATTGGGCAGTTCGTGCCGGATCACCAGAACAACGCGCAGGTCCGGAAGTTGGAGAAGCCGCCGGGAGAGTCGGCATTTTTTCAGCGCAATGACGAGTTGTGGGACGTCTTGAAGGTGCTGAATTGGAATCTCCAGATTTTGGCTGAAGGTGCGGTTCAAGGAGGAGATTCGGAAGCCGATCCGGCCGATGCCGAATGGGAGGGTGAATGGTTGGTGTGGAATGCCCGGTCCGGAATGCTGGTTGCCCGTGGATCGTGGATCGACGTGCTTCGGGTCGAGAAGGTTTTAGGTCTTGCTGAACTCCCGATTGTTTTCCGAACCAAGGTTGAATTGATGAAAGGTCAGGGTGAAAGTGCCGAACCTTTCCAACTGGATCTCGTTTGCCAAAGGAATGAACCCGCGGAACTTGAAGTCGAAGGTTTCAAGTTGGCTGTCGAAATGATTCCCCTGAACTTCGGGAACAGAATCGATACGCCGGTTCGCGTTTCATGGCCTGCGGGCACCAAGGATTCAAGATGGCAGGTAGACACCGCCCTGACGTTTGCGGATGGGCTACGTTACCGCCTGGCCAAGCAGGGCGAAGGCGATCAAGCTTGGGAAGTTTTTGCCACGGTCACCGGCGAGTTGACGGACGGCACCCGGCGAAGCGAAGCACGTTGGGTCGAGAAGGCTGGGAAAGTAGAGGCTTGGCCTCGATTCGGGAAACACCAACCGATCAAAAGATTGAAATTGGCTCCCGAACGTCGCCTTGGAATTTATCCCGTCGATGAGGACATATTGAACGGGTATCTCGACCAGACGATATTGCCCGCGCCATCCGATGTCGAAGCGCCGTTGGAGATTTCAAAATGGGTTCAAGGACCGCTCGTCGATGTCAGGGACTTCTTGGTGAATCAGGGAGTGAAAGCCAGGACTGGCGGAGCATTTGCGGGATACGACCCACTGAGCCACCGGATCTTCTTCATTGCGGATCCCACGAATCAGGATCTTGCTGACTTCGTTCTTTCCGAATGGAAGGGGGACGGGATCGAACCACCCCTCTGGATCGAATCCAATCCGGAGTCCGGTGGTTGGGGATTGGCTTGCCGCACCGGCGAGACCGCGGCCGTCTCCCGAACCGGTGGGGAAGGCAAGGATCTTCTCTTCGAAGCAGTGTTAACCTCTGCCGGTGGCATGGGTGATGCGAGCGCGTTCGATTTTAGCTACGAAATTGAATTGGTCTCCGGCTCCAAGCCGGTGGGACGATTGAAATCCGCGACTCATCTCGAGATGGCGGTGCCGCAACAACTGGGTAGCTTCACTTCAACGGGCGAGGGCGAGAGGAAAGTCGTCGTCACCTTGTCCCGAATGACAGAGTGATCACGTCAGCGTCCTGCTGCCGGTCTTCAGTTTGCCAGGAGCACTTTCGGGCGATGCGGGCTTGAATGGGCGGCGGGCTTCCAGGGACCGTTCTGCGGACTGAAGTCCGCGGTCCCGGTGGGGAGGCGTGCCGCCGCCTAACAACTCCATCGCCGCTTGCATGTTCCCGACTATCAAGGCATCTAAGAGGCCATGCTCGCCCGGATTTTTTCCCTGACCTGCCTGCTTTCCGCCCTTGCCGCCGCCCAGGCCTACCGGCCGTCGGGCGAGAAGCCGCCGGGGCCGGCGCGCGAGTTCCGCGCGGCCTGGGCCGCCGTGGTGCACAACATCGACTGGCCGAGCGCCAAAGGCCTGTCGTCGTCGCAGCAGCAGGCGGAGATGCGCGCGATCCTCGACAAGATGGCCTCGCTCAACATGAACGCGCTGGTCCTCCAGGTGCGACCGCATTGCGACGCGGTCTACCAGTCGTCGAAGGAACCCTGGAGCCCGTGGCTGAGCGGCACCATGGGCAAGTCGCCGGGCTACGATCCACTTTCCTATGCCATCCAGCAGGCGCACGCCCGGGGGATCGAGGTGCATGCCTGGTTCAATCCCTTCCGCGCCCTTTCCAACGCCAGCCACGGCACTTGCGGCAACCACGTCTGCAAGGCCTCGCCGCACATCACCAAGCGCTACGGCAACCTCGTCTGGTGCGATCCCGCCGCGCCGGAAACCCGTTCGCGGGCCTTCGCCGCCATCCTCGATGTGGTCCAGCGCTACGATGTCGATGGCGTCCACCTCGACGACTACTTCTACCCCTATCCCGAAGGCGGCCGGGCCTTCCCCGACGGCCGCTCACCGGCGGTGCGGCGGCAGATTGTCGATGACTTCGTGCAAAAGCTCTACGCCGACGTGAAGCGCGCCAAGCCGTGGGTGCGGGTCGGCATTTCGCCCTTCGGCATCTGGCGGCCGGGCGTGCCGGATGGGATCGAGGCGGGGATCGACGCCTACGAGCAGATCGGCTGCGACGCCCGCAAGTGGCTGGCAAAAGGCTGGGTCGACTACCTCGCGCCGCAGCTCTACTGGCGGGACCAGCCGCGCAAGCAGAGCTTCTCCGCCTTGCTCTCCTGGTGGCGGCAGCAGGGCAGCCGGCCGGTGTGGCCTGGCATCGCGACCACCCGCATCGGCGGGCCGGAAGACGGGCGGCCGGCGTCGGAGATCACCAAGCAGGTCGACCTCTCCCGCAGCATCGGGAAAAACTGGGCGGGCCACATCCACTGGAGCGTGAAGGGCCTGACCAAGAACCTCGGCGGCGTTTCCACGATGCTCGCGAAGGGTGCCTATTCGCAGCCCGCCCTGGTCCCGCCGATGCCGTGGCTCAGCCAGAGCGCTCCCAGCCGGCCCGGGGCGAGTGCCACCGGCAACGGGTCGTCGGTGCGCGTCACCTTCCAGAGCGGCGACCGCGCGACCTCGCGTTACGCCGTGCAGGCCCGTTTCGGCAACCAGTGGCGGATGGTGAAAGTCGTCTCCGCCGGATCCAAAAGCGTCGACCTTCCCGCCCTCGCCGGCCGCTTGCCCGATGCCGTCGCGGTCAGCGCGGTCGATCGCTTCGGAAACTCCAGCGCGCCGGTGGTGATGGCCCGGTAGGGTCAACCGGGAGCGCGGAATTCATTCCGCATCCCTCCTGAATCCGGCCCCATCCCGAATTCCCCTTGCCCCGCGGCACGGAACGTGATGGAACCCCGCGTCGGCCAATGGTGCGGGATGTCAGCCCTATAAATTACTTTACTTTCCCGTAACAATCGGTTGAAAACCTTGGCGTCCCGTAATTCTCCGTCGGCCAGTGCGCCGCACCTTTCCTGCTGATGAAAGTCCGATTTTTCGTAACGGGCACGGCCGCGCTGCTCGCGGTCTGGCTGGTCGCCACCTTCCTCAATGACGTCCCCGTCGACCGCTACCCGCAATTCGGGCGGGGCTCGGTGCCGGTCTCCGCGAAAAAGGTGACACCACCGCAGGAAGGAAAGCCGATGGCGGCCGTCGAGCCCGACAAGGGCGACGCCTTCGAGTGAGGCTCGATGGATTCGCTGCTCGCCTTTTCCAGCCCGATCTCCCACTCTCGCCGTCATGCCTGAAGAACCGGTTGTTTGCGATACGAAGCCGATGGGTCTCGAAGTGGAAGCGGGCGTCCACTGGTGGTGCGCCTGCGGACGCTCCAGCCATCCGCCGTTCTGCGATGGCAGCCACAAGGGCACTGGCCTGCAGCCGGTGAAATTCGAAACCACCACCAAAACCACCGTTTGGTGGTGCCAGTGCAAGCACACCGCAACCCCGCCGCTCTGTGACGGCAGCCATAAGAAATTCCGTGCCTGATTCCACGGCCTGTCGCGGGGATGGGCCTTGTCAGGGCGGGTGGGGGGAGTCATAGCAAGTGCCTCCATGGACGATCTCGAAGGATCGGCAGGCACGCCGGCATCGGTAAAGGCCTGCCGGCACGTGCTCCACCCGCTGTTCGCCCTGCTGGCGGTGGTTTGCCTGCTGTCGATCGTCGGCTGGACCGGGGTCGTCACGGAATGGCAGCACTGGGTCACCGTCCTCACCGGCATCGCGTTCGCCTTCGAGCGCGGCTGGGTTTTCCACCGGCTCCGGAACCTGCGCGAGGAGCGACGCCGTCTTTCCGGTCACGCAGCGCTGGCCGCGATCGTGCTCGTCGTGTCGCTGGTCCAGTCGGGAAGCGGCGGCCGCGCGGTCTCGTGGCACCTTTTGATCCAACTGGCGGTGCTGGGCTCCGGCCTCTCGTCCTGGATCCACCATCAGTCTCGCTTCACCGCCCGCGCCTTCCATCCCGGGCTGTTGCTGATCCTGTCCTTCCTCGCGATCGTCGTCGCCGGGACCCTGCTGCTGAAAATGCCGCGCTGCACGGTGAGCGGCGTGAGTTGCTCGTGGCTCGACGCCGCCTTCACCAGCACCAGCGCGGTCTGCGTGACCGGCCTCTCCGTCCAGAATACCGCCACCTATTTCTCCACCACCGGCCAGTCGGTCATCCTGCTGCTGATCCAGGTCGGCGGTCTCGGGATCATGACCCTCGCCTTCTTCGCGGCGGTGGTGCTGTTCGAGGGCATCTCGCTGCACGACCGCCTTCTGTTAGGCCGGATGCTTCAGGAAAACCGGCTCGCCCGGGTCGGCCAGACACTCGGCTTCATCGTCGTCATGACCTTCGCCTGCGAGGCCGTCGGCGCGGTGATCCTGTATGCGGGACTGGAGGGAATTCCGGATCGGGGAGAACGCTGCTTCCACGCGGTCTTCCACGCCGTGTCCGCCTTTTGCAACGCCGGCTTCTCCACCCTGCCCGACAACCTCGCCACGCCGCTCGTGCAAGGCAATGCCGTCTGGCAGGTCGTCGTCATGGCGCTCATCGTCATCGGCGGCCTCGGCGCGCTGGTCTGCGAGGACATCGCGCTGTGGACCGTCGCGAAAATCCGCCGCTTTCGCCGCCGGGAGGGCCCGCGGCCCCGGCTTCGCGTCCACACCCGGCTGGTGCTGGCGGTGACCGCCGTGCTCATCACGGGCGGCGCGGCGCTGATCTACGTGACGGAATACCACCTCTGGCAAGGCCCCGAGAACGGCGGCCGGATACTCAGCGCCTTCTTCCACTCCGTCACCACCCGCACCGCCGGCTTCAATACCGTGTCGATGTCCGCCATCGGTCCGGTCACCGCCCAGATCATGATGCTCCTGATGCTGATCGGCGGCTCGCCCGGCGGCACCGCCGGCGGGGTCCGCACCACCACCGTGGCCATCGGCCTCGCCCACCTCTGGAACCAGCTCCGCGAAAGCCGGCGCGGGATGGTCGCCTTCAACCGCACCATCCCTGCCGCCGTCGGATCCCAGGCGCTCGGTCTGATGATCCTCGCCGGCCTCTGGCTGATCGTGAATCTCATCGTCATGGAGACCTTCGAGACCGGCCGCGGAATCCCGGAAAGCAGCCTGCTGTTCGAACTGATCAGCGCCTTCGCCACCGTCGGGCTCTCGCTCGATCTCACCGCAACTCTCACCGATGCCACCAAGTGGCAGCTCATCGTGAACATGTTCGTCGGCAGGGTCGGCCTGCTCACCGTCATGGCCACGCTCATCCGGCCCGACCGTCGGCCCGCCTCCGGCAAGCCTTCCGAAGACATCCTCCTCACCTGATCCGCTCCGCTCATGAAATTCTGCATCATCGGTCTCGGTACCTTCGGCACCCACCTCGCCCGCCAGCTTGCCCGGGATGGCCACGAGGTGGTCGCCGTCGACAACAACCCCGCCCACATCCAGGCCCTCAAGGACGAGATCGAATACCTCATCCTGGCCGACTGCACCGACCTCAACGCCTTCCACGAGATCCCCGTCGATGCCTGCGACGCCGTCATCCTGGCCATCGGCGAGGATTTCGAGGCCTCGCTCTCCGTCGCCGGCAATCTCCAGCAGCTCGGAGCCAAGCGCATCATCAGCCGCATCATCAACCCGCTCCACGGCCGGCTGCTGAAGCTGCTCAAGATCGACGAACTGATGATCCCCGAGGCGATGGCCGCCGCCTGGTTGACCCGCTCCTTGAAAAGCCCCGACCTGATCGACAGCCTCGACCTCGGCGGCGGCTACGAGATCGCCCAGGTCCTCGCCCCGCCCGCCTTCGTCGGGAAGACGCTCCAGGACGTCGGCCTGCGGTCAAAGTACGACCTCAATCTGGTCACCATCGCCAAGGGCCGCGGCACCACCGCTCTCAGCTCCACCCGCCAGTCGATCAGCAAGGTCCTCGGCATCCCGCTGCCCGACCGCCCGTTCGAGGCCGACGACATCCTGGTGCTCTTTGGCCATGGCAAGGACGTCCGGCGGATGATGCGGGATCATAACGTGGGGTAGGGGGGGGCTCTTGATTGACTCGAACGGAGTCACCACCTTCACCCCTGTGTGGGCGAAATCCCGGACACGCCGGCTTGCGAGCGTGAGGCCGTGGGTCCGCGCCATGGCGTCGATCATGCGGAAGAGGACGCGGTCGCAGACTGCCTCGAGGTCACGCATTTTGTTCTTCGCTTAGAGCAGGAGCAATGGTCCGCCGCGCTGATCGGGACCTCGATAGGGCGATTGGCTTGAGGCTGTGGATCCATTGCAATGGCTTGAAGAGAACCAGTGCTAGACAAAAGGGCCCGAAAATGCTGGGTTAGCGTTGTAATGGAAAGCAATCCGACCGCGACCCCTCGTA
>Ga0247843_1001730_pt1 | contig 42658 bp, 44 predicted proteins | sample LaCruzMarch2017__FD_192420 | JGI IMG/M metagenome (GOLD analysis project Ga0247843, IMG submission 192420) | Freshwater microbial communities from meromictic Lake La Cruz, Castile-La Mancha, Spain - LaCruzMarch2017_8m | ecosystem: Environmental > Aquatic > Freshwater > Lake | place: Spain...
AGTCATCGACCGTCTGCATCAGGGCCAGAACCTGGTTCTCGCCGATCTCCGGGTTCACGCCGTCGGTCGCGGCCTTGGCCGAGCCCATGGTGATCGGAATGTCGTCGCCCGGGAACTGGTAGGACGACAGCAGCTCGCGCACTTCCATCTCGACGAGCTCCAGCAGCTCCTTGTCATCGACCAGGTCGACCTTGTTCATGAACACCACCAGGGCCGGAACCCCGACCTGACGGGCCAGCAGGATGTGCTCGCGGGTCTGCGGCATCGGGCCGTCGGCCGCCGACACCACCAGGATCGCGCCGTCCATCTGGGCGGCACCGGTGATCATGTTCTTCACATAGTCGGCGTGGCCGGGGCAGTCGACGTGGGCATAGTGACGGTTGGCCGTCTCATATTCCACGTGCGCCGTGTTGATCGTGATGCCGCGGGCCTTTTCTTCCGGCGCGGCGTCGATGTCGGCATAGGCCATGGCCTTGGCACCACCGGCCTTGGCCAGCGTCATCGTGATCGCCGCCGTCAGCGTCGTCTTGCCGTGGTCAACGTGACCAATCGTGCCGATGTTGCAGTGCGGCTTGTTACGTTCGAACTTTTCCTTGGCCATTCTCTTCTCTCCGTCCCCTGAACAGGGGGCTTAATCCAAAATTTCAGGGGTTAGTTAGGCGGAATATTTCTTGATCACTTCGTCGGCGACGTGCTGCGGCACCGGCTCGTAGTGGTCGTACTGCATGGTGAAGGCGGCGCGGCCCTGCGACATCCCGCGAAGGGTGTTCACATAGCCGAACATGTTGGCCAGCGGCACGAAGGCGTTCACGACGGTGGCGTTGCCGCGCATGTCCTGACCCTGGATCATGCCGCGACGGCCGTTGAGGTCGCCGATGACCGAACCGAGGTAATCCTCGGGGGTCACGACCTCGACCGCCATGATCGGCTCGAGCAGCTTGGGTGCGCCCTTTTCCTTCAGTTCGCGGAAGGCGGCGCGGGCCGCGATTTCGAAGGCCAGCACGCTGGAGTCGACGTCGTGGAACTTGCCGTCCGTCAGGGTCGCCTTGAAGTCAATCAGCGGGAAGCCGGCCAGCAGACCCGAATCCTTGATGGAGTTCAGGCCCTTTTCGACGCCCGGGATGTATTCCTTGGGCACCGCACCGCCGACGATCGAGTTCTCGAACACGAAGCCCGAGCCGGGCTCGCCGGGTTCGAAGGTGATCATGACGCGGGCGAACTGGCCCGTACCACCGGTCTGCTTCTTGTGCGTGTAATCGATGTCGACCTTGCGGCCCAGCGATTCACGATAGGCGACCTGGGGCGCGCCGATGTTGGCCTCGACCTTGTAGGTGCGCTTCAGGATGTCGATCTTGATGTCGAGGTGCAGCTCGCCCATGCCCTTCAGGATGGTCTGGCCCGACTCGTGGTCGGTCGAGACGGTGAAGGACGGATCCTCCGACGCCAGCTTGGCCAGGGCGACGCCCAGCTTCTCCTGGTCGGCCTTGGACTTGGGCTCCACCGAGATCTCGATCACGGGGGCGGGGAAGTCCATCTTCTCGAGGATGACCGGCGACTTCAGCGGATCGCACAGGGTATCGCCCGTGCGCGTGTCTTTCAGGCCCGCCAGCGCGACGATGTCGCCGGCATAGGCTTCCTTGACGTCCTCGCGGTTGTTCGAGTGCATCTGCAGCATCCGGCCCACCCGCTCGCGCTTGTCGCGCGAGGAGTTGAGCAGGGACTGCCCGGTTTCCATCTTGCCCGAATACAGGCGGCAGAAGGTCAGCGAACCAACGAAGGGATCGTCCATGATCTTGAACGCCAGGATCGACAGGGGCTCATCGTCCGAGGCCTTGCGCACGACAGGCTCTTCGGTCTTGAAATCGATGCCCGGCGTCGGCGGGATGTCCATGGGTGACGGCAGGTAGTCGACGACGGCATCGAGCAGGGTCTGCACGCCCTTGTTCTTGAAAGCCGAGCCGCACAGGATCGGATAGAAGGCACCGGTCAGCACGGCCTTGCGGATGCATTTCTTGAGCACTTCGGTCGAAGGCTCGGTGCCCTCGAGGTAGGCTTCCATCGCTTCGTCATCGAGCTCGACCGAGTTGTCGATCAGGTACTGGCGAGCCTCGACGGCCTTGTCCATCAGGTCGGCCGGGATCTCGCCGACGGTGAAGTTGGCGCCGAGGGCGTCGTTGTCCCAGACGACCGAGGTCATGGTGACCAGGTCGACCAGACCCGACAGGGTGTTTTCCGAACCGATCGGGAACTGGATCGGCACCGCCTTGGCGCCCAGGCGATCGCGGATCGACTGCACCGAGGCGTCGAAGTCGGCACCGATCTTGTCCATCTTGTTGACGAACACGATCCGCGGAACCTTGTACTTGTCGGCCTGGCGCCAGACGGTTTCCGTCTGCGGCTCGACGCCGGCGTTGCCGTCCAGCACCGTCACGGCGCCGTCGAGGACGCGCAGCGAACGCTCGACCTCGATGGTGAAGTCCACGTGGCCGGGGGTGTCGATGATGTTCAGGCGCTTGCCCTGCCAGAAGGCCGTGGTCGCAGCCGAGGTGATCGTGATCCCCCGCTCCTGCTCCTGGTCCATCCAGTCCATGGTGGCTGCGCCATCATGCACTTCGCCGATCTTATGGTTCTTGCCGGTGTAGTACAGGATCCGCTCGGTCGTCGTCGTCTTGCCCGCGTCGATGTGGGCCATGATGCCGAAGTTGCGATAGTCCTGGAGCGCGTGTGTGCGGGCCATGAAAGCGTGCCTTGAGTTTTATCAGGACGCGAAGGGCGCCCTCGGGGAGATCGTCGATGCTGCGAATAAGCGGGCGCGGGCGATTTAGCGGAAACCGCCCGCGCCGGATAGGCCTAGATAGTGTCGCTGTTTGACGCTTTGAAGGCGGCTACCAGCGGTAGTGGCTGAAGGCGCGGTTGGCTTCGGCCATCTTGTGGGTGTCTTCACGCTTCTTGACCGCGGTGCCGCGGTTGTTGGAGGCGTCCAGCAGTTCGGCGGCCAGCTTCTCGGTCATGGTGTTCTCGCCACGCTTGCGGGCGGCGTTGACCAGCCAGCGGATGGCCAGGGCGCGGCGACGGTCGGGGCGAACCTCGACCGGGACCTGATAGGTGGCGCCGCCGACGCGACGCGAGCGAACCTCGACCGACGGCTGGACGTTTTCCAGGGCGGTGTGGAAGGTCTGGACCGGCTCGAAGTCCTTCTTCTTCTCGGCCAGGATATCGAAGGCCCCGTAGACGATGTTCTCGGCGACGGCCTTCTTGCCCTCGTACATGACGTAATTCATGAACTTGGTGACGATCAGATCCTTGTATTTGGGATCCGGCAGGACTTCGCGTTTCTGGGCGCGGTGACGACGTGACATGAGTTGATCTCTTCTTTGATTTCTGGATCCCGGCCTGCGCCGGGATGATCTTTTTCGCTACGCTCTCAAGATCACTTCGGACGCTTGGTGCCGTAGTGCGAACGGCGCTGCTTGCGGTCCTTGACGCCCTGGGTATCGAGCACGCCGCGCAGGATGTGGTAGCGGACGCCGGGCAAGTCCTTCACGCGGCCGCCGCGGATCAGGACCACCGAGTGCTCCTGCAGATTGTGGCCCTCGCCGGGGATGTAGCACACGGCTTCGTAGCCGGACTTGGCCAGACGGACCTTGGCGACCTTGCGCAGCGCCGAGTTCGGCTTCTTGGGGGTCGTCGTATAGACGCGGGTGCAGACGCCGCGGCGCTGGGGCGAGCCTTCCAGGGCTGGCACCTTGTTGCGCACGGGCTTGGGCTTGCGGGGCTTGCGGATCAGCTGGTTGATCGTAGGCATATAAAGACAGTCTCGACTTCTGATGGAGGCGTGTGCCTGTCGGCCGGGGCGCCTCGGTTTCCTTCTTTTGAACGTCTCCGACGGAGACGCCCGGGATCGTTCGAGACCGGATCGGTGACCCAAACGAAAAAACCGGAACGCGCGCTTCGGGCGTTCCGGCGGGCACAGCCCGTCCGTTCAATTGTCACGATCAGGATGGGGACAGGCCCCGCCTCGAAAGTCTGGCGCGTTTACGCGGGCGGGCCCGTCAGGTCAAGGCCAGCGGCAGGCCGCTATTCCGCGACCGGCTTCGTCAGATCGAACTCGACGCGGAAATGCCGGTTGGGTCGGCGCAGTTCATAGGCGAACATCCGGCCGGGATGGACCTCCATGGCCCAGACGTTGGTCGTGGAGACGGCCGCGTTGCCCGCATTGAACAGGTCGATCGAGAAGGCGTCGACCGGAAACGTCTGGCGCTCGGCGGTACCGGCCGTGGCCGTATCGCCTCCGTACCAGTGAAGGCCGTCCGGCCGGCCCTGCGGGTCGCGATGGTCGTGCTTCAGCGTCAGGCCGTCTGCGGTGCGCGTGACGAACCAGGTGCGCGACCGATCCTCGCCGACGCTGAAGGGAATGCGGACCTCGGCCGGCGAGCAGTCGCGGACGTGCATCAGCAGACGCTGGCTGGCGAAATCGGCATCGACGGCGTCGGTCGTGACCACCTTCCCCTCGAACCGCTGGCCGCACAGGGCGTTCAACCGGGCCATGAAGACGTCCTGTGGCGACGACGGCGCGGGCATGGTGGCGCAGGCGGACAGGATCAGGGCGAGACCGGCAAAGAGCGAGACTTTCATGGCGTTCAGCCTAACCCCTGTCGACCCCGACTCAAACCGCGAGGTCGGGCGTTGACTTCACAACCGCGCTGAGTATGTTCCGCGCCTCTTATTTTCACGGCTCTTCCGCCGTCGCAAAGGTAATTTCCGATGGCCAAGCCCGCCTCAATCAAGATCCGGCTGAACTCGACCGCCGACACCGGCTTCTTCTATGTCACCAAGAAGAACGCCCGCACGATGACGGAAAAGATGGTCGTCAACAAATACGACCCCGTCGTGCGCAAGCACGTCGAGTTCAAGGAAGGCAAGATCAAGTAGGCATTCTATTGGGCTGACGCGCGGTCCCGCGGCTTGAGCCCGGTATGAGATTTCAACGCCCGGTCAGCCATGGCCGGGCGTTTTTCGTATCTGCTCCTTCTCCCGGCGGGAGGGGGTTCAAGTCACGTCGTTGGACTCCGGAAAAACCGGGTGCAGGGAGTCCAATCCCTGCCGGCCCATGTCGGGAGTTTCGGACAGGGCATTCAAATCGCTGATGTTCCCTTCTTCTACCGCGACCAGCCGCAGCGGCTCACGCCGGGACTCGATCACGGGCGGGGCGATGTCGGCGAGGTCCTCGGGATTGATCTGATAGCGCCGGGTCATGCGGGGAGCATCGCATGAGCCTACGTCAGAATCGGACGTGGCTTGTCCGCGCCTGGCCTGATCCGTCAGACGGGACCAGAGCGCATCGGCATCAGGATCTGCGGCAAGACTTCAAGTGGACGATCGGGTGTGGAGCCCCTGGCCCCGCGTGTCGGGCGGAAGGGCTTCAGGCCGCGCGCGCGATGACCCGGTCGCGCCCGCTGGCCTTGGCCTCGTAGACGCCCTCGTCGGCGCGTTTCAGGAGGGCGTCGGGGGTGTCGTTGGCGCCAGCGGACGCGGCGACGCCGATAGAGATGGTCACGGACAGGTGCTCGCGACCGCCCATCACGCGGAACGGCGTCGCGCCCACATCGCGGCGGATGCGTTCAGCGATGCGGTGCGCGTCCTCGATTGAGGTGCCCGGCATAACCACCACGAACTCCTCGCCGCCAAGACGACACGGCAGGTCTACCGCGCGGACGTTGGTGGCCAGACGCACGGCGAACTCGCGCAGAACCTCATCGCCGGCATCGTGTCCGAAGCCGTCGTTGACCTTCTTGAAGTGGTCGATATCCAGGAGCAGCACGGAGACGGGCTCGCCACCCAGCACGGCGCGACTGACGAAGGCCTGCAACTGCCCGGCCATGTAGCGGCGGTTGTGCAGACCGGTCAGCGCATCGGTGACAGCCATCTCGAGGCTGTAGTCGAGCTTCTCGCGCAGGAAGTCCGTATAGCGCTTGCGCCGGACCTGGGTTCGCGCCCGGGCCGATAGCTCTTCCGGATCGACAGGCTTCATCAGGATGTCGTTGACACCCAGCTCAAGCGCCTTGACCAGTCGGGGCCGGTCGGCCGGATCCACCACCGCAAGGATCGGCAGGTGCCGCGTCGTCTCGGCCGAGCGCACCTGGGCGATCAGGCGCAGGCCGTCGAACTCTGCCGCCGCCACATTGACGATCATCAGATCGATGGGGGTCCGGGAAGAGATCAAGCCCGTTGCGGCGTCCGTCTCGATCACCGGGCGGTGCTCGCGGATCAGTTCCTCGGCGATCCTGGCCGCCTGACGCGCATTGTCGTCGACAATCAGGACGCGACCGCCCGAGCCGCGCAGACGCCCGGCACCGTCGGTGGTGACGCCCAGTCGCCTGCCGCTTTCCTCACGCTCCCGAAGCTCGTCCATGACCAGTTTCAGTCGCGTCAGCGACCGGACACGCGCGAACAGGACGATGTCGTCCAGGGGTTTGGAGACGAAGTCGTCGGCCCCCGCCTCCAGCCCCTTGATCCGTTCTTCGCGGCCGTCCAGCGCCGTCACCAGCACGATGGGGATATGGTTGGTGACGGGGTCGAGCTTGATCCGGCGACAGGTCTCGAACCCGTCCATGCCGGGCATCATGACATCCAGAAGAATGATGTCCGGTTTCTCGGACGCCGCCAGCCTGATGGCCGTCGCCCCGTCGCCACAGGTCAGGACGTCGTAGTATTCCAGCGTCAGCTTGGCCTCGAGCAGGCGAACATTCGCCTCCACATCGTCGACCACCAGGATACGCGCGGTCATCGGCCCCTACCCCGCCAGGACCGGGGTGCTGATGTGTTTGCGCACCGTCTCCAGGAACGGCATCACCGAGATCGGCTTGGAGATATAGGCCTCGCAGCCGCCCTGACGGATGCGTTCCTCATCGCCCTTCATGGCGAAGGCGGTGACGGCGATAACCGGGATGTGGGCCAGTTCCTCGTCGTCCTTCAGCCATTTGGTGACTTCCAGGCCGCTGATTTCCGGCAGCTGGATGTCCATCAGGATGAGGTCGGGCATGTGCTGACGCGCCAGGGCCATCGCCTGCAGTCCCTCGCGGGTCTGAAACGTCTGATAGCCCTGGGAGTCGAGCAGATCATGAAAAAGCTTCATGTTCAGCTCGTTATCCTCGACGATGAGGACTTTCTTGGACATCATCACCCGGTCTGCGGCCTCGTTTGACGCGCGATCTGCGCATTGAGGCATTTCGCCCTCTTCGATTGGGATTGTGCCCCGGGCAGTCTTAAGTTGGGGTGAAGTCGGAATCCCGCGCGTGGCCATAACCACAATCTGTCGAGAATGCCTGTGGACCGGAGCGGACGCGGTCGCGCGCTGCCCCGCCTGCGGCTCGCCGCGCGTCGTCTGCGACCCCGAGCTTTCCAGCCTGTCGATCGCTCACCTGGACTGCGACGCCTTCTATGCGTCGGTGGAGAAGCGCGACCGGCCCGAATTGCGCGACCGCCCGGTGATCGTGGGCGGTGGCGTGCGGGGCGTCGTCTCGACCTGTTGCTACATCGCACGGATCTATGGCGTGCATTCGGCCATGCCGATGTTCAAGGCGCTGAAGGCCTGTCCCGACGCGGTCGTTATCAAGCCGAACTTTTCGAAATATGTCCCTGAATCGGAACGTATCTTCGGCATGGTCGGCGAACTGACGCCGCTGGTGCAGACCCTGTCGCTGGACGAGGCGTGGATCGACCTGTCGGGCACCGAGCGGCTGAACGGCGGTCCGCCGGCGCTCCAGCTGATCCGCCTGCAGAAGCGGATCGAGGAGGAGACCGGCCTGTCGGTCTCGATCGGACTGGCCCCCAACCGCTTCCTGGCCAAGGTCGCGTCCGAGCTGGACAAGCCGCGAGGGTTCTCGGTCATCGGGACAGCGAATGCCGAGGCGCTGCTGGCGCCGAAATCCGTCCGCATCCTGCCCGGCGTGGGCCCCGTTTTCGGCAAGACCCTGATCAGCGACGGCTTCGCCACGGTCGGCGACCTGGCCTCGGCCGACGTCCGCGATCTGGTCAAACGCTATGGCGAGACGGGCCTGCGGCTGCACGACCTGGCCCACGCCCGCGACGCGCGCGCCGTGAACCCCGGGCACGACCGGCGCGGCATGAGCGCAGAGAACACCTTCAACACCGACCTGACGACGCAGGAAGAGCTGGAAGCCGAGCTGTGGCCGCTGTGCGAGAAGATCGCCGCCAAGGCCCGTCGTGACGGCGTCGCCAGCCGCATCGTGGTGTTGAAACTGCGACGCACCGACTTCCGGATCGTCACCCGCCGCACCACCATGCCCGAGCCGGTCCAGACGGCGCGCGCCCTGTTCGCCATCGGCCGCGACCTGCTGAGGCCCGAACTGGGCCGGCCCTATCGCCTGATCGGCATCGGCCTGGCCGACATCCAGGACGCCGAAGACATGCCCCCCGCCCTGTTCGATACCGTCGAGGCGCGAACCCTGAAAACCGAGACCACGATCGATGCCCTGCGCGAGAAGTTCGGTGCCGGAGCCGTGGTGGCGGGGCGCGCGTTGAAGCGTCCTTAAGGCGGTTCGGGCAAACTGCGCCCATGCCTGTCCTCCTCGACAAGATGCGTCGCCGCGCCGGTCGCTATCTGGATGTTCGCCCTGCGCCGATCCGGACCGGGCGCGGCACCTTCAGCCTGTCTTTCGACGACATCCCCGCCACCGCCTGGACCGAGGCCGGGCCGATCCTGGCCGGGCACGGGATCAAGGCGACCTATTTCGTCTGTGGGGGACTGGAAAGCGGGTCGAACCTGGACCGGCCGCAGTTCACCACGGCGCATCTCCAGGCCCTGTTCGAGGCGGGTCATGAGGTGGGGTGCCATACCTTCAGCCACGCCAATGCGTTGCGGATGTCGGCAGCGGACTATGCCGCCGACCTCAGTCGCAATGCGACCTGGGTCGCCGAGCGCCTGGACGGGCACCGCATGACCACCTTCGCCTGGCCGTTCGGCGACGTGGCGCGGGCCACGAAGGCTATCGTCGCGGACCGCTTCGACCTGGGTCGGGGCGTCGGTGACGGGGTCAACGCCGGCACGGCCGACCGCACAAACCTGAAGGCCATCGGTCTGGAGAGCCGCCGCCTGCCCGGCTATGACCTCGAAGCCCTGATGGAAAAAACGGCCGAGCGGAGGGGCTGGCTGATCGCAAGTGGCCACGACGTGATGGACCGGCCGACGCCCTACGGCTGCACGCCCGACGATCTGGACCGGGTGATCCGGCTGGCCAGGGCGGCGGAGCTCGAGATCTTGCCGGTCGGGGCCGCGTGGGCGCGGATGGCGGGCTGAGTCCTTTTTCTTTCGTCATGCTCCGGCAAGGTGCTTGCGCCGCAGACCGGAGGATGACGAGAGATCGGTCAAGCCGCCGCCTGCATCCCCGCCGCCGCCGCCCGCTGCTCGGCCCACGGGATCAGGGTGCTGCGCGGCCAGGCGACCAGCCAGGAACTCGGGGTGTATTCCCCGCTCTCGATCAGGGCCTTGCGCGTCGGCGAGGACGCGCTGGCCCGTTCGGAATGAATCGGGGCCGGCCCCTGGTGGATGATGAAGGCACCGCCCTTCAGGGGGTTCAGCCGCAGATAGGTCAGTCGCGGGCTGATGGTCTCCAGCGGCGGATCGTAGAACCAGCTGGACCCGATCATCCCCGCCAACTCCGGCCGGGTCTTGCAGATCGCGGCGGCGGTGGCCCAGGCGCGGTCCCAGCCGGCCTCGTTGAAGTCGGCCAGCTGGCGGCTTTCCGTGTGCACCTCCAGCCAGGGCTTTTTCCAGCCCTGGGCGCGGACGTAGTGGATCAGTTGCCCCCAGCCGTGGCCTTCGCGGCCGTTCCGCACGACCTGGCCAGGTCCCATGGGCGAGGACAGGTCGATGGTCTGGGTCAGGGCACCCGGCACACTGAGCACGAGGGCCATGCGGACGTCCTTGGCCCAGTGGTCGGCGTCATAGCGCGCGTCGCTGTCGGCCGCCGCCGTCAGGAACTCGGCCATCCTGTCGAGCCAGTAGGGATAGAGCTCCATCACCTCGCCCGGCAGGGCCGCCTCTTTCGCCCGACCGGGCAACTCCAGCGCCCAGGTGGCGACCAGCGCGCGGCGCATGGCGTCGGTCGCGTCAGGGCCCAGAGCCTGATCGGCGGCATGGGCCGGCAGATCAAAATTCCAGTGCGGCGCGGCGGTCGCCGCCGGGTCCACGGCCTCGACCGAGGCGATATCGACCCGCGCCCGCTCTTCGGCGGTCAGGCAGGCCCGGACGGCGTTGAACGCCGCGACCTGGCTATGAGAAAGCGTTTCCATAGGCGCATCATCCCACACGCCGGTTAATGTCTCCTCCCCATGCGACCCTGGGGAGAAGACGCCGCGCGCGCACCGCGCTAAACCCCCGCCGACCCCTCTCTGGAGCCCGACATGTCCATCGCCACCCGCCTGACCGAACTCGGCATCACCCTGCCCCAGCCCGCCGCGGCCGTGGCCAACTATGTGCCCTTCGTGCGTACGGGCAATCTGCTCCACATCTCGGGCCAGCTATCGAACGACGCGTCGGGCGGGCTCAAGGGCACGGTCGGCGAGGACGTCACCCCGGAACAGGCCCATGCCGGCGCCCGCCTGTGCGGCATCAACCTTCTGGCCCAGCTGAACGCCGCGCTGGACGGCGACCTCGACCGCGTCGTCCGTGTCGTCAAGCTGGGCGGCTTCGTCCAGGCCGGTCCGGGCTTCACCGCCATTCCCGCCGTCATCAATGGCTGTTCGGACCTGATGGTCGAGGTGTTCGGCGACGCCGGTCGCCACGCCCGCTCGGCCGTCGGCGTCTATCAGCTGCCCCTCGGCTTTGCCGTCGAGGTGGACGCCGTCGTCGAGTTGCGGTGAATCGCTATCCGTTCCCTTCTCCCCTTGCGGGAGAAGGTGGCCGAGCCCCCCGGTCCGATCTTCGATCGGCCGGAGGACAGGCTCCGCGAGGTCGGATGAGGGGTGACTCCCGATCTCGCCGATGAGCGCCTACCTGAACCATCCCATGCGCGTCTTCGTACCCCTCATCCGTCAGGCTTCGCCTGCCACCTTCTCCCGCAAGGGGAGAAGAAACGCGTGAATGAGTTCACCCTTCAGGTCCACGACAGCATCGCGGCCATCGGGCGCGAGGCGTGGGATGGCTGTGCCGGCCCGACCGGGGATCCGTTCGTCAGCTTTGACTTCCTGCACGCCTGCGAGGTCTCGGGCAGCGCGGTCGCGCGTCAGGGCTGGGGGCCGCGCCACCTGACCCTGGTGGGGCCGGACGAGGCGGTCCTTGGGTGCATGCCCCTCTATCTGAAGGGCCACAGCCAGGGCGAATACGTCTTCGACCATTCCTGGGCCGACGCCTATCAGCGGGCGGGCGGGCAGTATTACCCCAAGCTGCTGGGGGCCGTGCCCTTCACCCCCGCGACCGGGCCACGCTTCCTGCATGCGCCCGGGACGGACGAGGCCACGGTCCGCGCCGCCCTGATCGAGGGGGCCCTGACCCTGACGCAGCGGCTGGGCGTGTCGTCGCTGCACGTCAACTTCCCGACCGAACCCGAATGGTCGGCCATGGGCGAGGCCGGAATGCTCCGTCGCCAGGACATGCAGTTCATCTGGAGGAACGACGGCTACCGGACGTTCGACGATTTCCTGGCCGCCCTGTCGTCCAACCGGAGAAAGACCATCCGGCGCGAGCGCCGCGAGGCCCAAGGCGATCTCGACATCCGCGTCCTGACCGGCTCGGACCTGACCGAGGCCCACTGGGACGCCTTCTTCGACTTCTACCAGGACACCGGCGCGCGCAAATGGGGTCGCCCCTATCTGACCCGCGCCTTCTTCTCGATGGTGGGCGAAAGCATGGCCGACCGCATCGCCCTGGTCATGGCCTTCCGCGACGAAACACCGGTCGCCGGGGCCCTGAACTTCATCGGCCGCGACGCCCTGTATGGCCGTCAGTGGGGCGCGCTGGAAGAGGTCCCCTTCCTCCATTTCGAGCTCTGCTACTACCAGGCCATCGAGTTCGCCATCGCGCACGGCCTGTCCCGCGTCGAGGCAGGGGCGCAAGGGGAGCACAAGATCGCCCGCGGCTACCTGCCCTCCCCGGTCCATTCCGCCCACTGGATCGCGGACCCGGCCCTGCGCACCCCGGTGGCGCGGTATCTGGAGCAGGAACGCAGGGGCGTGGAGGCGGAGATCGCCGCGATGACGGAAGAACTGTCGCCGTATCGGGCCTCGTGAGGACAAAGCAGGCCTGACCGGCCTCCCTCACATCCCATTGGCGATGCGCGGATCCGGTCGTTTCCAGGCCTGGACCGACCCGTATGTCAGCGAACGCCATACCCATTCGAGGGGTCCATACCGGTAGGACCTGAGCCAGAAGGAACTGGCGATAACCTGCAGAAGAAACAGAAGAATGGAAACGCCGAGACCCGCGGACACGCCCAGTTGCCCCATCAGTCCCGCGCCATAGCCATAGAACAGCAGTCCAAGGATGACCGATTGCAGGATGTAGTTCGTGAAGGCCATCTGCCCTGCCGGAGCCGCCCAATCCACGAGCCATCCCAGCCGGCTGGACGAGATGACCCATAGGAGCGCGGCATAGCCCACCGCCAGCAGGACAGGCGCAGCGCCGGTCGAAACGGGCCCGATCCATCCGGGTGCCATGCCCGGGATCGCGGTGATCGACGCCGCCGCCCCCAGGACGACCAGAACGGCGCCCGCGCTCAGCATCGGTGACCTTGCGCCATGGCCGGGTTTCAGGACCCCGGATCGCCAGATGAGCGCGCCTAGAAGCATGAGGGCGACGGTCCTCGGAAACACATAGGCATGCAGTTTCGCGATCTGTGGCAACTCCTCGAGGCGGAACCGCAAAACCTCAAGGAACGAGCCTCCGCCGTAGACGGCGCGGGCCGTGGTCACATGGGAGTCTATCCACTCCGCCGAGGGAAAGCTGAACGGCAAGGGTATCCATGGCACCGCGAGATAGAGCAGCATCGCGCCCGCAGCCGCCACGCCGAGGGTCAAGCGGGAGCGACCCAGAAACGGAATGACGACAAGCCCTGCGATGGCATACTCGGTCAGAATGTCGCCATTCCAGACCAGGGTCAGGTGAATGACGCCGAACATCAGGAGGACGAGCAGGCGCCGGACCAGAACACGGCTTCGGCTGCTCTCGCGCAGTCGGTCGAACTGCATCGCCAGTCCGACGCCGAACAACAGCGAGAAAACGGCGAACGCCTTGAACTCGATCAGGAGGCCGAGCAGCATCGAGATAAGGCGATCGAACGACGATGATGCAGACGCGAGCGCAGCAGGCTGGAACTGCTCGAACAGCGTCACCCGGAACTCGCTGTCCAGATTGATGATCAGAACGCCGAGGAGCGCCAGACCACGCACCGTGTCGAGGCCATGGATCCTCGCGCCGTGAGAAACCGGTCCATCCCCGGGCAAGTTCTGTCCTCGCAGGCCGGTCACGCGCGTCATCTGGATCGGGGTCATGCTCGTTCCATCATCGCAGACCCCCGAAGGGGGTTCATCACAACGATCACAGCGAACCACGACGAACACAACGGGAGCGTGGCCGTGTCCAAGCAGGGCGTACCGCCGTGCCCGCTGTGGCTTCCCTTCGCCGCGTCCGCCGTGAAGACCCTCTTCCGGCCTGCGGCCCGCCCTTCGCCGCCGGGTCGGAACAGGTTACCCTCCCGAATCCCATGCTCATCCGCCGCCTCCCGCCCGAGACCGTCAACCGCATCGCCGCCGGCGAGGTGGTCGAACGCCCGGCCAGCGCCATCAAGGAGCTGGTCGAGAACGCGCTGGACGCCGGGGCCACCCGGATCGAGGTCCAGGCGGACGGCGGCGGCCTGTCGCGCATCCTGATCGCCGACGACGGCCACGGCATGGCCCCGGACCAGCTGGCCCTCGCCGTCGAGCGCCATGCGACCTCCAAGCTGGAGCCCGACGATGCGGGCGACGTCGACCTGCTGCGCATCTCGACCCTGGGCTTCCGGGGGGAGGCCCTGCCCTCCATCGGTTCTGTCGCCCGGCTGACCATCACCAGCCGGAGCCCGGGCGGCGAGGCCCACCAGATCACCGTCGAGGGTGGCGATACGCGCGCCGTGGCCCCCGCCGCCTTCCCCGGCCCGCACGGCGCCCGCGTCGAGGTCCGCGACCTGTTCTATGCCACCCCCGCCCGGCTGAAGTTCATGAAGTCGGAACGGTCCGAGGCCATGGCCATCTCGGAAGAGATCAGGCGTCAGGCCATGGCGCATGAAGGCGTGGCCTTCACCCTCGACCTCGACGGGCGGACCACCCTGCGCCTGCCCGCCGAACACCCCGGCGACGCGGGTCGGCTGAAACGCCTCGCCGCCCTGCTGGGCCGGGATTTCGAGGCCAATGCCCTGCTGATCGACCAGTCGCGCGAGGGCATCCGGCTGTCGGGCTATGCGGGCCTGCCGACCTACAGCCGGGGCAACGGCGGGCACCAGTATCTGTTCGTCAACGGCCGCCCGGTCCGCGACCGGCTGCTGCAGGGGGCGCTGCGCGGAGCCTATGCCGACTTCCTCGCCCGCGACCGGCATCCGGCGGCGGTGCTGTTCCTCGAGATCGATCCCCTGTTCGTCGACGTCAATGTCCACCCGGCCAAGGCCGAGGTCCGTTTCCGCGACCCCGCCCTGGTGCGCGGCCTGATCGTGGGGGCCCTGCGCCACGCCCTGCACGCCGCCGGCCACCGCGCCTCGACCACCGTGGCGGACAGCGTCCTGGCCGGGTTCACGGCCCACACCGGGGCGGCGTTCAGCCCGACCGCGTCCCGGTCGCAGGGCTTTGCCGCCGGCGGCTTCAGCGGCTGGACCGGCTGGGACCGTCCGCTCGCGGCCCAGGAGATCCCCGGCCTCGGCGAACGCTCCGCCCGCGTCGAGGCGGGGTGGGCCACCGGAGAGGGCGACCTCGCCACCCGCCACGCGCCACTCGCCACTGTCCCGGACCCCATCGACCAGCCCCTGGGGGCGGCCCGCGCCCAGGTCCACGGCACCTATATCGTCGCCCAGACGCGCGACGGCATCGTCGTGGTCGACCAGCATGCCGCCCACGAACGCCTCGTCTATGAGCGGATGAAGACCCAGATGGCGCAAGGCTCCGTCACCCGTCAGGCCCTGCTGACCCCCGAAGTCGTCGAGCTGGACCCGGCCGAGGCCGACCGCGTCATCGCCCGCGCCGACGAACTGGCGCAGCTGGGCCTGATCGTCGAACCCTTCGGCGGCGGGGCCGTGCTGGTGCGCGAGACCCCGGCCCTGCTGGGCGACACCGACGTCCAGGGCCTGATCCGCGACATCGCCGACGACCTGGCCGAACACGGCGCGGCGCTGGCCCTGTCCGAGCGTCTGGGCGAGGTCTGCGGCACCATGGCCTGCCACGGCTCCGTCCGTGCTGGTCGCGTCCTGTCCGCGCCGGAGATGAATGCCCTCCTCCGCCAGATGGAAGCCACGCCGCATAGCGGCCAGTGCAACCACGGGCGGCCGACCTATGTGGAGCTGAAGCTGGCGGATCTGGAGAAGCTGTTCGGGCGGCGGTGAGCCGACCGTTGACGAAGGCTTCAGCGACCCGGCGCGCCCACTCCATTTTGCACCACCGTTGGTACGACGGCAGCAGGACAGAAAACGGCGGTAAGCTGGGGGTCCGGGCGGAAAATGCCCTCGCTATCTTGCCTCTGGACCTTGCACCCCTTGACGTCGTAGTCGTTCGGATCGGTACGATGAGCATCCATGAGATCCTCTCGCACCGAACGCAGAAGCGTCTCCTCCTCGTTCAGTGTCAGAGGATCCCGACGAGCCGCGGATCCCCGCCGACCCGCCAGATAGACCAGCACCTTTCTCTGCGAGGCAGACTGGGCCGGCTCCACTCCCGCAGCGGTCGGTGGAACCTGGTGTCGGCCCAGAAAAACACTGATGACCGTCAGACTCTCAAGCTCACGAGCCAGAGTTTCAGCGCGACTCTGCGCCAGTTCTGCCTCCGCCCCGTCCTGTCCCTCGAACGAGGCCAGTCCAACAACAATCGCCAGTTGGGCCTGGCCGGTCCCGCGGGTCAGCTCCGACAGGGTCATTTCCGGATAGCGCATCTGATCGTCCAGGGTGCAAGCGTCTGGCTCGTCTGGGTTTGTATTCAGATCAAATGCGGCCCGTCCGTCATCCCCGAAGGCCCAAGTGGCGCTTCCGACTTTCCGGGTCTCGCCTGGACCAATGATAGCCTTACTCGGAACCTGACAGACAAGGCCTCCGCGCACCAGAATTACAGGCTGTTCAGATCGACTTTGGGGCAACCCTGCAAGCCAGGTCATTAAAGATGCTGCGTAGAAAAAGAACAGAAGAGACGTAATTATGGCGACGATTTTCAACCAAATCCGCTTGAATAAGTCCGCGGCCAGGGTCAAAACAATGCTTAGAAACAACAGGCTCACAAACGTCCAGACAATTATCCGACCTATCAATGAACTTTTTTCGAAGACCCTACCAAGGACGGCCCAGAGATCGTGTGGCGGCGTTAAGCCATCAGAAGGAGACCAGTCAACACCAGGGAAAACCAGTCCGTGGATCTGGTTGATCAGCCAGGCACCCGCTAAATTTCCAAAAACAAGTAGCGCGAGGGCACCAAAAATGAACCCGGCAAGCTTTAGCTCTCCGGCGGCTTTTCGTTCGGCTGAAACCTTGTCCAGAGAGTATTTCAGAAACGCATGAAATTGTTCTACGTTCCGCTCGATCGTTGCAACTTTGCGTTCGGCGTCTTGAAGTTCAGACCTCGCCTTAGAAAGTTCATCTTCGCATGCGGATTTCCTGGCTGAATTGAGTTCACCCGTAACTGTAATTTCCGTCGCAGGGTCGATAGGATGAACAACGGTCGCATCAGAACTGCCAGCACGTTCTTGGACAACGTGATCATAAACGAGACGATAGCGCTGCTTGTTGGGCCGAGGAGCGCGGCTAAAATTTTGAAAAAACCAAGACCACGGCTCCTTTTCATATACGAAACGCCACCGATCCAGGATCAGGATGCCTGTACCGATTATAAGCAACGTAACGACGAATCCGCGATCGAGAACGAAAAGAAAGCAAACAGAAACTATTATTGCGTTGAATAACCAGAAAAACAGACCAATTTCATTTTTATGCTGCTCTGGAGATGGTTTCTCAAAAATGTATTTTCCGGACGTCAGATCTGCAATATACTTTGGTTTCGTCAGTTTTTCCCTGTTCAGTTTTTCTTCGTATATTTCTTTATCATCGCTCTGTTTTAAATTGGCCTCCTCTATTGCCTTCTCGAAGACGGTTTTGAAGGCATCGGACGACCGGGGAGGCCCAAATTCTGAACCGGGCAATCTGTGCTGCCACCGGACGGTCGCCACTAATCCGATCACGCCAAGTAAGGTCAACAAGGCAAGGGAGAAGAACGCCCACACTCTGACAAGATATTCTACCCGACGGAGCTGTTCCGGACTGCAAGTGGTGTCGGAAACCTGCATGTTAACTTGAACAGCGGGAAGTCTGTAACAGGCCTCGGCTGCAAGTACCGCCTGGATCTTGTCGGGTGTCGGCCAGACGGATGAATCCCTGATTGGGCGGACATTACCCTGCCGGTCGCCGGGCGGACCGAACAAGTCTGCAAAAAACTTCGCTTCTTGGGTGAGCTCGACCACACTGGCGGACCGCTCAAAAGTACTGGACCACGGTCCCTTCAGATCACCGAACAAGCCGCCAGCCATAACGGACAAAATTGCTACCAGCTTGAACAGGTTCGCAAGGCTGACGCCACCTATGGCACTCAGGATAGCCAGATACGCAGCGCGGTTCATGATCCCCCCCGGGAAAACGCAGGTCGACGATCACGATATTAACCTTACAGCCAAGCTTGGTCTGGATTCCCCCGGGCGTTGAAAAATGCCGGGAATCCGAACCCATAAGTCCTTGTTTCTGGAAATTTTTGTCCGCCTCCGGTGCAATATCCAGAGGTCTGTAACTCAAGCCGGGATCAGGGATCAGCACCCGCGCTGCACACCGGCGGCCCTGGCCGACGAACCCCATGATCCGCCGGAGATCAGCCGCCGCACCTCAAAAACAGCACCCGCGCGGCCCCATAGTCCCGCGCGTCCAGACGCTCATAGCCGGGCGTCTCGATCTCCGGCTCGTCCGACCCGCGCTCGAACACGACGAGGGCCCCGGGTTTCAGCCAGTTGCCGTCCAGCAGTCGCGCCAGCGCCTGTTCCCCCAGTCCCTTGCCATAGGGCGGGTCGAGGAAGGCGACGTCGAAGGCTTCTCCGTCCGATCCCGGCCTCACGCCCAGATCGATGGCGCTGCGTCGATGCACGCGCGTGGCCCCCATGACCCCACAGGTGTCCGCGTTCTCGCGGATCGCGCCGCGCGCCGCCTCGTCCGTCTCCACGAACAGGCAGAAGGCCGCGCCGCGACTGATGGCCTCGAACCCCAGGGCACCGGAGCCTGCGAACAGGTCCATGACCCGCACGCCGGCCAGGGGCTCCGCCCAGGCGGCATGTTCCAGCACGTTGAAGATCGCCTGCCGCGCGCGGTCCGACGTCGGCCGCGTCCCCTGCCCCTCCGGCGCGACGATGGCCCGGCCCTTCAGCTTTCCGGCGACGATCCGCAACGGTTAACCGCCCGAACGGGGTCCACGCGGCCCGGACGGGCTGCGGGGTTTGGGCGAGCCGGAGCGGGGCGCGGGGCGATCCGCCCCCCCCGCGCGCGGCCTGAACTCCCGCTTCGTCCCATCCTTGCCCGAGCGTTCCCCGTCGCGGGCCCAGGTCGCGGACTTCGGCCCGATGATCTTGTCCTCGCGCGGCTTGAACACCCGTGCCGGGCGTTCGCCGGCCGCCGCGCCGTCCTCGCGGGGCTTCCAGGGCTTCTTCCCGGAGGGTCCGCGCGGGTTGGGCGGCGCGGCCTTCGCCCAGCCGGCCTTCTTCGGGGGTCGATTGGCCCGCTCGGCCCCCTCGACCTGGGCGGTCGCGGCGGCGCGGACGCGGCTGGGCTTTCTCGAGGGATCCGACATGGCCGAACCCGACGCCCCCGTGACCTTGGGCGCGCCGGTGCGGCGGCCCGGGATCGGCGCGGGCGTCTCGACCGTATTGCCCTGGGGCAGGTTGTCGGGGCGGATGTGTTCGCCCAGCAGTTCGCGGATCACGCGGGGGCCGACCTCCTCGACCGAGCCGGTCGCCAGGGTGCCCAGCTGGAAGGGGCCATAGGCCAGGCGGATCAGCCGGTTGACGGTCAGGCCGACCGATTCCAGCACCTTCCGGACCTCACGGTTCTTGCCCTCGGCGATCTGGACGCTGATCCACAGGTTGGCGGCCTGGCTGCCGTCCTCCTTGGTCGTCGCCTTGTCGATGGTCGCCTCGACCGGCCCGTAGCGGATACCGTCGACGGTCACGCCGTCCTTCAGCCTGTCCAGCTCGGCCTGGGTCACCCGCCCCCGTGCGCGCGCCCGGTACTGGCGCACCAGGGCCGTCTCGGGCAGCTCCAGCGCCCGGCTGAGCTCGCCGTCATTGGTCAGCAGCAGCAGACCTTCGGTATTGATGTCCAGACGCCCGACCGAGATCACGCGCGGCAGGCCGCTCGGCAAGGCGTCGAACACGGTCGGCCGTCCGGCCGGATCATTGTGCGAGGTCAAGAGACCGACCGGCTTGTTGTAGCGCCAGACGCGGGTGGCCTGGGCCGCCGCGATCGGCTTGCCGTCCACGGTGATGACGTCGTCGCGGGTGACCAGGGTGGCGGGCGTGTCGAGGATGCGGCCGTTGACCGCCACCTTGCCCAGACCGATCAGCCGCTCGACCTCGCGGCGTGACGCGATACCGGCGCGCGCCATGGCCTTGGCGATCCGTTCGCTGCGCTTCGGTTCGGCGGGCGCGGCGTCCTTGCCGGGCTTGCCCGGTTTGCTGCCGGGGCGAGGCCCCTTGGCCCGGGGTTCCGGCCGCGCCCCCTTGTCGGCCGGATAGGCGCGGCCGCTGCCGGAGCCGCGTCCGCCTTCGGGCGTCCTGGCGCTGGACTGGAACAGGGCAGCGGAGGCCGAGCCGGGGCGCGCGGAGCCGCTCTTCGGGCGATCCCCGGGCTTGTGCGCCCTCGGGGCTTGACTGGGGCGGGGCTTCTTGTCGTTGTCGTCGGTATGGCGGGCCATGATGAGCGGTTCATGCGCATGGCACTGGACCTTGCGCAAGCGGCGGCGGACGCAGGCGAGGTTCCCGTCGGGGCCGTGATCGTCGACGAAGCGACCGGCGAGGTGATCGCGACGGGCGCGAACGCCCCGATATCAGGGCATGATCCAACCGCCCACGCCGAGATTCAGGCGATCCGCGCGGCGGCGACGGCTCTGGGCAACTATCGTCTGGCCGGCCTGACCCTCTATGTCACGCTGGAGCCCTGCGCCATGTGCGCGGGTGCCATCAGCCATGCCCGAATCGGCCGGCTGGTCTGGGGGACCGACGATCCGAAGGGCGGCGCGGTCGTCCATGGACCCCGTCTTTTCGACCAGCCCACCCTGCATTCGCGCCCCACCGTCGAGGGCGGGATCCTGGCGGACGATTGCGGCGAAGCCCTGCGCGCCTTCTTCCGGGTCCGGCGCACCGGAACGCGAACCGGCTGAGCCCGTTACAGCCAGGCCTGACCGCCAGCGTAGCCGGAGTTGCCATGAAGATCGTCGCCCCCGTCGCCCTGCTGGGTCTGGCTCTGCTCGGCGGGTGCGGTCAGGCGCGGTCGGCTCCCGAAAGCGCCGACGCGGTTCAGCAGCGGGCCATCGACGCCCAGACGGCGCAGCGTCGAACGGGCGCCGAGATTCAGGATCGCGCCCTGAACCGGGTCGTGCGCACCGTCTATCTGTGCGACAACGGCGAGCGCCTGACGGTCGATTTCGACAATCCTCGCGCCATGGCGACGGTCCGGAACTCGCACGGTGAGGCCGCCGACCTGTTCCAGGAGCGGGCCGCCGACGGCATCTGGTACCGGGCGGGCCGGACCGAGCTGCGGGGCAAGGGCATCCTGGCCACCTGGACCGCCGACGGCCGCGCCGATACCCGGTGCCGGGCGATCGACTGATCAGGCTTCGATAAGAGTCCAGCCGTCATCGGCGGGCCAGGTTCCCTGGGCACCGGACCAGTCAGCTCGTCTGGTCTCAGAGGGCTGAAGCTCGCGGTCGTCGAGACTGGCCGAACAGTTCACGGTCAGCAGCGCGGCCACCAGCTTCACCCGAAGGACGCCTTCCCCTCCCGGGATGATCCAGGGTTCGAAAAAATCCTGTCGATACCTGAACCAGCCGTCGCTTTGCTGAACGGTTTCGTCGTTGACGACCATCCGTTCCTGTGTCCACCCGAGCCAGCTGAAACCGTTGTCGATGCACACGACGGAGTTCCCCAAGCGGTAGACCCAGCGTTGCCCCTGCATCTTCACGAAGCGCCCTCCCGCATCAGGAACGATCGCAATGAGCCCGGATCGACGTTGCGCGCGACGGAGGCCTTGCCGATCCCGTGCGCCAGAACCAGTGTGAGGGCACCGGCCTCGGCCTTCTTGTCCCCGGCCATCCGGGCCAGCAGGGCATCGGCCGAGAACGCGCCCGCCTGGTCCAACCATGTCGGCAGCCCCGCCGCCGTGACCACGGTCTCGACCCGTTCCGCCTCAGACGGTGCGCACAGCCCCTGCCCGGCCGAGAAGCGGAACGCCATGCAGCAGCCCAGCGCCACGGCCTCGCCATGCGCGAGCGCCGCCGCCTCGAACCCCAGCTCCGCCTCGATCGCATGGCCGAAGGTGTGGCCCAGGTTCAGCAGGGCGCGGCGACCGGCTTCCTTTTCGTCCTCGCCCACGATGGCCGACTTGATCTCGACCGAGCGGATGACGGCCCGGGTCAGGGCCTCGGGGTCGCCCCGGGCCCCGGCCGCGCCATCGTCGGCCAGCCAGTCGAAGAAGGCCGCGTCGCAGATCAGCCCATGCTTCAGCACCTCGGCCCAGCCCGAGCGCAGCTGCACTTCAGGCAGTGTGCCCAGCACATCGATGTCGGCCAGCACCAGACGCGGCTGGTGAAAGGCCCCGACCAGGTTCTTGCCGCGCGCCGTGTCGATCGCCGTCTTTCCGCCGACCGAGGAATCGACCTGGGCCAGCAGGGTCGTCGGCACCTGGATGAAGTCGATCCCGCGCATGTAGAGCGCCGCCGCCAGCCCGGCGAGGTCACCGACCACCCCCCCTCCGAGCGCCACGATCACGTCCTTGCGGTCCAGCCCCGTCGCCAGCAGCCGGTCCATCAACCGTTCCAGCTCGCCGAAGGATTTGGATGCTTCACCCGCTGGAACGGAAACGATTTCCGTTTTCATGCCCGCATCTTCAAGCGATGATTTGAGAGCAGGACCGTGCAGGGCGGCGACCGTTTCGTCGCTGACGATCACGGTGCGGCCCCTGGCGAAGGGCGCGATGCGGCGCCCGGCCTCGCGCAAAAGACCCCGCCCGACGACGACATCATAGGGCGTGAAGCGCCCGCCCCCGACAGGCACCACGGTCGTCATCGCACGCCCTCCCCCGCCCAGTAGGCCTCCAGGGCCTCAAGGATCGCCTCCACGGCCTGGGCGTGGGCTCCCGCGCCGACCTCCACGGTCACGTCGGCGGTCGCATAGACCGGATCGCGCACCTCGGCCATCGCAGTCAGGGCGGCGAGCGGATCCTTGCCGCGCAGCAGGGGCCGCGTGTCGCGCCGCTGGACGCGCGCGGCCACGACCTTGATGTCGGCCCGCATCCAGACGGATGTCGCCTTCGCCTTTATCAGGGCCCTGGTGTCGGGGTTCAGAACCGCGCCGCCGCCGGTCGCCAGGACGATCGGCGGTCCTTCCAGCAGGCGTCGCATCACCCGGGCCTCGCCCGCCCTGAACTCGGCCTCGCCCAGCTGGGCGAAGATTTCGGACACCGTCATCCGGGCCGCGGCCTCGATCGCGTCGTCCCCGTCGACGAACGGCAGGCCAAGGCGGTTGGCCAGGCGGCGACCCACGGTCGATTTTCCCACGCCCATCAGCCCGACCAGCGCTATGATGCGGGTCGGTGCGGGAATCGCTGGACGGGACGTGGTTCGGTTCACCGGACGGTCGCGTTGGGCAGAGAGGCTTGGACAGGCATGATCGGGTCGATCTCTACACCAAGCCGCCCGGTGTGCCACTGGAACACGCCGATCTGCGAACGATGACGACGCCCCAGGTCGAGGCCTTTCTGGAGATGATGGCGGTCGAGCGCGACGCCTCGCCCCACACCCTGTCCGCCTATGCCCGCGATCTGGCCGATGTGGAGATGGCATTGGGCAAGGTCGGGCTGCTCGGTGCCGATGAGGGCGCGATCGAAGCCTGGTTCTCCGGCATGGCCACCCGAGGGCTTTCGGCCGCCACCGCCGCACGACGCCGATCGGCCGTGCGCCAGTTCTATCGATTCGCCCTGGGCGAGGGTTGGCGTATCGACGACCCCTCCCGCCGCCTCGATGCGCCGAAACAGGGTCGCCCCCTGCCCCGGACCCTGACCCGCGAGGAAGTGGTTGGCCTGCTGACAGCCGCCGCCGGTCGTGAAGGGGGGGGCGGTGTGCGCATGATCGCCCTGGTCGAACTGGCCTATGCCTCCGGCCTGCGGGTATCGGAACTGCTGGCCCTGCGCGTCGAGGCCGTCCGTCGCGATCCCGCCTATCTGATCGTGCGCGGCAAGGGCGGCAAGGAACGGCTGGCCCCTCTGAATGCCTCGGCGCGGGAGGCCGTGAAGGCCTGGCTGGTCGTCCGCGACGCCCGGCGACCGGAAAAGGTCCCCGACAGCCCCTGGCTGTTCCCGTCCGGCGCGGCGTCCGGCCACCTGACGCCCCGTCGCTTCGCCCAGATGCTGGACCAGGCCGCGATCGACGCCGGGATCGAGCGCGCCCGCGTCAGCCCCCACGTCCTGCGCCATGCCTTTGCCACCCATCTGCTGGAAGGGGGCGCAGACCTGCGCGTCGTCCAGACCCTGCTCGGCCACGCCGACATCGCCACGACCCAGATCTACACCCACGTCGCCACCGATCGCCTGACGCAGGTGGTCAACCGTCACCATCCCCTGGCGAGAGACGAGTGAACCCCGCTTGCCCCCCGGCGTTGACCTCTCTAGGTTCCGCCGCCTTGCGACAGGGCCCGTTTGCCCGCCCCTCCCGGACGCCTCATGGCCACTCACTATCTCGATTTTGAAGCGCCGATCGCCGATCTGGAGGCCAAGATCGAGGAGCTCGGGCTGCTTGCCGCGACCTCCGGCTCTTTCGAGACCGAGATCGAGGGCCTGAAGAAGAAGGCCGAGCAGCTTCGCCGGAAGACCTATGCCGAACTCGACCCCTGGAAGAAAACCCAGGTCGCGCGCCATCCGCAACGCCCGCATTTCGTCGATTATCTGGACGCGCTGTTCACTGACTATGTCGAACTGCGCGGCGACCGCCAGTTCGGCGACGATCAGGCCATCCTGGGCGGCCTCGCCCGCTTCCGGGGGCAGGCCGTCGTCGTCATGGGCCACGAGAAGGGCCACGACACCGCCACCCGCCTGACCCATAATTTCGGGATGGCGCGGCCCGAGGGCTATCGCAAGGCCGTGCGCCTGATGGACATGGCGGATCGCTTCGGCCTGCCGGTCCTGACCTTCGTCGATACGGCCGGTGCCTATCCGGGCCTGGGGGCCGAGGAACGCGGCCAGGCCGAGGCCATCGCCCGCTCGACCGAACGCGGCCTGATCCTGACCACGCCGATGATCGCCACAGTCACCGGCGAAGGCGGCTCGGGCGGTGCCATCGCGCTGGCCGCCGCCAACCGGGTGCTGATGCTGGAGCACTCGATCTATTCGGTGATTTCGCCCGAGGGGGCCGCCGGCATCCTGTGGCGCGACGGGGCGCGGGCCCGGGATGCGGCGAACGCCATGAAAATCACCGGGCCGGACCTGATGGCCATGAAGATCGTGGACCGCGTGGTGCCAGAGCCGGTCGGCGGTGCCCATGCCGACCCGCAGGCAGCAATGAAATCCGTCGGCGATGCCGTGTGGGAAGAGCTTCAGGCCCTTTTGCCCCTGACACCGGCCGCGCTGCGCAAGCAGCGTTCGGACCGCTTCTACGCCATCGGGCGTACCTAGATTCCGACGTCCGCGGCAGTTCTTGCCCCGCGCGTCTGCTTTTTCCACAGCGCCGCATATTCGCCGCCGACCCGGGCGACCAACTCATGGTGTGCCCCGCGCTCGACGATGCGGCCGGCCTTGAGAACCAGGATCTGATCCGCGTCGGCGATGGTGGACAGGCGGTGGGCCACGACCAGGGTGGTGCGACCCGCCTTGGCCTTCCGCAGGGTCTTCTGGATCGCGGCCTCGGTGCGACTGTCCAGTGCGCTGGTCGCTTCGTCCAGGATCAGGATGCACGGGTCGGCGAGCAGGGCGCGGGCGATGCCGACGCGCTGACGCTCGCCCCCGGACAGCTTCAGGCCCCGCTCTCCGACGCGGGTCTCCATGCCCTCGGGCAGGCTCCGTATGAAATCGGACAGCTCCGCCGCCTCCGCGGCCGCCTCGATCGAAGCTTCGTCCGCATCCGGCCGGGCGAAGGCGATGTTGACGCGCAGGGAGTCGTTGAACAGCGCCACGTCCTGAGGCACCAGAGCCACCGCCCGGCGCAGCGACGCCTGGGTCACGTCGCGCATGTCCGAGCCGTCGATGGCCACGCGGCCCGTCTGGGGGTCCAGCAGGCGCAACGCCAGTTTGACGATGGTGGACTTTCCCGCGCCGGAGGGGCCCACCAGGGCGGTCGTCGTGCCCGGTGCCACCTGAAACGACACGTCTTCCAGGCCGTTGGCGCGGGCATCGTGGCGGAACGAGACGTCCTCGAACGCCAGCGATCCCCCGCGCTGATCCTGGGGACGCACCAGGTCGGCAGCTCCCGGCGCATCGGCGACCTGCGGCGATTGACGTGTGACCTTCAGCATCTCCTCCATGTCGATGAAGGACTGGCGGATTTCGCGATAGGCGAAGCCCAGGATGTTCAGCGGCGAATAGAGCGAGATCATGATGAGCACGGCGGCCGTTACGTCACCCGGCCCCATCCGCCCGGCCGCCGCCTCGAAGCCCGCCATCACGGCCATGACCCCCAGACCCACGTTCATTATCAGGGCCTGGACGGCATTCAGAAGCGCCAGCGAGCTGTTCGCCTTGAGTGCCGCTGCATTATAGACCCCCAGCGCCCGGTCATAGCCCTCGGCAGCGCGGCCCTCGGCCCCGAACGACTTGACGGTCTCGTAGTTCAGCAGGGCGTCGACGACCTGACCGGCCGCCTCGGTGTCGGCGGTGTTCATCGTGCGTCGATGCTCGATCCGCCAGTTGGATATGGCGAAGGTCAGACCGGTGTAGAGAACCACCTCGACCACCGCGACGCCCGCGAACCGCCAGTCGTACTTGCCCCCCAGCACCGCCGCGGCCAGGGCCAGCTCCAGAACCGTCGGGGCCAGGTTGAAGGTCAGGATACGCAACAGGAAGTCGACCGAGCGCGAACCGCGGTCCACCGTCCGGGACAGGGCGCCGGATCGCTTGGTCTGGTGGAAATCCAGCGACAGGTTCAGCGCATGGGCGAAGGTCTCGGTCGCAGCGCGCCTTTGGGCCGCCTGACGCACAGGAGCGAACACGACGTCAGACAGCTGTGGGGCCGCCGAGGAAATGAAACGCACGATCGCCCAGCCCACTGCGAAGCCTGCGAAGCCCAGACCGACCGAGACGCCCGCCGGTTGATCCCTGGCCAGATGGTTGACGGCAGCCCCGAGCACCAGCGGCGCGATGACACCCAATGCCTTGCTGGCGATGATCAGGGCGATCGAAGCCACCAGCCGAAGATGCAGTTGCGGCGCGCCTGATCGCCCGACCAGCCGTACCAGGTCGATCAGCGCCGGGATCGTCCGGGGTCCGTCGGCCGCGTCGGCCGCGGCACCCGCCAACTGCGCCTTGGCTTCCATCGAGCCGCCCCGTTGTCCCGATCGTTCGCCACGTGCCATGCCACGCATATGCACTGCGCAGCGACAGTCCGATAGACGTGGTTCAGGCGACGCTGCCGAAGACCCGACGGAAACTGGCTTTCAAGGCTCCGTCTGATTCGTCCATGCCTGCGATGACACCCAGATCCAGCAAGCTCGTCACCCCGTGCTCGCTGATGCCACAGGGGACGATGCCTTCGAAGTGGGCCAGATCGGGCTCCACATTCAGACTGATGCCGTGAAAGCTGACCCATTTTCGGACCTTGACGCCGATGGCCGCGATCTTGTCTTCGCGCGACCATCCCGGCCCCTTGCGCTCGACCCAGACACCGACCCGGCCGTCGCGCACGCCGGCCTCGACGCCGAACTCCGCCAGCGCTCCGATCAGCCAGGCCTCCAGCCCCCGCACGAAGCCGCGCACGTCCTTCCCGCGTGCGTTCAGGTCCAACATCACATAGGCCACGCGCTGGCCCGGCCCATGATAGGTGAACTGCCCGCCCCGGCCCGTCCGGTGTACCGGGAACTGCCCGGCATCCAGCAGGTCGTCATCCCTGGCCGACACCCCGGCCGTGTAGAGCGGCGGATGCTCCAGCAACCAGACCCGCTCGGCCGCATCTCCGGCCGCGATCGCCGCCACCCGCATCTCCATTTCGGCGACGGCGGCCTCATACGGCACATAGCCGGGCGCGACGATCCATTCGACCGGGCGGCCATCGGAACGAATCAGTGGTGAAGCGGCGGCGCTTAACGGCTCGGCAAGCATGATGGGATCAATGTGTCCCCGGGAGCCGCCAATGCAAGTCCAGACGTCTGTACCTCCCGCGTATCCGGAGTTCCCTTGAGCCAGATCGAAGCCGTCGACGTCGAATTGTCCGTCGTGCTGGGCCGCTCCGTGCTGCCTATGTCCCAGCTGTTGCGGATGGGTCGCGGCGCCGTGATCCCGCTCGATGCATCGGAAAACGACGAGGTCTGGATCCTGGCCAACAACCATCCGGTGGCCCGCGGCATGATCGAGATCCGCGACGACCGTATCGCGATCACAGTGACCCGCCCGGCCGACGTCTACGACTTCATGGCCGGAGCGGCCTAGACGAGCGATTGGGCAGTAGGCAGTAGGCAGTAGGCAGTAGGCAGTAGGCAGTAGGCAGTAGCGAGGTCGGTGCCGGTGGATACGGTCAACAGCTATCGCGATCTGAAGGTCTGGCAAAGGGCCATGGGCTTGATCGTGCTGGTCTATGATTTGAGCCGCGGCTTTCCCAAGGAAGAACAGTTCGGTCTGACGTCACAGATCAGACGCGCATCCATCTCCATCGCGGCGAACATCGCGGAAGGCTACGGACGCTCCACCACGGGCTTCTACCTCAGCTTCCTGCGCATCGCTCAGGGTTCCCTAAAGGAAGTTGAGACGCACCTGATCCTCGCCGGCCGCGTCTCGATCTGCTCCGAAGCCAAGACAAGCCCGATCCTGGCCTAAACCGACGAACTCGGCCGGATGCTTCGCGCGCTGATTGCGCGTCTCGAACAACGCCAGGACCCCTGAAACCCACCTTCTACGACCTACTGCCTACTGCCTATTGCCTGTGTTGCCCCCCTTCCCTTCCCTCCGATCCTCCGCTACAGCCCCCGCTCCGATGCGAGCGGTCGTGGCGGAATTGGTAGACGCGCAGCGTTGAGGTCGCTGTGGGGCAACCCGTGGAAGTTCGAGTCTTCTCGACCGCACCATCTGACGTAACAAGGGATACGATCGGCGCTACCGGCTGATTCACATCGAGAGAGGGAGGCCCCCCGCGTGAGCGAACGAACCGCCACTCTCGACCCTGTCGTCACCGAAGACCACGAGGCGCTGGACGAGGACTACGTCCTGACCGCGTCCTTCGTCGAAAAGGTCGTGGACGCCGCCGATGACGGCGACGGCCTGCGCCTGCGGTCGCTGCTGGAAGACCTTCATCCCGCCGACGTCGCCGACCTGATGGGCTTCCTGACGGCCGACCACCGGGGGGTCGTTGTGCTATGGCTGCCGCCGGAGCTGCTGGCCGAGACCCTTCCCGAACTGGACGATGGCATCCGTGAGGAGGTGCTGGAGGGTGTCGCGCCAGGAACCCTGGCCGAGGCGCTTCAGGAACTGGACTCCGACGACGCCGCTGCCGTGGTCGAGGATCTGGAAGACGATCAGCGCGAAAAAGTCCTCGCCGCGATGCCGGCCACCGACCGCGCCGCGATCGAGAACTCGCTGGGCTATGCCGAGGACACCGCCGGACGCCTGATGCAGCGCGAGGTGATGGCCGCGCCGCTGTTCTGGAGCGTCGGCGACACCATCGACCACGTGAGGGCTCAGGGCGAGGACCTGCCCGAGCTGTTCTTCGACATCTACGTCGTCGACCCGCACAACAAACCTGTCGGCGGCATTCCGATCAGCGGCCTGCTGCGCGCGGCGCGGACGGTGAAGCTGTCGGACCTGATGGAACCCGTGAACGGCATCGCCGCAGACACCGACCAGGAAGAGGTCGCCTACATTTTCGAAAAGTACCACCTGATCTCGGCGCCGGTGGTGGACTCGGCCGGGCGGCTGGTCGGTCAGATCACTGTCGATGACATCGTCAACATCATCCAGGAGGAAAACCGCGAGGACATCCTGCGCCTGGCCGGTGTGTCTGACGAAAGCCGGGGTGCCGGCGTGTTCGGCGTGGTGCGGTCGCGCATTCCGTGGCTGGTGGTGAACCTGGGCACCGCCCTGTTCGCATCGATGGTCATCGGCCAGTTCGAGAACGAGTTGAAGGCCCTGGTCTATCTGGCCATCCTGATGCCGGTCGTGGCTTCCATCGGCGGAAACTCGGGCACCCAGGCCCTGACCGTGGCCGTGCGGTCGCTGGCTTCGCGCGAGCTCACCTCGGCGAACGCGCCCCGCATCCTGGGTCGGGAGGTCATGGTCGGACTGTTCAACGGAGTCACGATCGGCGCCCTCCTCGCAGGGGTTGCCTGGATCTGGTTCAGAGAGCCCCTGCTGTCGCTGACGATTGGCCTGGCCGTCCTGATCAACCTCGTCGCCGCCTCCCTGGCCGGAACCCTGGTCCCTCTCGCCCTCGATCGGCTGGACCGGGACCCCGCCGTGGCTTCGCCGGTGTTCGTGACCTGGATCACCGATACTGTGGGTTTCCTGTCGTTCCTGGGCCTCGCCGGCATCATTCTGCTGTAAAATGCCCGAGCGGCCCGCGCCTTGCTCCCTCCCCTGCGGGGCGAGCGCGCTCCGTCTCGTTTTGGGTCAATTCCAGTGTCCGACGCCGCCAGACCGACCATGAAGATTTCCCGCGAGGGCATCGTCCTGATCAAGAGCTTCGAGGGCTTCCGCCCCCGGGCAATCCGTCGCGAGGACGGTGGCTGGGTCATCGGTTACGGCCACACCCTGTCGGCCCGCGAGGGCGCCAGCGTGTCGGAGGCCGATGCCGAACTGCTGCTGCGCTACGACCTCCTGCCGGTCGAGGCGTCGGTGAACGAGGCCGGTTCCACGATCCTGAACCAGCACCAGTTCGATGCCCTGGTCAGCTTCGTCCATTCCGTGGGCGTCGATCGCTTCCAGTCCTCGGACGTCCTCGCCCATCTGGTCGAGGGCGACGCGGATCGGGCAGCAGACGCCCTGATGGGCTGGCCCGAGCCCGCGCAACCGCAGGCCCCGCGGCGTCGCCGCGTTGCCGAGCGCGCCCTGTTCAAGGCGAACCCGGATACGGACGTGTTGCTGTCCGATCTCCTCGCAGCGACGCCGGATATCGTTGCGCCCACCGCGCCCGAGACGAGCCTGGAGACACCGACGGCATCGCCGGCGATAGACCCCCCTGCGACCGAAACGCCCCCCGCGATCCAGACCGACCCGGATGATGCGGAGCCGGGGACGCTGGCCGTTTCCATGCTGTTTGGAGAAACCGATGCCGCGGTCCTTCCGAGCGTCTCACCGCCCCCTCCGGTGTCCGAGGTCGCTGCGGAGAGCGATATCGGGACGGACGCCTTTGCCGCACCGGCCAATGACTTCGCCGCCGATGGGCCGACAGAGCCTGCGATTCCTGATCCCTTCATCTCCACCGAAATCGCGGCGACACAACTGCCCGAACCCGAGCCCGAACCCGAGCCTGAGCCCGAGCCCGAGCCGGGTCCGCTGCCCGAGGTCATGGACGATGCCGGCCCGGCCGCCGCAAGCATGCCGGAAGACGCGACGGTTCCGACGGATGCATCGATGCCGTCAGCCGCCTTGCCGGCTGAGCGCATCGCCATCACGCTTAAGCGCTATAGTCCCTACGGGGCCGCCATGGTCGGCCCCCTGCCCTTCCTGCAGCCAACGCAGGACCGGGTGATCGAGCCCGAGCCTGTGGTCACGCCGGCCATCGACCCTCAGCTTCCAGCGACGCCGGCGGAAGCGCCGGTCGTTACGGATAGCGCGCCGGCGACGGAGATTGCGCCGATCCCGGAGGCGATCGAGGTCGAACCGCTCATCCTCAGTGCGGATGACGATGCGCCGACGCCAGCCCTCTCGCGCGAGCCGTGGACGGTCGAGGAGCGCGTGGAGCTCAGCGACTCGAGCGAGGCTGGCCTGTTCGGCGAAGACCTGTCGCTGACCCAGGGCGGCGCGCCGATTCTGCGCCACGGCGACCTCGAAATCCAGGCTCCCGCTTCGTTCGACTGGAGCGAAACGGGGGCTTTCATCATCATGGGGGCCGTCGGGCTGACGGCGTTCGGAGCGGCCATGGCCGCGTTCCGACTGGCAGCGGAGCAGTCGGGCGGCAACGAAACGGCCATCATCGCCTGGGTTCTGGCGCTGATCGGCGCGGGCTGCGTCGGGGTTTCCTCGCTCAACCTGTACCGTCGATGGGGCCTGCCGGGCGGCGACAACTAGCACATTGGCGAACCGGCCCGGCCAGTGCTACGCCGCTGCCCATGAGCATTCCCAACGCCCCCCAATCGATGGAGTTCGGCCTCGGCGAGACGGCTGACGCCATCCGCGAGACCACCGCCCGCTGGGCCGCCGACCGGCTGGCCCCGATCGCGGCCGAGATCGACGAGACCAACACCTTCCGCAGGGACCTCTGGCCCGAGATGGGCGACCTGGGCCTGCACGGCATCACGGTCGAGGAGGAATGGGGCGGACTCGGACTCGGCTATCTCGAACACGTCGTGGCGATGGAGGAGGTCTCGCGCGCCTCCGCCTCGATCGGCCTGAGCTATGGGGCCCACTCCAACCTGTGCGTCAACCAGATCCGCCGCTGGGGAACGGACGGGCAGAAGACGAAATACCTGCCCAAGCTGATCAGCGGCGAGCACGTCGGCTCCCTGGCCATGTCGGAGGCCGGTTCCGGCTCCGACGTCATCTCCATGCGGACCCAGGCGCGCAAGGTCGGCGACCGTTACGTCCTGAACGGAACCAAATTCTGGATCACCAATGCCCCCTCGGCCGACACCCTGGTCGTCTATGCCAAGTCCGACCCCGAGGCCGGGTCCAAGGGCGTGACCGCCTTCCTGATCGAAAAAGGCATGAAGGGCTTCAGCGTTTCGAAGAAGCTGGACAAGATGGGCATGCGCGGCTCCGACACGGCCGAGCTGGTGTTCGAGGACTGCGAGGTTCCCGAGGAGAATGTCATGGGCCCGGTCGGCGGCGGCGCGGGCGTGCTGATGAGCGGCCTGGACTATGAGCGCGCCGTGCTGGCGGCCGGTCCGCTGGGCATCATGCAGGCGGCCCTGGACGTCGTCCTGCCCTACATCCGCGACCGCAAGCAGTTCGGCAAGCCGATCGGCTCCTTCCAGCTGATGCAGGGCAAGATCGCCGACATGTACGTGGCCCTGAACAGCGCCCGGACCTATGTCTATGCCGTGGCCAAGGCCTGCGATGCGGGCCTCACGACCCGATACGACGCCGCCGGGGCCATCCTGCTGGCCAGCGAGAACGCCGTGAAGGTATCACTGGAAGCCGTGCAGGCCCTCGGTGGCGCAGGCTACACCAAGGACTGGCCGGTGGAACGCCTCGTGCGCGACGCCAAGCTCTACGACATCGGTGCAGGCACCAACGAAATCCGCCGCTTCCTGATCGGACGTGAGCTGCTGGGAGCGTAAACCGCTCGAAAGCGTCATCGTCCCCCTCTAGGCTTACATCATGAGCCTGACGGTGACCTCGACCGGCCGACCGATGCGCTTCTCCGACACGCTGGAGCGGTTGGGGAGCCATGGTGGCGAAAAGCTGTTCCTGGGCGAGATCGTCGAGGTGTTCGGGGAGCGGGCGTTCGGGGCGGTCATGCTTCTGTTCGCCATCGTCAACATGTTGCCCTGGCCTCCGGGCGGCACGACGCTGACCGGCGCGCCCCTGTTGTTCCTGTCGGCCGAGCTGGCCTGGGGGCGAAATACCCTTTGGCTGCCCCACTGGCTGGGCCGCGCCTCGGTCGGGCGCGAGACCTTTCGCAAGATGAGCGGCCGGCTGATGAAACTGATCCGCTTCAGTGAGGCGCTGTCCCGCCCTCGCCTGTACTTCATGACCGGGCGGCTGGGTCAGGCGCTGATCGGCCTGGCCTGTCTGATCCTTTCGGCCATCCTCGTCCTGCCGGTCTTCGGGGGCAATCTGATCCCGGCCGTCGCCATCGGCTTCTTTTCCCTCGGCATCATGCAGCGCGACGGTCTGGCGGTCCTGTTGGGCTGGATCACCACGGCCATCACAGTCGCCGTTCTGGTCTTTGCCTGGAAACTGGTCGTCGCCGGGTTCCAGCTGGGGTTCGACTGGTTTGGACAGGTCCTTTGATCGTGGCCGAATGTTAAGTGGCCACCGTCGCCCGGGCGGCCTAGATCGGGGATAGACGATGCAGAGCCCTGCCTGATGCCAGACTACGACTATCAGAGCGATCACCGCCCGTTCTCGACGGTGCTCGATGATATCGCGGCAAAGGACGATCCCAAGCTCTATCTGGGCGAACTGATCAACGCCTTTGGCGAGCGGGGCTTCGGTGCGTTGATGGTGTTCTTCGGCCTGATCAACGCGATCGCCTCGCCCATTCCGGGGTCGACCACCGTCCTCGGCGCACCCCTGCTGCTGATCTGCCTGCAGCTGGTGATCCGCCGCGACCAGCTCTGGATGCCGGGCTGGGCGCTCGGGAGCAGCCTGCCGCGCGAGAGCTATCGCGCCACGATCGCTCGGGTCAGGAAGCCGCTCCTCCAGGTCGAGCGCCTGTCTCGCCCCCGCTTCAGCGTGATGAGCAACGAGGTGTCCGAGGTGCTGATCGGCGTGGTGACCAGTCTGCTGACCGCCATCGTCATGCTGCCGATCTTTGGCGGCAACCTGTTTCCCTCGCTGTTCATCGCCCTGTTCGGATTCGGCCTTATGCAACGCGATGGCGGGATGATCCTTGCGGCCTGGCTGGGGGTGGCCGGGTTCTGCGTATTCGTGTGGGTGGCCTGGGAGCTGATATCCCGTCTGTTCGTCGCCAGCGCCGGCCATCTGATGGCGGCGTGGGAATGGGCCGGCGCGCTGTTTTCTTGACGCCGACGCACGGCGGCCCGACAAAAAGGGCCGTCGGATCGCTCCGACGGCCCTCATTGTCTGACCGCATGCGGTCGGACCGATTACTTCAGCCTGATTGCGCTCAAGTCGCCCGAAGGGCGGTAGCGCGCCAAGAAAGGATCAGGCCCGGACCTCGCCAGAGGACCAGCAACCGGTCACCGCACGGGTTTGGGACAATGAGATCACTGGATCACCTCCTTTCGACTGTTGAACAGGGAATTCAAGCGTAGTCTTGTCTGGTGCCGTTGGCAAAGCATCAAAAATGGCTCGTTTCGATGGAGGTCTCCACGTCGGGCTGAAACGGCTGAAGAAAACGATCCGACCGGAGGCGTGCATTGACTCAAAGCGCCTTTCGGATATTGTTGGTATATTTTTTCCGCAAAACACCCCCCAGCCGAGTGACCTTGCCATGAAAATCATCAAGACACTGACTATATCTTCCTCTCTGCTTTTTATCGGCGGAACTTCTGCGATGGCAGCATGCAGTACTGGATACAACGAATACAATCAACGAACCTGGTCTCCGGATATTATCTACACAGTTGTAATTCAAAGCGGTGGAATTTACTGCCTCGGTGCTCTCTGCGAAAGCATTCCGCCTGGCCGAGCTGATCAGGCGGATAGAGTGCGCAGCGGCTGGCAGCGGCTCGACGGCGTTTACCTCTGCGTCCCACAATCCCAACCCTCCTCTTCGAGCTGGGGCGGCTCGCCGTCGGCAGGGCAGACCGTGCTCGGCGGCCTTGTGGGCCTGCTGGCCTGGGGCCTCGCGAACTCGAACAGCGGGCAAAGCTCGTCCGGCTCGGGCTACTCGAGCAGCGTCCCCGACACCACCGCCGCCGAACAGGGCCGTCGTGAGCAGGAGTTCATCCAGCTACAGCGTCAGGAACAGCAGATGCGGCAGCAGTATCCGCCACAGCGCTAGGTTTTGGACTCACAAGCCCTGAGCCACAGTCGGGTTGACGCGAGCAGGACGGCGGCGAGGAAGTTGCGGGCCAGCTTGTCGAATCGGGTGGCGATGCGGCGGAAGTGTTTGAGCTTGCAGAAGTATCGCTCGACGACGTTGCGCTGTCTGTAGATCGCCGGATCGATGGAGCGTTGGACCTGGCGATCAGCTACCGCAAGGCCATTTGAGCGATTTTGAGGGTTAGACCCCATGTTGAAAGCGACTTGCAACACTGAGCGTCAATCCTATAAAGTCAGGACTATATGAACCTGAACGCAGAGATTGCGCGATGAATTTTATCAGTAAAATGATGATTATCTCGACGCTTTTAGCATTGGTTGGCACCTCTGCGATGGCAGCATGTCCAGCCGGTTACTATCAAGAAAACAATGCAAGCCTGATTACAGAATCAGGCAAGAATTTATATCGAACTCATGGATCATCTCTTCTGTTATGCCAGGAGACATGCAAAAACGTAACTGACTCAAATGTAGTACTGCAATCACATTTTTTTGAATGGATGGGAGGCGATCTCGCCTATGTTTGCGTCCCCCAACCCCAGCCATCCTACTCTAGCTGGGGTGGATCGTCGTCTGGTGGTTCAGAGCTGTTGCGTGGCATCGTTGGCGCTGTAGCGCAGGGCCTCGCGAACTCCAGCAGCGGGCAAGGCTCGTCCGGTTCAGGCTATTCCAGCAGCGTTCCCGACACCACCGCCGCCGATCAGGGTCGCCGCGAGCAGGAGTTCATCCAGCTTCAGCGTCAGGAACAGCAGATGCGGCAGCAGTATCCGCCCCAGCGCTAGGCGCGCCGCGACGCAGGACCCGACATGAAAAAGACGCCCGGGGCGAACCCCGGGCGTCCCTGCGCTTAGTTCCTGAACAGCGACAAAAGGATCTGCGGCGACTGGTTGGCGATCCCCAGAGCCTGAACACCCAGTTGCTGCTTGGTCTGCAGCGACTGGAGCCGGGCGCTTTCCTTTGCCAGATCGGCGTCCACCAGATTGCCCACACCGGATTCCATCGCGTCCGTCAGTTTCCCGACGAAGATGCGGTGGGTGTCCAGCGCCTTCGACTTGGTGCCCAGGCGTGCGAGCGCGCCAGAGACCTTGTCGAGGGAGGCGTTCACCAGACCCAGGGCCGTGGAGGCCAGGGTCGCGGTGCCGATGGTCGTGGTCGCGGCCACGGTGACATTCGTCGATCCCAGGGCCAGCACCTCGGCGCCGACCGTCAGGGTCGTTGTACCTGCCGCATTGGCCAGGGCCTGGAAGCCGGTCGCGCCCGCCTTCAAGAGGTTGACCCCGTTGAAGTCGGCGGCGTTGGCAGCCGAGGTGATCTGGTCGCGGAGGGCCTTGAAGTCCTCGTTCAGCGCGCTCCTCGATGACGTCGACAGCGACCTGTCCGTCGCCGCCAGGGCCTTCTCCTTCATCTGGACCAGCAGGTCCGAAATGCTCTCACCTGCTGCAAGGCTCACATCCACCGCTGATACGCCGCGGTCGAGCGAGGCTCTGACCACCCCCAGGGCGCCGATTTCGGACCGTTGACCCTGGGCGATCGCCCAGATGGCCCCGTTGTCCTTTGCGCTGCCGACCTTCTTACCCGTGTTGATCCGGGATTGGGTCGCCGACAGCTCGGCATTGGTGGCGTTCAGATTTTGCAGCGCGACGAGGGCGCCAAGGTTCGTATTGACCGAGTTGGCCATGAGAAAGTCCTTCCATTCTGGTCGGGGGGGGAGACGGCCTTCTGGCCGTTGAACCGGTTCTGGTCCTGCGCGTGTCAACGCAAAGAGCGAGCCGAACTCATCCGATTGAAAAGACTATGGTAAATGTAGAAGCTTTGCCGTAGCCCGGCAAAATCTGGCTGGCTACGGTCAAGCTTGCCGGGCGGCTAGGAGGCCTGGGCGGCCGGCTGCCCCTGGGGAGCCAGGCCCTGCATGATCGAGCGGTTGATGTCGATCAGGGCCTCGAAGTCATCTTCGCCGCGCATGATGGCCGACGAATGGCGGCCCACAAACAGGCTGATCGAGATGATCTGGGCCTTCAACGGGTTACTCAATTGGTTCTGTGAATCCGAGCAGTCGGTGGCCAGTACGGACCAGAGGCGCCGATTCCAGTCGAGGGCGTCGATGCGGGTCTTCACGTCGCCGGGATCGGCGGTCGAGGCATGAATCAGTGCCCGGGTGACCTGGCCGAACAGCCGGTATTCCATTTCCCGCGGCGTTTCCGTCCGCGTGGAAGCCTGTGCATACGCGCTCAGCATCCGGTCAGACTTTCCTCGTAGTCCACCAGTTTCCGTGCCGCCATCAAGGCCTTGTAGTACTCCCGGGCCAGGACATGCTTGGAACAGGCGACGCAGTCGGTCATGGCGACCGGATTGCGGGTCGCGCCCATGAACTCCGAAAGTCGGGTCACGAACTCGTCGTAGACCTTGGGTGCCGCGCTCTCGTCCAGATACATCATCATGACCGGGAAATAGATGCGCTTGGCCGGGGTCGTGACCTCGTCCAGCTGCATGATGTCCTTCTCACGCAGAACCGAAGCCTTGTTCTGCAGGATCAGAACACCACGACGGTCGCCGTTCTGAACGACCGCGCCGTTCAGAACGAACTTCTCTCCGGGCTTCAGCGACAGCTTCAACGGCATAGATCGGCCTCCTTCAGCCCGTGCGATCCTGACTACGCGCGGGGTGACTGACACATGCTAAACACCCGTGGTTAATCAGGTGTTCTATGGCAAGCGTTATCCGGGTCTGGGCGCATCAAACAAATCGGGTCGTCCATGACCCACGTCGTCCCCTCGCCCGCAGATCTGGCTCCGGCCGAGCTCGCGCTCGGCCACATGCCGGTTGCCCTGGGCGCGGTCGGCGACGCCGCCTCCTCCGCCAGCGACCCGTTGTCGGTCAAGCGCATCGCCTGAGGCAAACTGATCGTTGTTAACCGGCCATGTCATCGGCTAGGCGTGTTGCGAACCCACGGAGCATCCGATGACGCGGCCGACCGACCGGTTCGAGGGCACCTCGAACTACATCGCCACCCAGGACCTGAAGATCGCGGTCAATGCCGCTGTCGCCCTTGAACGCCCCCTGCTCATCAAGGGTGAGCCCGGCACGGGCAAGACGGTGCTGGCCTACGAAATGGCAGCCGCTCTGAAGGCGCCCCTCATTACATGGCACATCAAGTCGACGACCAAGGCCCACAACGGCCTGTATGAATACGACGCCGTCAGCCGCCTGCGTGACAGCCAGCTGGGCGACGAGCGCGTCCATGACGTGCGGAACTATCTGAAGCCCGGCAAGCTGTGGGAGGCCTTCACCAGCCCCGTGCGGCCCATCCTTCTGATCGACGAGATCGACAAGGCCGACATCGAGTTTCCCAACGACCTGCTGCAGGAGCTCGACCGGATGGAGTTCTTCGTCCAGGAAACCGGCGAGACGATCCGCGCCGCCGTGCGCCCCATCGTCGTCATCACCTCGAACAACGAAAAGGAGCTGCCCGACGCCTTCCTGCGCCGGTGCTTCTTCCACTACATCCGCTTCCCCGACGACGAGACGATGAAGGCGATCGTCGACGTCCACTTCCCCGCCATCAAGCCCCGCCTGGTGTCCGAGGCGCTGAAGACCTTCTACGAGATCCGCGATACGCCGGGTCTGAAGAAGAAGCCCTCCACGTCCGAACTGCTGGACTGGCTGAAGCTGCTGATGGTCGACGACGTCCAGCCCGAAACCCTGCGCGAAAAGTCGCCCAACAAGCTGATCCCGCCCCTGCACGGAGCCCTGCTGAAGAATGAGCAGGACGTGCACCTGTTCGAGCGGCTGGCCTTCCTGAACCGGCGCGAAGGCGCTCGCCCGGGCGGCTAGCCTGCCGTCATGCCGACACCGCGCGAACAGATATCGTCAGGCCGGTTACCGCGATTTCACTGGTATGGCCGACTCTTTCGATCAGGATGGACGGTGAGAGGAACATTGTTATGCGTCTGCCCCTTCTGGTCACCCTCTGCGTGGCTTCGGCCCTCGCGACCGGCTGTGACGGCGAGAACGGCGTGCACATCTCCAGCAGCACGACGTCGTCGGACGCCAAGGGGGTGCTCAAGGTCGTCGAGACCCTGCAATGCCCCGAGACCCTGGGCGTCCTGACGCGCAAGGGCACTGCCCAGGCCGGCGGCACCGTCTGCACCTACTCGGGGCCCCGCGGAGCCGAGGTCTCGCTCCATCTGGTGACGCTGGACAAAGAGCCGGTGGACACGGTCCTGGCCCGGTTCCAGTCCAGGCTGGCCGCGGCCATGCCCCGCACCTCGGCAGACCTGAGGGCCTCAGCCGACGCCGATCGGGCGCAGATCGCGGCCGATGCGGCGCGGGTCCAGGCGGACGCGGCAGGGGCCGACGCAGAGACCGCGCGCACAACCGCAGAAGCGGCCACGGGCGAGCGCGTCACCATCCAGGGGCCGGGTGTGGACATCGACAGCCAGGGCGACCAGGCCGACGTCCGACTGCCCGGACTTCAGGTCAAGGCCGACGGCGACCGCGCCAGTGTCCGCATCGGCGGCCTCAGCATCAACGCCGACGATTCCGCAGGCACGGCCGACATCCGCTCCAGCGACGACAGCGTCAGCATCCAGGCCCATGACGACGCCGCCGAAATCCGCACCCGCGCGCCCGGTGACGCCACGCGGACCACCTATATGCTGACCGACAGCAGACCGGCTGACGAGGGCTGGCGGCTGGTCGGCTACGAGGCTCGTGGACCGGTCGGTGGCCCCCTGGTGATCGCCACGGTGAGGGCCAGGGATCGCGACAGCGACGGCGTGTTCGACTCGGCCAAGGACCTGGTCACCCTGAACGTCGGACAATAGTCCCCGCGCTCGAGGGCGTTCGCGCTTGATCCCGGCGGCGGGATGGGTCACCTGACCTGCCGCTCGCCGCTGGACCCTGCCCCTTGGACGATCTCGCAAAGACCACGCCCGCACGATCGCGCAAGTCCGCGGCACCCGCCCCGCGCGCCTGGCAACGGATGCTGTCGGGTCGCCGGCTTGATCTGCTGGATCCCTCGCCCTTCGACGTCGAGATCGAGGATATAGCCCACGGTCTGGCCCGCGTCGCCCGCTGGAACGGTCAGACGATCGGCGAGCACGCCTTCTCCGTCGCCCAGCACAGCTGTGTGGTCGAGGAAATCGCGGCCCACATGAAGCCGGGCCTGGAACCCAGATGGCGTCTGGCCGCCCTGCTGCACGACGCGTCCGAATACGTCATCGGCGACATGATCTCGCCCTTCAAGGCGGCGCTGGGCGTCAGCTACAAGAGCTTCGAGGCCCGCCTGGAGGATGCCATCCACGTCCGCTTCGGCCTGCCGCCCAGGACGCCGCAGCCGATCAGGACGCTGATCAAGGCCGCAGACAAGGCCTGCGCCTTCTTCGAGGCGACCCAGCTGGCCGGCTTCACGGAAAAGGAATCGCTGCGCTTTTTCGGCGCACCGCCGACCGATTACCACCTCACGATCGACCCCCTGCCCGCCCCGGCCGCCCAGGCGCGGTATCTGGAACGCTATCGGGTTCTGGCGGAGGCGACCGGCGGCCTGCCGGGTCCCGACGCCTGGCATACGGAATAGCGAATGTCCTGGGGCGGAGAGCACGGCGTTCGCATCAGTCTCTCGGCGGTTGTCATGGCCGTGCGCGGCGGCCGTCTGTCGGTGCTGACGACCGAGGATGCGAACGGCGACCTGGCCCTCCCCTCCGGCCCTTTCGATCCCGTCCATGACCGAACGTTCGAGCGGGCGCTGCGGGCCTTCGTGACGGACCAGACAGGCTTCGGGCTTGGCTTTGTGGAACAGCTCTATACCTTCGGCGACGCAGGCCGGGGCGCGCCGCGCGCGACGCCGGGCCCGGACCAGCAGCGCGAAATCTCGGTCGGTTACCTGGCCCTGACCGCCGACGCCGTCGATGTCGCCCCGCCCGGCGCCCGCTGGACCCCGGTGCTGGAGGTCTTTCCCTGGGAAGATCGTCGCCAGGCCGGCACGCCCGAAGTCCTTGGCGCAGCGCTCCGGGCCTGGGCCGGGGCCGATATCCGTCGCGCGACCCGCTACGAACCCCTGTTCGCCCTCGGCCCGACCCTGCGATGGGACGAGGGGGCCGTGCTCGAGCGCTACGAGCTGTTGTATGAGGCCGGGCTGGTGGCAGAGGCCCGTCGCGATGGCCAGGAGGCCTGCCCTCCGGCGACCGGCGACCGGCCGATGTCCTCCGATCATCGCCGCATCCTGGCCACCGGTCTCGGTCGGCTGCGCAGCAAGCTCCGCTATCGTCCGGTCCTGTTCGAACTGATGCCGCAGACCTTCACCCTGTCCGGCCTGCAGGCGGCGGCCGAGGCCGTCGTCGGCCTCAATCTGCACAAGCAGAACTTCCGTCGCGGTGTCGAACGCACCGGCCTGGTCGAGGCGACGGGCCGGCTGTCGACCGGCACGGGGGGCCGTCCGGCCGAGTTGTTCCGGTTCACGGGTGCAGGCGTCCAGGACGGCCAGGCCCCCGGTCTCGCCCTGCCTGCGCTTCGCTGATTGCGGCCTTCATATTCCGGCTTGCGGTCCAGCCCCCGCCCCATTAGAGAAGCCGCTCGCTTTCGACCGAGCGTTCCTACGGCCCCGCGGAGAGGTGGCAGAGTGGTCGAATGTACCGCACTCGAAATGCGGCGTGCCTGGAAGGGTACCGTGGGTTCGAATCCCACCCTCTCCGCCACACACCCCACCTAATTCGTCTCTGTCAGACGCTCGCGCCGGTGAATGCCCGCGCTGCCTGGCCGCTGGCCCCCCAAACTCCTTCGATCGCGTGCTCACGGAGCCCGAAACTGGCTCGTTGCCGGGCCGTTGCCAAGCCCTGTCTCTACCTGGTCTGGACCCAGTGGAGTTTGGCTCCAGCCTGTTTCTCGACATCTAAATTTTATTGGAGGAGGGTTGGCCCGCCCTTATCATCCCTAGTGCCCATTCTCTCGGCATTTGAGCGGGACGGCCTCGAACCGGAGCACGCCATTATCAGGTGATTATCAGGTTGGCATCAGGCGGCTAGCTGGCGGCTTGACCTGCCCCCTTCCTGATCCCTTGGTTTGAGTGAGAGTCCGTCAACCTCTGGTCCGCACCCCGACCTTGGACCGCCAGTTATGAGAATCTGGCCGGTTCCTTAGCCCTCCGGCGGGGGTATCCC
>Ga0247843_1001731_pt1 | contig 42655 bp, 34 predicted proteins | sample LaCruzMarch2017__FD_192420 | JGI IMG/M metagenome (GOLD analysis project Ga0247843, IMG submission 192420) | Freshwater microbial communities from meromictic Lake La Cruz, Castile-La Mancha, Spain - LaCruzMarch2017_8m | ecosystem: Environmental > Aquatic > Freshwater > Lake | place: Spain...
CCACGTAGAGGCGGATCCACGATCCGTCCTTCAACCATCCCTAGAATTGCAGGTGATCCCGAAGCGAGCTCCTCCTCACGGACATACCCCAAACCCGTCAAATCGCAATCAAACCTGACGGAGAGCCGGAAAACCTCGGTGTTGCAGTGGGCGACGATCAGGCTGACGAGCTGGCCGCTGGCGGGCTCGACGGCGCCGACAATGTTGCGCCTCAGATGCCCTCCGTAGTAGCCTTGGGTGGGGCGACTGCCGCGTTTGACCCAGCGGTGACGCGGGCGGGGATCGCCTTCGAATCCGGCTTCGTCGCCGAAGAAGACGCGGGCCCTGGGATCGGCCAACAGAGCGGCGAGTTCGGTGGCGCAGGTTTTGCGCTTTTCCAGCCAGGTTTCCCGGTCGGGAGGCTCGGGCATGGGTCTGGGAATCCGGCGGGCATAGCGATGCTCGTGCAGATAGCGGACCAGCAATATTAAAAACATAAAAAGACATACTTTTAATTTAAGTTTTTTCTTGTCGACCTGATGTGGATTTGTAATCTGCCGCTGCGATGAGCGCGAACAACCGCAAGCGATGGATTGTGCCGTGGAAAGATTCTCGGACGAAACCGGTGATATATCACTGCATCTCGCGAGTAGTCGGGCGGGACTTTGTGCTGGAGGTGGATGAACGCGAACATTTCCGGATGCTGATGCGGATGTGTGAAAAGTTCACGGGCTGTCGGGTGCTGTCTTACTGTCTGATGTCCAATCACTTCCACTTATTGCTGGAAGTGCCGCCGATGCCGGAGGGCGGGATCTCGGATCAGGAATTGCGGGAACGGCTAGGCGTTTTCTACAGCGAAGTGCAGGTGGCGGAAATTGCGAAGGAAATGGAGGATGCTGCGGTTGCGCGTGTGCGGGGTGAGTATGAAATGCCGCCAGTGGATGAAAACGGGATGCCACTGAGCGCTGTTGAGGAGATGTTGCTGGCACAACAACAGGCAGCGCGAAGAAAGGAAGAAATCCGCAACCGCTTCACCCGGCGGATGCACGACTTGAGTGAGTTCATGAAATCCTTGTTGGAGCGCTTCACCAAATGGTTCAACCGCATGCATTCGCGCACCGGCACGCTGTGGGAAGACCGGTTCAAGAGCGTGATCGTGGAAAGCGGGATCGCGGCGCGGACGATCGCAGCTTACATTGATCTAAATCCGGTTCGGGCGGGGATCGCGTGTGATCCGGCGGATTATCGCTGGAGTAGCTATGGCGAAGCGGTGGGCGGAGGGAGGAAGGGGAATGGAAAAAAAGCGCGAGAAGGCTTGGTGCGAGCGTATTTTTGCGATCAGGGAGTGGGATTTGATTCCGGGAAATGGCAGGAAGTATCGCGCTTGTATCGGCGGCAGATGGGACTGGCGCTGGGCCGGAAACCGGGACGCGCCGAGGTGGCGGGTAAAGGCAATGGACTTGGCAAGAGTACGATGAACACTGCGGAGATGTTAGAAAGTAAGGACAATGGCACCGTGCTCAAAGATCTGGGAATGGCCAAAATGCTGCGGTGCCGGGTGAGGTATTTCACGGACGGCGCGGTGATCGGCAGCAAGGAATTTGTGAACGAGGCGTTTGCGACTGCGCGCGAGCGCTTCGGGCCTAAGCGTAAGGATGGAGCGCGGGCGATGCGAGGTAGCGGCAGCGGGGCGAAGGGTTTGCTGTGGAGTATGAGAGACTTACGAGTGAGGGTTTGAAAGATTTCACTTGTCGCAAGTTCATATCCAGATTGCGCGGGAGTTAGGGCTGATCTCCAATAATTTGGGAGCTTCGCGAATCATGATCATGAGAGATGGAAGACGCCACTACCGGAATTCATCGGAGATTTGTATTCCGAGCGATTTGGGAAAAAACGGCCGGACAAGGTCTAATTGATCAAGGACGAGCTGGTGTAAAAAATCCGTTGGTGCCGCAAGCAAAGACCTCGATAACGCCAGTTATGAACTCGCCGTTGAAGGGCCGGTAACTCTCGACATAGAATATATCGAGCGCTGATGCGCCAATCACAAGACGGTCGAGCGCTTCAAAACTGCGCTGGATGGGATTTCTCCTTTGGTATGAGTGGTTAGGGAATCACCTATTTCTGTTCTTCGTCCTCGTCGATGTTGTGCGTGAGGATAAATTGCAAGTCGTCGAGGCCGAGGTTGGAGGCGAAGCCTTCATCGCCAAGCACGTTGGTGACGAGTTGGGTTTTTTGGTGTTGGAGAATGCGGATTTTCTCTTCGACCGTATCCCGCGTGAGGAGTCGGTAGGCGATAACCTTGTTTTTCTGGCCGATCCGGTGGGTTCGGTCGATGGCTTGGTTTTCGACGGCGGGGTTCCACCACGGATCGTAGAGAATGACGTAGGAGGCCGAGGTGAGGTTGAGCCCCGAACCACCGGCTTTGAGTGAAAGCATGAAGACCGACGGGTCTTTGGTGGTTTGGAATTTCTCGATTTCGCCTTTGCGGTCCTTGGTCTGGCCGGTGAGGTAATTGTAGGGGCGGTTTTCGAGTTCGAGGCGCGCCTTGATGAGATCGAGCATCGAGACGAATTGCGAGAAAACGAGCACCTTGTGGCCTTCCTCGTGGAGTTGATCGAGCAGATAGAACAAGGATTCCATCTTGGCGGATTCTTCCTTGAGGTATTTCGGATCGATCAGGCCGGGGTGGCAGCAGATTTGGCGGAGTCGCATCAGGCCTTGGAGGATGGCGAAGGAGTTTTTCTTCACCGCCTCGTCGGAATCGAGGCCGAGCAAGGCTTTTTGGATGCGTTTGAGTTCGTTTTTGTAAAGTTCGAGCTGGATGCCTTCCATTTTCGAGTAAACTTCTTCTTCCGTCCGCGGCGGCAAGTCTTGGGCGACTTGGAGCTTGGTGCGGCGGAGGAGGAATGGCCGGAGGCGGGAAGCGAGGCGACTTTGGCTGAGTGGGTCCTTGCGTTTGTCGAAGCGTTTTTTGAAGTAGGCGCGGGAGCCGAGCACGCCGGGCATGGCGAAGGCCATCAGCGACCACATGTCGAGCAGGCGGTTTTCGATCGGTGTGCCGGTGAGGACGAGGCGGTTCTGGGAGTCGAGTTCGCGGGCGCACTTGGCGGCCTTGGAGTCCGGATTTTTAATTTGTTGGCCTTCGTCCAAAATGGTGGTGAGCCATTTGATGCCGTTGAGCTCCTCGCCGCAGACGCGTAGTTGGGCGTAGTTGAGGACCAGGATGTCGATGTTGTTTTGGATGTGATCCACATCGATGTCGTCGCGATTTTTGAGAATCTTGACTTTGAGTTCCGGGGTGAATTTCCCGGCTTCGCTGAACCAGACGTCGAGCACGGATTTCGGGCAAACGACGAGCGCGGGTTTTTTCGCGCCGCCGGTTTTCCGATGTTCGTCGAAGAGCCAGAGTAGATAGGTGAGGGACTGGATGGTTTTTCCGAGTCCCATGTCATCGGCGAGGATGCCGCCGAAGTTGTTGACCGAGAGGTAAGCCAGGAACTTGAAGCCGTCGATCTGATAGGGCCGGAGGGTGGCGTTGAGGGCCTCGGGGACGTCGGGATTGACTTCGAGTTGGATGTCGCCGGCGCGGCCTTTGATGCGTTCCCATGCTTTCGGGTCGAAGACCTCGGCGGCTTTGGGATCGGCGAGCTGCAAGGCGTGCATGCGATGGGTCTCACCGGAGAGATCGAAGGGATCGAGGCCGAGACGGGTGACTGCCTCGCGTTGGTCGGCATCGAGTTTGATTTCGAGGCGCATCCATGAGCCGTCGTCCATGCGGACGTAGCCACCGCGTGCGGCGACGAGTTGGCGGATTTGCGCTTTGGATAGATTGACGCCTTGCACGTCGATGACGATGCGGAGGTCAAACCAGTCGATGTCCTGGCCGACGACTTCGAAGCGGACGGCGGCGGTGACAGGATCGGCGAGGATGGATTTCAGGCGGAGGTCGATATCGAGTTCGATATTTTCCGGCATTGCCTTGATCCACTCGGCGAAGCGCTCGGGGAATTGTTTGGTGATGCGTGATTTGAACGAGAGGAGTTTCTCGTCATAGGAGAGGCCCATATCATCGAGGATGGGCGGCACCGGATAGAGTGCTTCGCGGGCGAAGCGCAGGAGTTGTTTGCCTTTGACTGGGATTTGTTCGGCGAGCTCCCAGCCTTCTTTGGTGAAGCGTTCGGTGCGGCGGCCTTTGGTCTCGATGGCGGTGACGTCGATGACGAGGTGCTCGGTTTCGGCGGCGGTGAGGCCGGCGATGAGTTTCATTTCGAACTTGGGTTTCAGTTCGAGGTCGATGACGCGTTTTTTAAGGGATTCCGGCAGGGATGCGCCGATTTTACGAAGGAATTCAACACCTTCGAGAGAATCGATGACACGTTTTGGAATCAGGTAGCGGGGCATCACATCGGTTTCCTCGAGCCAGCGTGGCGGACCGGGGAAGACGGTTTCATCGGATTGATAGAATTCCTTGCGGCCGGGGAGGAGGCGGACCGAGTGGGAGACATTTTCGCCGCTGGCGGTGATGAGTTGCAGGGCGAAGCTTTTGCCGTCGTATGGATCGTCTTCGCAGACCCAGCTGAGAGCGTCCTCGACGACCTTGAATTCCTTTTCGTCGAGGTTGACGATGTAGCCTTTGAGTGCGGGTTGACGGAAGACCCGGTTCATGAAGCGGCAAGATTCCTCTTGATCGAAATCGAGGGTGGTATCGCCGTATTTCCGATAGAAGGCGAGGTAGTGTTCCCACAGCGTTTGGCTTTGGGCATCCATGAGGAGCGCGCCTTCGTGGTGGAGGTTGACGTAATTCTCGATGTCGTTTTTCTCGCGGAGTTGGAGCCACGAGGCGGCTTTGGTTTCCTTTACCTCGATGCGGGCCTCGTTAATGGTGGCGACTAGGCGGAAGGCGACGGTGAGGGGTTCATCTTGTGGTGGGCGCTCGTTGACCTGCTCGATGCGGTCATACCAAGCGGCGACTTCGCGCTCTTGCTCCCAGTCTGCCATTTTTTTCTGCACGTGACCGAGATCGGTGATCACGCTCATGAACTCGGGGTAGGGGAGTTTTTTCTTATAGAAGGCGTAGGCGATGTAGTTCCAGAACTCCATGATGTCCCCGGGGGGCATCGGCCAGAGTTCGAGCGGTTCGTAGGTGGTGATTTCCCAGCGCGGACTGATGCGGACCATGTCATGGTCGTGCAATTCGCCTTCGATCACGTAGCGGCGGTAACGCTTTTCGATTTTGGTGACGAAATCGGCTTCCTTGTCATCGAGTTCGCGACCGAGTTTCTCCTCGATGATGTCGAGCACTGGGGTGTCGTCGAATTCGTTGGGGGATTCAGGGAGATCTTCGCCGCGGTGCATGCGCTCCATCATGGTGGCATATTGGCAGGCCCCGGCGATGATCTCGTCTTCGGCGGTGCAAGAACCGAACCAACGATTGCCTTGGAGGCGGAGGCTCGTGCGGAAAATGCCGGTTTCGTCTTCGACGCGACCTTGAATAAAAAGGTGGTTGCCGAAAATCTGGGTGACTGCGCCATCTTTTTGGAGCATTTCACCGCGTTTCCGGGAGTCTTCCGGGAAACTGTTGAGAAAATTGAGAGTTGCTCGGTCTGGATTCATCGCGTCGTGAGTGGAAATTATGCCGTTAAATCAGCGTTCTGGGCGAAAATGCCAAGACTCAAAGCGGCGGGGCGCGATCCTAAGCCATTACAATTCAGGGAATCAATAAAAACCTCAGGCCATGTTTTTTTTGAGGATGGGATTGTGAATGCATGCAGCGGCAGGCAGCGGGGGGGAAATGGTCATCGTCACGCTGCTCTTGCGGTCCCGTCCGACGGCACTTAGAAGTCCGGCGTGGAAGCAATCCATTATTTCAACCGTCACAGCGGTAAACTCGAAGTCGAAGAAGTTTACGGCGAGGGGTTTTTGCGTTGGACGTATGGGCATCCACTCGGTGCGCTCGCGCTCGCGGCGATGGTCAAGCGGCCATTTTTTTCCGCTTGGTATGGTGGCCGGATGAGCACGCCGAAATCTGCGGCACGAGTTAGTCCATTCATTGCGAAATATGGCCTAGACCCTGCGGAGTTTGCGGATACGGCTACTTCTTATGGCAGTTTTAACGAGTTTTTTTTCCGCAAACTCAAGCCCTCCGCCCGGCCGGTGGATCCCGATGAATCGCGCGTTGTTTTTCCGGCGGACGGCCGCCATCTCGGGTTTGCGCGGGCGTCTGCGGTCGAGGGAGTGTTTGTGAAAGGTCAGAAATTCGATTTGGCAAGACTGCTTGGCGATGCCGATCTAGCGGCGAAGTACGCTGGAGGTGTGCTGGTGCTCTCGCGGCTTTGCCCGGTCGATTACCACCGTTTTCATTTTCCGGCGGCGGGTGTGCCGGGCGAAACACGGATAATCAATGGTCCGTTGTTTTCGGTGTCGCCGATCGCTCTACGCAAGCAGTTGGCTTATCTCTGGCAAAACAAGCGGGCGATCACGCCTCTGCAAACCGAGCGCTTCGGCATGGTGCTGCTTCTGGAAATCGGTGCGACCTGCGTGGGCACCATCCGTCAGACGTTCGCCCCCGGACAAGCGGTGGAAAAGGGCGCTGAGAAAGGGTTTTTCGCATTTGGTGGATCTTCCACGATCACGCTCTTCGAACCCGGTGCCGTCCAACTCGCCGCCGATTTGGCCGACTTCTCTTCGCGGCAAACCGAGCTTTATGCCCGGGTCGGCACCCATATGGCGCACTCCGCTTGACCTTGCCGTCTACCGCTGCACTCTTTCTGCCTGCTCTACATGCCTGACTATCTCCAAACGCTCCATCAACATGCCCGTGAAGCCCTTAAGCCCGCCATCGAAGGCCAGCTGACGCAGGCGGAGCGCATCGCTCTTTACAAAGAGTTTCTGAAAATCGAGGAACAACGCATTCTCGAGCATCATCGTTCAGAAGCGGGCGGCCTTGAAATCGCGCGAGACCGGGCGGTGCTCATCGACACCCTGCTATCCTCGATTCTCGAAGCTTCCCTCAATTCCCGCAAAGAGCAGCCCGCCTTGCCCATCGCGCTGGTCGCCACCGGCGGTTACGGCCGCAGTTTGCTAAATCCACGCTCGGACATTGATCTGTTATTTCTGCTGCCTCGCGCGTCTAACAAACTTCCGCTGCCGCTACAAGAGCTCGTTCAGGATGTGCTTTATCTTCTTTGGGATGTCGGCTTTAAAGTCGGTCACGCTTGTCGCTCGATCGACGAATGTGTGCAGCAGGCCAGGCTGGATCAGGAAAACAAAACCTCACTGATGGACGCCCGACTGATTAGTGGTGACATCGTTTTGTTTGAGCAATTTCAAACAAAATTCGCTAAAGAATGCATTGATAAAGGCCAGCAGGCGTTCTTCGATCGCCGTCGTCAAGACCTGCGCAGTCGGCATGAAAAATACTCGCACACGGTTTTTCTGCAGGAGCCTAACGTCAAAGAGGGCTGCGGTGGCATGCGTGACTATCACAGCATGCAATGGGTTGCCCGGGTGAAAACCGGCAGTGCGCAACTCGAAGATCTCGTTGAAAAAAAACTCCTAACCGCTTCCGCCTGCCGCGAGATTGAGGAAGCTTATGATTTCATCCACCGGGTCCGCAACGAACTCCACTATCACACGGGCAAGGGGACCGATCAACTCACGCTCCAACTTCAAGGTGTGGTGGCGAGCGCATTTGCTTATCCTCAGCGCGATATTTTGCGCAGTACCGAGGCTTTCATGCGTGATTACTATCGGCACACGCGCCACATCTATCAACACACCACTTCGTTGATGGAATCCTTTCAGATCGAAGAGGATACCCGCGCCGAATCCGGCATCCGCTCGTTCCTCACGTTCCGCAAAAAAAGCCGTGAGGAATTCGACGGATTCATCGCCCGTGACGGTCGCCTTTTTCCCGCGAACCAGGATATTTTCAGGGAAGATCCGAGTCGTTTGATGCGACTCTTCCAGCATTGCCAGGTCCGAAACCTCAAACTTAGCCCGCAGATCCGCCGTCTTATCGCCGCCCATTGGGACGATATCGACCGCCCATTTCGCTACTCCAAGACCAACCGCCTGATTTTCCAAGCGATTCTTGAGCGCAAAGGCGAGGTTGCGCACATTTTGCGGCTCATGCATCGAATTGGTTTTCTCGGTCGCTATCTGCCGGAGTTCGGCGCACTTGATTGTCTCGTCCAACACGAGTTTTTCCATCGATACACGGCGGACGAGCACACGCTCCGCTGCGCGGATCAACTCGATCAACTGGTCTCGGAAACCAATCCGCGACGCCAGATCTATCGACGTTTGTTTCACGAAATCGAAGATTCCTACGCGCTTTATCTGGCTGTCATTTTGCATGATACCGGACGCGCGGAAAACGTCCGCGAGCACATCGACGGCTCGGCCATGCTTGCCGCCCGCCTGTGCACGCGCCTGCAAATCCGCAGTGCCCGGCGGACCTTGATCATGTTTCTCGTGGACAACCACCTGACGTTTTGGCGCACCGCAACCACTCGCAATCTCGATGATCCCGAAGTGATCGGTGAGTTTGCCTTGATTGTCAAAAACACCTCTAACTTAGACGCGTTGTTTCTCTTCACGTTCGCTGATTCCAATGCCACTTCCCCGGAATCATGGACCGGTTGGAAGGAAAGCCTGATGATCCAACTCCACTCCGCCACCCGCACCTTCCTCGAAAGCGGGCGTGAAAAATATTCGGAAAAACTTGATGCTGATCGAATCGCCTTGCGTGACGAAGTCATTGGAATGATGCGGGAAGATTATCATCCGGATGTTGAGCGCCACTTCGAGCGCATGCCTGCCCAAGCATTTCATTTCCGCCAAGCCTCGCAGATCGTCACGCAAGTGCGCACTGTCCGTCATTTCTTACAACGCGAGGATACGAAAAAAGACCCTTTCGCCTCATGCATCAAATGGATCGACCATACCGATAAAGGCTACACCGAGCTCGTGCTCGCTACGCGTGATCGGCCGTTGTTACTCGAAAAAGTTTGCTGCGCTCTTGCCTCGGAACAAATCAACATTCTATCTGCAGATCTTTTTACTCGCACCGATGGTATCGTCGTCAACATCTTCCGCGTTTGCACCACCAACTTCGAAGCAGTCTCTAACGCTGGCACCCGCAAGCGTTTTCTAGCAACCTTCGAGGATATTATCGCCGCCGAGGCTTATGAACCTGAGCGCTACCTCCGCAGACGTGTCAATTTTCTCAAGCCGCGCAACGACCATGAGATTCCGGTCCCGGTTCGCGCTTTCGTCAGCAACGAGCTGCACCCGACATGCACGACCGTCGAGCTTCAGGCGCTGGACCGCATTGGATTGCTTCATGACCTGTTCCACACCGTTAATTCGTATGGTCTCAACACCGCTCACGCTCGGATTTGCACGGAAAAAGGCGTGGCCATGGACACCCTCTACATCACCACGGCTGAGGGCGGTAAGGTCGAGGATTTGGAAATCCTCGCGCAGCTCGAAGATCGATTCTCCTCCCTCATCGCCCGTCCGGATGCTCAGGAATGAGGGCGTTGCGATTGATTTTCCCAATACGGATGTGCTGAACCCGGATTTTGATTTTCAGGATTGCGGCGTCATCTGTAGGCCGCATGATCTTCACGCTATCCGCACGAAAGCACCATGTCCCAAGCCATCATCGATCCTGAGGAGGTCCGCCGTTTTGCGGCGGAGCTAAAACGATTCAACGGCGATTTGCGGGAGCGATCCGCCTCGCTCATGGCACGCTTCACCGCTCTTGGCGATACGTGGCAAGACCAAGAGCAGGAGAAGTTTTCAGGTGAGTTCGTGCAGCTGATGAAGACCCTTAAGTCCTTCCTTGAACTCTCCGAGCGCCACACTCCCTATCTGCTGCGCAAGGCCGACCGCATTCAGCAATACCTTGATCAGCGATAAGGTCATGAAATTCCCGCTATGTCCGATCAGGTAAAAGTTTCCTCAATTGACGCGCTTGAGGCGTTTCGCGCGGATTTGATTCAATACGTAGAAAAAGCGCGCGTCGCGCTCGAAGATGCCGAAAGCGAAGTGAGGCGCACGCGCACATGGCTGGATGTGGATAGAACGAATTTCTGGTCACGCCAGTTGAAGCAGCGGACCAAGGAACTCAATCAGGCGGAAGCCGAGTATTACAACGCCATGATCACACGTCCGAAGGAAAGCCATATGTTTCATAAAATGGCGATCCTCAAAGCCAAAAGACGCGTTGAGGAGGCCGAGGCGAAAAACCTCGTTCTGAAAAAATGGCGGCAAGCTTACGATAATCGTGTCACGCCGATGCTTCGGCAGCTCGATCCGATGTTTTTTCTGGTCGGCCTCCATCTGCCGAAAGGAATCCATTCGCTGGGGGAATCGATCAAGGCCCTTCAGGCGTATGCGGAAAAGGGCCCAACAGTGAAACCCGTGGCACCTACAGCGACGGAGCTTTTGAATGAAGGAGGGCCGCCATGAGTGCGTCCGGCAGCAGGGGGCTGCTCTCCATGGCCACCCGTCAGCTCATGTCGCGCTGGGAGGAAACCCGTAACTCATGGCGTGATCAGAAGGCCGCTGAGTTCGAAAGCTTGTATCTAGCAGAGTTAGACCGTAGTGTTGGCTCGACTCTGAAAATCCTTGAGGAACTGGATCAATTGTTAATCAAAATTCATGCAGACTGCGACTGATGCCATCGACCCGCGCTCGGTGAGTGCTGATCTGGAACGCTTGAAATCCGGCGTTTCCAGAACCACAGCCACCGAGTTGGCCTTGATGAAGACGAAGGCAGCGAGCCTATCCGTCCTTTGGCGCGAGGCCCAGCAGCATGCAGAATCGGACGAGCGCAAGCTGGAGATGCGCATTCAGGAAATTTCCGGGATTTTAAACGAGCAGATCGTGCGGGTGCAGATCGCCATGGAATCGCGCTCCGCGAAAATTCAGCAGGCTTATCACGCTAGCAAATCCTCGCTCGCCCGACGGATTCAGGAAGCCAAGGATCGCAGGATTGGCAAGGCGCAAGGCGAGATCATGCACAACCGCCAGACGCGCCAGCACGAACTCGATCAGGCAACTGCCAGCCACGCGGAATTCACCGGGCAATTGGTGGCGGATCGCGGAGTGCGTCGAGACCTTCAGAAACGGATCCTCGGATCATTGAAGACTTTCCGGTCCCTGATCGCCGGACGTTTTGAGGTCAAGCGTGAACAGTTACCGGACGGCGAGGAGTTTGATAGTCCGGAGAAAGCTCGTGAGGCGTTGTTGGAAATGTTAGATCAAGTCCGCGCCGACGCCGATGCCGCAGCTTCGATGCCTTTGGTGAAATTGTTTCGCTTCATTCCCTTGTGGTTTCTAACAACGGTGATTGTGGCCATGCATGTTTGGTATGGCCTTCGAGCGGGTGGTGACGGCCTGCGCGAGATGTTGCCATCGTTCCTGATCGCAGAGGGCGCTCTGCTCGCGCTTTGGATCATCGCTTTGTTAAGCGCCCAGCCTGTCATCCGCAAGTGTGCTGCCCAGCTTGCTGCCGCGCGCAATCTGGAAATTGTTTCTTATAAACAATCGGCTGCCCGCCTAGCAGCATTGACTGCGGAGATTAAAGGCGAACAACTGGAGGAAGGCCGCAACCTAAGTGAGACTTTCCGCGAATCCGACGGCGAATGGCGTTCCAGCATGGCGGATGGCCAACGCAGACTCGACGAACAATTCGCACGGATTTCTAGCAGATTGGAGCGAATTCACCAACGAAAGATCGCCGCGATCAACGCGGCACACGAAAGCGCGATAAGCCTCGCACATCAGGAGTTCTCCGAAAATCAGCGCGAATTTGAAGCCACTCAGCAAATCGAAAAATCAAGGATTGATGCGGAGTTTGAGGCTTCTCTGCGTGAATTGGCCCAAACATGGGCAAACGATATACTACCGCTGTCAGAGGCGCTGGTTTCAAGTGATCGATCGTCACTTCAGAATTTTCCGTCATGGACTCACGAGACTTGTGCCTCATGGGAGGCTCCGCATACGGCACCGTTGGCGATTAGAATCGGCAGCATTGAGGTGGATGTCCAGCATCTAGCCGGCGGGCTTCCCGGTGGTGCCGGATTCATTTCACCTGGCGGTGGTCATTTCACTGTTCCGTTCGCGCTTGCCTTTCCGGATCAGGGATCGCTTCTGATCGAAAGCGATAGTGCGAATGATGGAGCGGCCGCCAAAGTGCTCGCAGTCGTTGCTTTGCGATTGCTGGCATCCCATCCGCCGGGCCGCGCCTCGTTTGTATTCATTGATCCCGTCGGTCTCGGCAAGGATTTCGCCGGCTTGATGCATCTAGCGGATTACGAGGAAACCCTGATCCATCACCGCATTTGGACCCAGAGCACGCACATCGAGGAACGTCTCGCTGAGGTCAATGATCACATCGAAAAAGTCATTCAGATGTATCTGCGCGATGAGTTTCCGGACATCAATGCCTACAATGAACAAGCGGGCACTATTGCCGAGAAATACCGATTCATCGTCATCGCCGGCTTTCCAGCGGGCTTCAGCGACGTTGCGATGAAACGTCTCCGTTCGATCGCATCGAGTGGTGCGCGCTGTGGTGTGCATCTCCTGATTCAATACGATTTACGCCAGCCATCGCTGGATCAAGCCCTGATGGACGAGCTGCGCCGCACCTGTCAGCGGTTGATCTATCAGAAAGGTGTGTTTCTTCTGGCAGGAGCTCCGGCCGGCGCGAAGGTTGTGGTTTTCGATCCACCGCCATCGCTTCAGGATTCGATCCATCTCGTGCACCGCATCGGAAAAGCCAGTGTGGACTCCAACCGGGTGCAGGTGCCCTATTCCCAGATCGCGCCGTCGGCGGATGAGTTTTGGAGTTCCGATACCAGCGAGGAGCTCCGCGTTCCGGTAGGCCGGACCGGGGCCAAAAAACTCCAGATGCTCACCATCGGCAAGGGCACTCGTCAGCACGTGCTCGTCGCAGGGAAAACCGGTTCGGGAAAGTCCACCTTGTTTCATGTCATCATCACCAACCTCGCCCAGTGGTGCAGTCCGGATCAGGTGGAGTTCTATCTGGTGGACTTCAAGAAGGGCGTCGAATTCAAATGTTATGCGGTGAAACATCTGCCGCACGCCAGGGTCGTTGCCATCGAGAGCGACCGTGAATTCGCGCTCAGCGTGTTGCAACGGGTGGATGCCGAGTTGAAACGTCGGGGCGAGATGTTCCGCCGTGTCGGAGCGCAGGATGTGCCGGGCTACAAGCGTTCCTCGGGAGGTGAACCCCTTCCGCGCACCTTGTTGATAATCGACGAATTCCAGGAGTTTTTCACCGAAGACGATGCCGTTGCGCAAGAGGCTTCGCTTTTGTTAGACCGCATTGTGCGCCAAGGCCGTGCGTTTGGCATCCATGTCATTCTTGGTTCACAGACACTCGGTGGTGCCTACACGCTGGCACGCGCGACTCTTGGCCAGATGGTCATCCGCATCGCGCTTCAGTGCAATGAAACTGACGCCCATTTGATCATGGATGACGACAATCCCGCACCGCGTTTGCTCACGCGGCCAGGGGAGGGAATCTACAACGACCAGGCCGGCGCGCTCGCTGCTAACAGTCCGTTTCAAATCGTCTGGCTACCGGAAGACGAACGTGATGCGGTGTTGAATCATGTTTCCGCTCGGGCGGCACAGGTCGCGAAACTACCGCCACCTCCAATCATTTTTGAAGGCAATGCACCTGCTGATGTGCGAGATAATCCGGAGTTGAACGCGCTGATTCGCAGCCGCCCCACCACGCGTCCGCTTGCAGCGCGGGCATGGCTGGGCGCGCCAAATTCGATCAAAGGCCCCACCGAGGCGGTATTCCAACGCCAGAGCGGAAGTCACCTGTTAGCCATCGGCCAGTCGGTCGAGCACTCGCTCTCGTTGCTTTCCATCACGATGGTTTCGCTCGCTGCGCAATATCCTGCGGGCGGAGTCGAGTTTGTCGTGCTCCATCCCCACGCTGCCGAGCCCGGGGGCGTCACCATTTTCAACCAACTCGCCGTATCCCTGCAACAGCGCATCCGCATCGGTGGTCCTGCCGAAGTGGCCGGATTGATGGCCGACCTCGGTGATGCACTCACCGCCCGCATCCCGACATCCGGTCGCGATGCTCCCGAGGTTTTCCTGCTGGTTCATGACCTCCAGCGCTTCAAAGTGCTCCGGCCTGATGATGAGTTCAAATTCTCAATGGATGATGCAGAGCCTGCTGCGAGTCCGTCGAAGGTGTTCGCGGATTTGCTGAGTGAGGGCGGCCCCTGCGGCATGCACGTGGTGGCCAGCACGGACACTTGGAACAACGTCAGCCGCTGGATTCCACGGAAACTGATGGCTGAGATTGAAATGCGCGTGTTGTTCCAAATGAGCGCCAACGATTCCGCTAACCTCATCGATTCCCCAGCCGCCTCCACCCTCGGGCTTCACCGAGCCTTGTTCTACAACGAACACCTTGGGACGCTGGAACCCTACCGCCCGTATGCCATGCCGGACGCGGCTTGGCTGGAGGAAATTTGACCTTATTCGCAATTTTCCTCAAGATTCTGCTTGGCAATGCTCTGCGGATCTTTCAATTTCCACGCCCGCCCGCAATCCGGGCGAGCTCACCGGAGTTCCACCATGTCAGTATCACTACGTCTCAACCGCAAGGGCACTAAGGACCGCCCTTATTATAAAATTGTCGCCGTCGATAGCCGCAAGCGTCGTGACGGACGTTATATCGAACAACTTGGCACCTACGATCCACTTAAAGAAGGCACCAATTTTACGATCGATCTCTCGCTGGCAGACAAGTGGCTTTCGGTTGGTGCCAAGCCCTCCGAAACCGTCAATAGTATGATTCGCAAGGCGCGCACCGCCGCTGCGAATGCCGCCACCACCCCGATTGCTGAGTGATCGGCTCCCGGCCAATCAAAAATTTCCAAACAACCGCGCTCCGCAAGGATCGCGGTTGTTTTGTATAGATCATGCGCTCACCGAATCCCATTCCGTTTGAAGAATTCATGCAGCGCGCACTGCATGATCCGGAGAGCGGGTATTATTCGCGGCGGATCAGCGGGGTGGGGAAGAGAGGGGATTTTACCACCGCACCCATGCTCTCGGCGGCCCCGGCGAAGGCCATCGCCGCTTGGGCTACCCGCGCATTGCGCGAAACCGGGTGCCGGGATTTGATCGAAATCGGCCCCGGTGAAGGAACGCTCGCTGCCGCCGTGCGGAAATGCCTGCCATGGCACATCCGCTGGAAAACACGCCTCCACTTGGTGGAAACGTCCACACCTCTCGCCGATCTGCAGAAAAACCGACTCGGCGGCCTGGCGGTCTGGCACACGTCACCGGAGGCGGTGCTGGCGGCCTGCAGCGGCCGGGCGGTGATTTTTTCCAACGAACTCGTCGATGCCTTTCCCGTGCGCCGATTCCAAAAATCCGACGCTGGCTGGTGCGAGCTTACCGTTGTGTTCGATGCCCAAGGAAATGCCACGGAATCGCTAATGCCGCCCGCGCCATTGCCGGAATCGTCTGGATTTGCCGATTCCCACCCGCCGCGGCAATGGATCGAGGTGCATGATTCCTACGGTCGATGGCTTCAAAATTGGCTGCCGCATTGGCAAGCCGGGCGCATGCTGACGATTGATTACGGCTCCACGGCCGACGACCTCTATCTCCGTAGGCCGCAAGGAACGCTCCGAGCGTACCTCTTCCAACAGCGGCTCGTCGGACAAGACATCTATCAAAATCCTGGTCACCAAGATCTCACCGCCGATGTTAACTTCACCGATCTGATGAATTGGAGCGCACCATGGATGGCAAAGCAAAACCTCCAATCGTTCGCGGACTTCCTGCACGGTCATACCACCCCGGCCGATCACGCTCTAACCGATCCGCAAGGTGCTGGAGGCGCTTTTCAAGTGCTTGATCAAACGTGCCGCAATCCGCCGTGTATGTCCGACTCATCAGAGTTCAATCATGATCGAAGTTTCACTTGCACTCATTCATGATGCTCAACAGCGGTGTGATGACGAAGGATGACCTTACGCCATTTGGCGAGGAGCTTCGTGAGCGTTTGAGTGGTGGATGTGATGAACATTGGATTTAGCCGAAGGCAATCATGGATGCGCCGCTACAAGCGGTCGTTTCGTAGGGGAGCTTATTTGCGGCGGGAGTTTTTCCAGAGGCGGATTGACTCCAGAAAGGGCTCGGCGTAGCGTTGGACTTTTGCTGCGCCGATGCCGGGAAGGTGTAGGGCTTCCTCGGTGTTGATCGGTTGAAAGCGGGCGAGGGCTTCGAGGGTTTTGTTGGTGAAAATCACGTAGGCTGGCACGTCTTCGCGTTTTGCCATTCTGGCGCGTAGATCGCGCAACATTGTGTAGAGTTGGGCGTCGTGGCCGTGGTCTTTGAGGGCGATTTCTTTGCGTCCAGCTTCGGGATCCGGCCAGATGAGTTGGAAGGTGGACTCGCCGCGCATGACTTTTTCGCCGAGCGGGGTAAGCGTCATGAGTGGGAACTCGCCGCTGGTGATGGTGCAGACGAGTCCGGCGTCTGATAGGGAACGCATCAGGCCGTTGAGATAGCCTGCGCCTTTGTCGCGGAGGATGCCGTAGGTGGTGAGTTGGTCGAGTTTTGCGGAAATGATTTCCTGGGATTTGCTGCCGACTAACATCTGGACGATGCGGCCGCGGCCGAAGCGTGCTTCCCAGCCGTCGCGGGTGCGGCGTGACATGCGTGCGACTCCGCTGAGTGCTTTTTTCACGATGATTTCCTCTTCGGCGTTCGGTGCGCGGAGGTCGCCGGCACCGTCCTCGCGGCAGACATCGCACGATCCGCAGACACCGGCATCGGCTTCGCCGAAGTAGTTGAGAATCCACTTTTGGCGGCAGACGCGTGAGTAGCACATCTCGACCATGGCCTTAAGTTTTTCCCGATCCCGGCGGTCTTTTTCCTCGATGGCGGCCTCGTCGAGGTTGAGTTGGCGGGTGAGCACGTCGGGTTTCAACAAGCGGGTTCCGCGCATGCGTTTTTTTGGAATATCGAATCGTTCGATGTAGCCGCCGCGAGCGAGCACGGACAGGGCACTGCCCACGGACATCGAGTTTTTCACATCCGCGCCGTCGGCGATTTCTTCGAGAGTGCGGTGGACCTCATATTCGCGGTCCGCCTCGCTGAGTAGATATTGATAGATCGCGCGGATGGATGCGGCGGTGGGGTTGGCGCCTTCGATGAAAAACTCTTGGGTGCGGGTGTCGGCATAGTTGAAAAGCAACTCGCAAACGGCGGTTTCACCATCGCGGCCGGCGCGGCCTGCTTCCTGATAGTAGGCTTCCACGCTGCCGGGAACCTCGTAATGGATCACGAAGCGCACGTCGGCGCGGTCGATGCCCATGCCAAAAGCGTTGGTGGCCACGGCGATATCCGCTTTGCGTTGGATGAACGCTTCTTGAGTGCGGACGCGTTCTTGGTCGTTCATGCCGCCGTGGTAGGCGACGCATTTGAGCCCCCAACTGGCGATGGTTTCGGAAACGGCTTCGACTTTTTTGCGGGTGGCGCAGTAGATTATGCCGGTCTTGTGAGCGGCGATCACGGCTTTCATTCGCTCGTCTTTGTGAGCGGATTTGTCCACGGCGCTGATGGCAAGCGAGAGGTTGGGCCGGGAAAATCCGCTGACTTGTTCGAACGGTTCGCGCAGGCCGAGCACGGTGGAGATGTCCTCGCGGACGATCGGTGTGGCGGTGGCGGTGAGTGCGACGCATTGGGGGCGGCCGATTTTAATCAGCGATTTTCCGAGGCGGAGGTAGTCGGGGCGGAAATCGTGACCCCACTGGCTGAGGCAGTGGGCCTCGTCCACGGCGAAGAGCGAGATTTCGATGCCTTGGAGGGCGTTGAGGAAGCTCTCGGCGCGGAAGCGCTCCGGCGCGACATAGACGAGTTTGTAATCGCCGTCGCGCATGGCATCGAGGCGATCTTTTTGCTCGGGCCAGCTGAGTGTGGAGTTGATCACGGTGGCAGCGATGCCACGGGCGACGAGGGCGTCCACCTGGTCTTTCATCAACGCGATGAGCGGTGAAATCACCAGTGTCACGCCGCTGAAACACAGCGCAGGGATTTGAAAACACAGCGATTTGCCGCCGCCGGTGGGCATGACAACCAAGCCGTCCCGGCCGGAGACGATTCTAGAAATCACTTCCTCCTGGCCGTCGAGAAATCCGGAGAATCCAAAATACTGCTGGAGCGCCTGATGGGGCGTCATGATCAGCGGTTTGGAATCAGCAGGTAAGGCGGACATTGCTTGTGCGAATGAACAATAGTGGCCCGGGTGGAGTCAACTCTTGGGTGCAGCGGAGAGGCGAAACTTGTTCGCCTTGATCATGTGGGATGATGGGGAAGTGTTTTGCTTACCTCATTGGCTTTTCAAGGGCATCGGCGGGCACGTTCCGCCGCTCCTCGGGGTGTTACTTCGCAGGAGTCGCAGGAGTCGCAGGAGCGGCAGGAGCGGCAGGAGCAGCGGGTTTTAGCACGAAGGTTGCGCACCAGCCGTTGGCGGTGACGATTTTGTTAGCGAAGACCGAGCAGGGACCGGAGGGTTCGCCGGGTTTGCCGAGATAGAGTGCGCAACCCGAGCATACTTGCTCAACTTTGTGTTGAGGGTATTTCTGAGCATCCACTTTCGTGGTGTCTTCTTTGTAGCCGAGGGCGGTGGCGACGGGATCGGATTCTTCGAGTTTGATCCCGGCAGGAGTTGCTTGGGCAAACGCGCGGTTGCAGAGGAGAGCCGGAGTGCCGGCGGAGAGGGCGAGTTTAAAGAGGAAGTTACGGCGTGAGTTCATGGTGTTAGTTAGGGTGGGGTGTGAGTTGAGTGATAAGATTGCGGCGATTTCTTAACGGTCAATGGTGAGTCGCTTGTTTTAGGGGTTTTTCTTGAAGTATTTTACGATGGCTGCGGTGAGGCCGGGGATGTCGTGGGGATTTGCTTCGAACGCGGGTTGCACGCCATGTTTGCGGAGTGTTTCGCTGGTGACCGGGCCGATGCTGCCCGCGACGCAGCCTTCGGGCCAATCGAGGCCAAGGTCGAAAAAGTGATCGACGGTGGAGCCCGACGTGAAGGTGATCATGTCTGCACCCTGTTCGGCGAGGCGGGCTTTCGCGCCGGTGGGGTCTTCGGTTTCCGGGACGGTGCGGTAGGCAATGCATTCATCGACGATTGCGCCGAGGGCGGTTAGGCCGTCGTAGATCACATCGCGCGATTCGGCGGCCTTGACCCACAGCATGGTTAGATTCTCGATGGATTCTTTTTTGAAGGCATCGATCAAGCCTTCGGCGACGAAACGATCGGGAATGAGGTCCACGGCGAAACGGTATTCCTGGATTTTTTTCGCAGTGCCATTGCCGATGGCGGCGATGCGTGGGTTTCCGAGACTGCGGGCGTCCGGATAGCTGGAGAAAAACGCATCGAAGAAGCGCTCGACGCCATTCGGGCTGGTGAAGACGAGCCAGTCGTATTCGTGGGCATGGGTGACGAGTTCGGCAAAGCTTTGGCGGTCTTCCGGGTGCTCGATGCGGATGGTCGGTAGCTCGACGACATCCGCGCCGAGATCGCGGAGGGATTTACTGAGTTCTCCCGCTTGTTCGCGGGTGCGGGTGACGACGATGCGTTTGCCAAACAAGTGGCGTTTTTCGAACCAATTGATCTTTTCGCGTTCATTCACCACGGTGCCGATGCATGCCACGGCGGGTGAGCCGAAATTTTCGCGGTCGGCGATGTCGGCGATGTTAGAAAGTGTGCCGACGATGGTTTTTTGGGCACCGGTGGTGGCCCATTGGGTGAGTGCGATTGGGGTTTCCGGAGCGGCTCCGTGTTCGATGAATGAGCTGGAGATTTCACGCAGGCGGGCGACGCCCATGACGAAAACCTTGGTGCCGGGGGCTTTGGCGAGTTGGGCGTAATCGATCGAGCTGAAACCTTTGGTCGGGTCTTCGTGGCCGGTGAAAATGGTGAGCTGCGTATTGTGATCGCGGTGGGTGACCGGGATGCCCGCATAGGCCGGGCCGGCGATGGTTGAGCTGATACCGGGGACGATTTCGAAGCGGACGCCAGCGGCGGCGAGCTCGGCGGCTTCTTCACCGCCGCGGCCGAAAATCATTGGGTCGCCACCTTTGAGGCGCACTACCGACTTGCCGGCTTTGGCTTTATCAACGATTAGAGCGTTGGTTTCTTGCTGTGTGAGCACATGGTCCCTGGCGCGTTTGCCGGCGTTGATTTTTTCGCAGCCGGGTTTCGTCCATTGTAGGAGTTCCGGGCTGCTCAATGCGTCGTAAACCAGCACGTCAGCATGCTCGATGAGTTCCTTGGCGCGCAAGGTGACGAGGCCAAGATCGCCGGGGCCGGCGCCGACGAGGTAACAGATTCCAGAGGATTTCATGAGAGAGATTCGAATAGGGATTGGGCGACGGTTAGAGGATCCTTGCCGCGCGCTTCGCCGGATAACGGTGGACCGCCAGCTTCTGGGAAAACCCGGGCTTGAAGGCGAATTTCGCCGTTGGTTAGAAATGAGAAAACGCCGACGGGAGTGTGGCAACCGGCGTCCAGCAAGCGCAAAAATTCGCGCTCAGCGGTAACTCGCAACCATGTTTCTTGATGGCCGATGGCTTCTGCGAGCACGCGGCTGCGCGAATCATCGGCGCGGATTTCCAGCCCGATGGCTCCTTGTCCGGCGGCGGGGAAAAACACGTGTTCCTCGAGGCGCAGCGCGAATAGACCTGGCATGTCGAGGATCGGTTCGGGGCCGTCGTCCGCGGGAGTTTCCGGCAAATATCCGAGTCTCACGAGGCCTGCCTCGGCGAGGAGGATCGCATCATGGTTTTCGCCGGTGGCGAGTTTTTGCAAGCGGGTTGGCACGTTGCCGCGGAGATCGACGACTTGTAGGTCGGGGCGCAGGAATTCGACTTGTTTTGCGCGGCGGACGCTGCTGGTTCCGACACGGGCAGCGGCTGGAAGGGCGTCGAATCCGCAGCTGCCGCGAGTGACCAGGACATCGCGGACGCCGGCGCGAGGCAGCACGGCAGCCAAGGCAAAACGGGGTTCCAGAACGGTCGGAAGATCTTTGAGACTGTGAACGGCGATATCGATCGAGCCGTCGTCGAGTGCTTGTTCGAGCTCTTTGATGAAGACGCCCTTGTCGAAAATTCCTTCGGCCTTCGCTACGTCGGCCAGTGCGACATCGGTGCGGCGGTCGCCGGTGGTTTTGATGATGCGGCGTTCGATTTGCAGATCGGGAAACGCGGCGGCGAGAGTGGCTTCGGTGGCTGCGGCTTGCACCAGTGCCAATTCGCTGCCGCGCGTGCCAACCAGAAAGAGGGTGGGGGATGGTTCAATCATCTTAGGTGCCGGGAAGGTTCAATTTTGCCAGTTCGGCGTCAATGATGCGTTCGCAATCATCTATTTGTTGCTGGCGGCGTGAGCGGGCTTCTTGGGCGAGTTGCTCAAGCGTATCGATGTCGTAGAGATAGACTTCCTCGATCTCGCCGACAGCGGGATCGATGTCACGAGGGACGGCGATATCGATAAAAAACAAGGGTCGGAATTTCCGTGCGCGGCGGGCTTTTTCCACATCGGCGCGGCGGATGATGGCGTGTGGCGAGCCTGTCGAGGAAATCACGATATCCACGCGTTCGAGCACGCTTTGCCAATCGTCGAAGCGCACGGCCTGGCCGCCCATATCGTTAGCGAGTTCGACGGCGCGATCGTATGAGCGGTTGCTGACAAAAATCGAGCGGGCGCCACGGGAAACGAGGCTTTGCGCAGTGATGCGGCTCATTTCTCCTGCGCCCAGGATCATGACTTGGCTGTCTTTGAGGTGGCCGAAGATTTTTTCCGCCAGATCCACGGCGACGTTGCCGACCGAGGTGGAACCGGTTTGGATGGTGGTTTCGGTGCGGACTTTTTTGCCGACGCCGAACGCGCGTTGAAATAATTTATTGAGGACGGTGGCGGTGGAGCCTGCCTCGAGAGCTGCCTGATAGGCGTGCTTTACCTGGCCGAAGATCTCGGTTTCTCCTAGCATCATCGAGTCCAGCCCGCAGACGACGCGGCAGAGGTGGCGGGCGGCGGCGGATTTTTCCATCCGATAGAAATGCGGCTTAGCGATGTGATGGACTTTGATGGTATCTGCGAGGTGCGCTTCCAAGCGATCGAACGCCAAGCGCGCATCGGGTCCTACCAGATAGAATTCGGTGCGGTTGCAGGTGGAAATCACCACGCTTTCGGAAACTCCGGTCATGGCGATCAGTTCGCTTGAGGATGCCCCGAGTTTGGTATTGCCGACAGCAAAGCATTCGCGCACCTCCACAGGTGCCGTCTTGTGGTTGAGGCCTAAGCAGATCAGTTCCATCAGATGAAGGCGAATACTCCGAGTGAAAGGATGAACAAGGCCACCGTCAAAAGGGAAAGCCGCCGACCCGTCAGGCCGCGTACCGACTTGACACCTAACAACAATGCATAAGCTGACCACACTGAAACGGCAGCGAGCAGATGCCCGAGTGCGGCTCCTTCGTGTGGCATGATGAAACCTGCCGTGATGCCGATGGTTAGCAACCCGCCGCCGAGCCACAGCAGGCGTTCCAATGAGACCAGTAATTCTCTCACTGGTGGCAGATTGCGGAACAGCCCGCTTTTCAAGTGTTGCTCCTTGAGTTGCCGGTCGAGGACCAGAAACATCACACCGGCGACGGCGGCGAGGGCGAGTGCTCCATAGCCGAGAACCGAGGTGGCTGCGTGTGTTTCATGCCATGGGTTTCCGCCAACGATTTTTGCCGGCTGTGAATCCAGTATGCCGGGTAGCAACGCCACGGCTTGAAAAACCATCACCACCGGGGCGGTGAACACTCCGAGCAATGAAATGCGATATGCCGGCCCCACCAGCAGATAAAACAAGGTGAGCGACCACGATAAGAATACGAGGATTTCCCCGAAATCCGCCAGCGGACAGGCGGCACGTTGTTGCCCGCGAAGCGAGAGGAAACCAAGCTGGCAAACCAGCACCGCGACCATCCAACTCACCGTCCAAGGGCTGCGGCTGCCGCGGTGGACCGAAATCATGCCCCATACGCCTGCAATAACTGCAAACAGCGTGGAAAAAATGAGAAACCAGCGGTCCATGAATGGGTAAATGCGGAAATTCTGAAATTCTGAAAAGCGGAAAGTGAGAAATCACTCGCTGCCCGGCGACTGGCGGAGGGATTTTTTCTGCGAAAGCAGGCGTTTATCGGCGACCGAGCGTTGTTTTGAGCGACGCGAGCGCTGTCGTTTTTGGCGGCGCATTTTTTCGATGGCTTGGGTTTTGGCGCTGGATTTGCCGTCGCGGATCGATTCGAGCTGATCACAGAGTTCGCGGCGGGCAAGGAAGCGGTTCATTTCGCGCGAGCGGTCCATCTGGCACTTGATGCACACACCGGTGGGCAAATGTTTGAGAAACACGCAGTTCGAGGTCTTGTTGATTTTTTGACCGCCGGCCCCCGAGCCGCGTACGAATTTTTCCAACAACTCGCCCTCCGTAATGCCGAGCGCGACCATTCGCGCCTCAAGGGCGGTGGTTTTTTCACTGGAAATCGGGTTTTGCATGGGTTCTGAGGGAATCTAGCTTGGGTTCGGCCGGATGGAAATATTTCCTGTGCGATGAGTTGTTGTAGAGCCATCTCGAACTCATCATCGACTAATATGACTAGCCAATGAATTTCATCGGCGGGCTTCGACGGCGCACGAATACATCGCTTGTAGCGGCGTTTCTATCAGTGCCGCTGCCCACGATAGCAATGACCGGAAACACCGCATCATTCGGGTTAGTCCCGGGACTGACCCCATTGACACGGCGGCGACCGAAGCGGGGACGCGGAAGCCGAGGCGTCCGCCGGTGAGGGTGCTGAAGGTTTCCGCGAAAGCGTGGACCAACACGGAATGACGACTGGCAAGAAGTACCTTGCGACAAGCATCGTGGTCGGGATCGCCCGCGTAGAGAGCGGAAACGATGACCGAGGAATGGAGCGCGGATTTCATTGGGAGAGCGGGCGCGGGATGGCTCGTTGATCACGTGCATCGCGATCCGCCTTGATGGCTTGAACAATGGTTCCGGGCTTCAATGGCGGGCCACTTTGAATCACCGGAAACCCGTCCTTCGTCTCGATCATCACCGGATCCGGCTCCGGGTCGGCCTGGAGTTTCCCCCCTTGGACCTCCAGCCTCAGACGGCTGCCCTCGTGCAACCCGAGGCTGTCACGGATCGCCTTGGGCACGACAAAACGTCCGGCTTTGCCAAGCGTAATGGTAATGCTCATGCCAATTCAATCACCATTGGCGGCCTCCTTGCGCAAGGGTGAAACCAGATTAAGAAGCCGGGAGGGCGGATAAATGAGCTGGATTCATGATGACTCCGAAAACCGAAGTTTCAATGGCAAGCTCAAGCATTTGGAACCACTGAAGCACTGACTCAACTTTGGAATTCGGGTTGAGACGATGGCATATCCGACGGAAGCCTTTCGGTTTCTCGAAAGACATGCGCCTTATTTTTCGATGCCCGACGCCGTGGCGTTACTTCTTGTGGCCGTCTGGCTTCTTCGCCTGTAAGGAGTTGCCCGTCTTGGCATTCTTCTGCGCTTTTTTCTTCTGATTCGCTTTAGGTGATTTGTCGCCCATGGTTTTGATTGTTTGATTAGTTGGATCTGGCAGAGGCCTATGTAGGTTCCACCCAGCGATACTGACGTACTGATGGAGATGCCGAAGTCAAGGAGACGGGAGTTAGGCAGCAGATAATTCCTCATTCAACCCATTCGCTCGGTTCGTTGCGAAACGAATGATAGCGGTTGGCATTGCGATCCCAGAGATAGACATGCCAGAGGTAGCTGCGGAAGGTGAGTTGGCAGTTCTGACGGATGAATGCCTCCTCACGCGCACCGGGGTATTCCCAACGCAGGTTGCGGGTGCGTGAGCGGAGTTTTTCCCGGTTGATGACGATCCAGATCCTCTTCTGGCTGGCGAAGAGATCCTGTAGCTGGGCGAGGCGGTTGATCACGCGGGCGTCACCGTTGCGGTCGCGCAGCACGCCGTCATCCCAGTAGGCGAAATCAAAGAGGACGGGCAGCGCCAGATCGTAATCCGCTTTTCCCAACTCAAGTTTGGCCGCGTGCGGATGGGGCTCGGTGATCATCACTTTATCCTCCGCTCGGATGCTGGATTGGACGAAGCGCAGCGGTGTGACCGGATCGCCTAACAAGGTCTCCGCGTAAGAGCCGGGGATGCGCCATGGACTCCAACTGAGGATGACTGCCAACCCGGCGAGTGCGGCGATGGCCGGCCCGGCCCGGCGCGGGATGCCGGATGACCGGAGCGTGATCGCGGCGAGTCGCGAGGCCTCGGCGATGCCGTGCACGCAGAGCAGAATCCACAGCGGGATGAGTGCGTATTGATAGCGGAAGCTGACGGAAGTGATGAGCAGGTTGATGGATAGTATGCCGGTGTAGAGGAACGAATGGAGCGCAAGCACGCTGCGGTCGCCACGTCTAACGGCAGCGAGGATGCTGAAGGGAAGAAACGCGCTGGCCAGCAGATGAAGCCGCGAGTAACCGATGAACATGGCGGATAGATTGCCCAGCTCCCAGAAATTCGGGGCAATGGTGGCCTCCACGTTCGGTGAAACGCCGGCGGTCCACGTGAGGCATTTCATTTGGAAAACCAGGACGTCGATAAAAAACAGCGCCGCGACAATGATGCCTGCCAGACCGGCCTTGAACTCCCAGCGCCACGGTAGGTCTCTTCCAAAAAGCAGATAGGTGATGAACAGCCCGGGGGCGAGGCTCATGCTGATTTCCTGGCTGAGCATGGCTGCGCCGAAGACTAATACGGTGGCGATGACCCAGCGTGGACCGCCGGTCTGGACGAAACCGCGGATGAGACACAAGGCGGTCAACGTCACGAGGAGCTGTTGTTGTTGATAGAAGCGCGCGATGTGCGAGGTGAAAATCAAATAGGGATGCAGCGCGAAAAGCACGAGGGCTCCCGCTGCGATCCAATGGTTGCGGAAACAAACGCGTGCCAGCCACCACAGGACTGCGCCGGTGGCGATGGCGGTGAAGACCGAGAACAAGCGCAGCGTCCACAAGTTCACTCCGGCGACCCAGGCGACTGCGGCGGCGGCGTAGTGATAGAGCGGACTGCGGGTGTACCAGATGTCCTTGCCGATTTCGGGCACGCCGGATTTCACGATCGAGGCCACGCCTTGGATCGAGGCGAACTCATCGTCATCAATCGGTTGGGCATTGATGTGCCAAGCGCGGACGACGAAGGCCAACGCCAGCAACGCCCCGAGTGCGAGCCAACGCTTGCTGCTGCCGTGCGAACGGACTTTCGCAAGAATCCGCAAGCAGGGAGGGGCGGAAATGGCGATGGCGGCGGCGATGATAAATGCCCAGCCCGCCCAGTGCGAATCGCGGAACCACAGAGCCTCCGAGCGTTCCAGAAACGAGGCGCGCAGGGCGAGCACTGACAACGAGGCGATACCGAACCAGGCGCTGAAGACGACGAGTCGGTTCAGCTTGGCACCGGACCACCAAACGGTGAGTACGGCAAGCAAGCCGACGGCGAGAGCGAGGGATTTCCATGGGCTCGCCGGCCATCCGGCACCGATGAACAGGAGCGGCGGAAGTTTTGTCGAGTCCGCGCCGGCGTCGAACGAGGTCGCGGAGTCGGAACGGTTGGCCGTTTCCGCCCGCCACTCCGGCGAGCCAGTGGCGCGGGATTTTACGAGCTGTCCGCCAACAGTGGTGGCAAGTTCCGCCGCGATGCGCCGCGGGCGGCTCCGCTGATAGCCGGTGTCAGGCTCCGGGACCAGACGGATGCGAAGCTCATTGGCTCCGGGACGGATCAGGCCGGTTAGAGAATAGGCGTGGAAGCCCTCGATGTTGCGCGTGCGGGCGACTTCCAGTGGCGGAGTGAGTGTCGCTTCTTCGTCGCTTCCGTGAGGATCGGGAGTGCGGCCTTTGATGAGCTTGTCGCCGAATTTGTCATCGAGCTGCTCGCCTTGTTCGTTGGAGTTCGGGCGCTCCCGGGTGCGGTTAAGCGTGTTCTCGTAGCGCTTAAAATTGTTAGATGTCGGGTCGCCGTGGCGCGGGTTTTCGAAACGGTAGCCGGAAAACGAACTGTCCGTTTCATCCGGGTCGAGCAGCGTCGGTGGCGTGGCGAGCGGACGACGGGCGTCCCAAGTGACCAACCAGCCGCCGTCATTGAGTGGATTACGTGCACGGCCGGAGGCGCGGACGGGTTCGCCGTTGAGGAAGAGTGCGTAAGGCGCGGCAGTGGCGATCTTGAGCGACGTGTCATCGGGTGTTCCGTTCTGATCCCATTTCAAGACGAGTTCTTCAAAGCCGGCTTGCCCGTTCTCCAGCGGGGCGAGGCCGACCCATTTTCCGGCGAAGGGATTTTCAAAGGTGCCGGACGGGACGATTCCTTTTCCCGAGCGCGGTCCCCGATTCCAGACTTGCGCCCTGCGCCAGCCGTCCATGCGGATCTCAGGGCGCACCCATTCATCCTGGGTGCAGTCGACGGGCACGGGTTCTGCGAGCCAGGATGGATTGGTGGCGATAGGAATCACGGCGCCACCCGAGAGGCGGATTTCCCCGGCGAGAATGACGGCGGAACCAGGCTTGCGGGCTTCTGTCTCGATGCAGATCGCGTTCCTACCGGCTCGCAGATAGGGACGGATGTCGAAAAACACGGGGGTCAGAGTGTTGGCGTGGCCGGACCATTGGTATTCGCGTGGGAAGTTGAGCGCCATCGCCGGATCGGAGGCGGAGATTCGCTGGCCCGAGGCGGTGAGGCCGTTTTGAAACGGGCGGGTCGGTCGCCAGTAGGTCCATGCGCCCACGGGATCGCCGTTGACGGTGAGCTCGAAGCCACCTTGCGCGGCGATTCTCACCCAAGCGTGTTCAACCTCGCCGGCGAGTTGGAAATCCTGGCGGAAACAACCGGTCGTCTGGAGTTCGTCCGGAGTGTGGATCCAGCAGGCACCTTCCGGCCATGCGAGGTCGGCAAGTGGTGGCGCGGAAGGACGCCACCATTCACCGGCTAACAGCAGCGCCATGGCCACGGCGAGGCCGACCCAAAGCGCGGGCCACAGTCGTTGTTGGCGTTTTGCATGCGGACTCATCTTCCTTGCGCGTGTTTGCGGGCGGTGACAGCGGCGGCAGTGTTTCCGGCGCCGGCCTCGCCTTGGGCGAGCATGCCCTGGCTGGCTGCTCGAATGCCGCGGCTCTCCTTGCGGAGATAGATTTTTGAAAGCGCCTCCACGCGTGCGGCGGCGAGGCGGTTGGATTCGAGATCGCCGGATTGCAGGGCGGCGAGTTGGTAGTGAAACCAGCCTTGGATGCAGGCGGGATTTTTGTCTAACAGTATCGCGAAACGCCGCTTCGCCTCGGTGAGTCGGTTGGAGTTCAGATCGTCCACGGCGCTGCGGAGAAGGCCGCGCAAGGCTTCGCGGCGCTCGGCTGGCGCGAGCGAATCGGAGCGGGAAACGAGATCCTCAATGATGGCGGCGGAGCGCTGGGCGTAGCCTTGGTCGAAGAGCAGCCAGGCTTCGTGGAGCTTGGCTGGAGGAGTGTCTGCTTGGCCGAGTTGGCGGAGCAGCGAGCCGCGTTGGAGGATCACTCCGGTGTCGAAGCGCAGGGCGGGCAGGTGGTTTTCCGCCGTTTCCAACGAGTCCAGCGCGGCTTGTGGCTGCCAAGATAGCGTGTGCTCGCGAGCCTCTAACAGTGATCGGCTGCCGAGAAGCAATGGCCACAGGGCGAGTAGGAGCACGACGGCGGACGATGACAGCAGCGCGACGCCGGTGATGCGCAGCAGGCTCCGCCGTTGGCCGGTTTCATCGGTGCGTTTTCCCGAGCCGAAAATCCCGGCGAGCAGCAGCAGAGTGCCGAGCACGGATAGAATCCAACCGCAGCCGACAAACTGGCTGAACGCTGGATTGTAGCCGAACCACCAGACGAGGTCCGGCATTTCCGCGACGCCGAGTGAGAATGGCCCGAACAAGGGCGGACGAAATGCGGCAAGGCGGTGTGGTGGTTCCTGCGCCCACAGCCCGAGTCCGTCCGGCACCGGGCGCTCCGAGTGCGCGCGCGGGACGTCGCCACCGAGCCATGTGAGATTGTCGAACTGCTGTTGCAGCCAGGCGGCGTCGCCGGAGGTGGCATCGTCCTGCACGATGACGGCCTGCGGATACCAGAGGAGAAACGGCAGAAGCACCGCAAAAAACGTGGCAAGACAGCTGCGGATGTTCGTGGATTTCCGCCGGAAAACGAGCCACACCGCGATCCCGGCGAGCGCGAGCAGGCAGCCGCATTTCCACCAGAAAGTTGCGGGTGCGTCGTGGAGGATTAAAGTATTGTTAGATTCGAATCCGCTTGGCAGGACGAACCAGCGCTGGCTCAGACCTAGCAGAAAAAGGCCCAGCCCGACGATGGCCGTGAGGATGGAAAGTGATGCCCGCATGGTTCAGGGGGCGGTGAAGCCGGTCCAGGTGCGATCAATCCTGACCCGGTCATCGGGTTGGAGCACCCATTGGCCACGCACGATCACGCGGTCTCCGGCGGCCAGACCGGAACGGATTTCCACTTTGGTCTCCTCCACGATGCCGACCTCGACGAGGCGCGATTGCCAGCGGTCGTCGCCATCCATCACGTGCACGTAGCCGCTACCGGCGGAGACTGAGACGAGCGCGCCGCGCGGAACGGCCAACCCTTCGCGCTGGATGAGCACGCGGGCGAATCCGGTCATGCCAAGGGCGATCTCGCCGGGCTTGTTATCAAGATTGATGCGGGCACGGAAGGTAGCAGCCCATTCGGCGGCACCACTGCCACGCGGGCGGAGCGGACGGGAAATTTCCGGGCCACCTTCGTTGAAGGAAACCACGGGGACGATCAGGTCTATGCGCCCGGGAAAGGTCCGGCCGGGGAAGGCTTCGAGGTGGACCTGTGCAGCGAGATCCTTGTGGATGCCGGAGAAATCGGATTGGTCGAAATACGCTTCAAACCAGCGGCCCGACGCGATGACGAAGCCGGGTTTGCCGCCGTCCTGATTGTATTCGCCGGGGTTGATGAGGATGCGCTCGATCACGCCATCACCGGGTGCGCGGACTTCGTAGTCCTCAAGTTCGCGCTCGCGGTGGCGGACGGCTTCCTCGGCATCCTTGACGGCGTTTTCGGCGATCTTGAGACTTTCCTTTACGCCCTTTTCGGACATCGCCATTTGCAGGCGCGCCTTACCCAGCATGCGGGTGGCTTCGGTGAATTCTCCTTCCACGCCTAGCAGCGCGGTGCGGGAAACGGCACCGCGCTTGAAGGCTTCGCGGTATTTCGTAACTTTTTCTTCTGCCTGGGTGGCGAGCTGTTCTTCGGCAGTTAGGTTGACCTTTTCCACCTCGGGTCGCTCTTGAGCGAGCACGTAGGCGGAGCCGAGTTGGACGCGGGAGAGTTCGGCTTTGGCGGTCTCCACGGCGAGACGGGCGGAATCGAGTTTGATGGTGGCCAGTGATGGATCGAGGCGGGCGAGCGCCTTGCCGGCGGTGACGCGGTCGCCGGGTTGTACCAGCACCTCCTTGACCATCGCCATCGGGATAACCGGGGCCATGAGCGGCACGCTGGCGCAGGTGCCCTCGCCCATGATCCAGCGCTCGAATGTCGCGGATTGCGCGGTGGCGATTTCCACTGGCAACGGCCTGCCGAGTTTGCGCATCACGGCGGGGTAGCCGAGCTTGGAGCCGTAGAATTTCGATTTCGGATCCTTACAGGACGGAGCGATCACCACGACTGTTAGGAAAATAACGAAGAGCAGGGTGATTCCGATGGCCAGCAGCAATCGGACGTTTTCCCGGGCCAGCTTGCGGATGAAATCGACCAGCAGTTGAATCAGCGCTCTCATGACGACATCAGCTTAATACGGTGTATCCGCATTCTGCGAGCGTGTTCCGGGCATTTTTCCAACTGACGATCAACGAGGACGCCAAGGCGATCAACTCCGCAACCACTTGGGCGACGCGAAAGAGCACTGCTGCTGCGACGGCGGCTTCCATCGGTCCGTACCAGACGAGCAGTCCGGCCAGCGCGGCTTCCCGCACGCCGATGCCGCCGGGGATGCCGATGGCGAAAAATCCGACGAGCCATGCCACGCCGCCGATGCCGATGACTGCGGCCCAAGGCACGTTGAGTCCCGGAATGGCGAGGGTGATGAGCCAGAGCAAGGTGCCGTTGAACAGGCAGAGGCCGAGGTAGGAAGTCCATGCGCGGACGAGCGAGCGTGGTTGAAGTTTCATTCCTGCGACCGAAGGAACAAAGCGACGGAGGATGCTGCCAAGGGTGGCTTTGACTCTGGGAATCGTCAGCAAGAACGCCAGCAGCGTGAATGCAGCGAGGGTGGTGGCTCCGACCGCAAGCCAAGTCACTTGCGCTGAATTCGAGACCCAGGCGAGTGCGCGTGATTGCAGATCATGGCCGATGGCGGTCGGAAGGATGCACAAGGCGACGGTGCCCCACGCGAGGACCGTTAGAGAAAGCTCGATAGCGAGAGCAGCGGACGCCGGACGGATGTCGGCACCGAGCTTGCGGGCGTTCACGACGCGTGAGCCGTAGCCCCAGATGCCGCCGGGGAGCCATTTCATCGATTCGCTTTCGATCCAGACGCGGGCAGTGGCGCATCGCGAAACCTTCAGTCCGAGGCCCGCGAAGACGTCTTTCCAGATGCTGGCGTTGAGAAACTGATACATTGTTAGTCCAGCTACGGCAAGGGCGATCATGGACCACTTGGCGTGAACGAGGACATTTCCGACCTGGGAGCCCATCTTGTGCAGGGCGAACAGCGCGATGGTGACGGCGATGACGAGCGCGGCGGTTTTGAGTGACTTTTTCATGAGAGTGAAAAGGTTCAGGCTGCTTGTTGCGCTATGGATGGAGTGGCGGACGCTTTGTTTTCCAAAACGTCCTGCCAGACGGTGAGCGTGCGGGCGGCGATACGCTCCCAATCGAAAAAACGCTGCACGTGCTCGAGTCCCTGGGCCCCCAGGTGGCACGCCAGCGCCTTGTCTTCGAGCACGCGCAGCACCGCGGCTGCCAATGCGGCGGGATCTTTTTCCGGGACCAACAGCCCGGTCTTTTCATGAAGAATGACGTCCACGATGCCACCGACTGCCGATGCGACGACCGGGCGTTGGTAAGCGAGCGCTTCGACAAGGACCACACCCAGTCCTTCGGTGTCGCCGCGGTCGTCAAAGATGGCGGGATGAACGTAGGCGGCGCATTTCTGATAGAGTGCGGCGAGTTCATCGTTGCTGACGAAGCCGGCGAAGCGGACGACGTCGTCAAGTTTCAGCTCGGAGGAGAGTTTCATCCATGCGTCCTTGCAGTCGCCCTCGCCGGTGATGACGAGGCGGACGTCGCGTTTTTCCAGTATGGATGGCATGGCGCGAAGCAGGACGTCGATGCCCTTGCGTTGGATGAGACGGCCGCAGAAGAGGAGCAGGTCGGGGCCGGTGGTTGCGGCGGTTTCGGTTTTTTTCACCTCGATGCTGGTACCGTAGGGGACGACCTTGGCGGGCATGCCGGATACGGCGAGCACTTCCGCGGCGGTGTGCGAGCTGTTGGCGACACGCTCGTCGGAAGCGCGGAGCAACCAGCCCAACACGGCGCGTATTTTAGAGCTGCGGCGTGCCATGGCGAGTTCCGCGCCATGGCTGAAGGAGACAATCTTCACGCCAAGCAGATATTTTGGAAGGATGGCCCAGATGGCGTGCGGGAAGGGCCAATGCACGTGCAGGACGTTGATGCGGTGTTTCAAGCACCAGGCGAAGACGGCGATGATGCCGCAGAACAGATAGGGAACGGCGAGCAGCTTGGGGCCGAGGCGGCGGGTTTTGTTCGGCGCGCCTTCGTCATGGGTGAGGGCTTCGATCGAGGAGGGGGCGTAGCGGAATCGTTCCACTTGGATGCCATCGATTTCATGGCTCTTGAGTCCTTTGTAGGACGGGCCCATGACGACGAGTTCTTCGACCTGGTTCTTGATGCGGTTGTTGAGTTCCCGCATCCATGGCACCTGCGGGTCTTCGGGCGAGCGGGCATATGTCGAGGTGAGCACTCCGATGCGGAGTGAGTTCTGGCTGGCAGCCTTGTGGAGTGAGGTATTCATGATCTGGAGATGAGTTTGGGTTGGGGTTTGAAACGTCGCGGCCGGGGGCCGCGAGACGTCTCAGCTGGCCATTCCGGTGTAGTTTCCAACGGAGCGAATGGGTGCGGTTTGGAAGTGGATGCCGCCTTGTATTTCGCTTGCTTGGGGAGCAGCGCTGGCGAGCTTGCCGTAGTAAACGCGGTGTTCCATGGCGAAGCCTTGAAGCAGACCGAGAAGCGAAGTGCAGAGCAACATAACGGAGCAAACAAGCAGTCCGGTGGCGGAAGTGGCACCGACGATGAACATCCATGCGGCAAACAGTCCGAGCGAGGCACCGGCCAGGCCGAGGCAGAGTGAGAGCAGGCCAGCGAGTTGCATTGGTTTTTCTCTCCAACGTTGCATTAGGGAAACGGTGGTGGTGTCGAAGAAACCGGTGAACAGGCGCTTCCAGCCGTATTTGCTAACACCGTGCTTGCGGGCGTGGTGTTGCACGGGGATCTCGGCGGTGCGGAAGCCTTCGAAGGAAGCGAGCGAAGGAACCATGCGGTGCATGTCGCCATACATTGGCAGGGATTTCACCACTTCACTGCGATAGGCCTTGAAGCCGCAGTTGTGGTCGTGGAGCGGGACTTTCACAAGCTTGCTCAGCACGGCATTGAAGAGACGGCTTGGCAGGACCTTGTGCCATGGATCGTGGCGGCGGCGCTTCCAACCGGTGACGATGTCGTTGCCCTCTTGGATCTTGGCGATGAAACGAGGAATCTCGTTAGGATCATCTTGAAGGTCGGCGTCCATGGTGAAAACGATTTCGCCCTTGGCGGTTTCGTAGCCGAGTGCGAGGGCATCTGCCTTGCCACGATTGCGACGGAAACGAAGGGCTTGCACCTTGCCGGGATGCTCCACGGCCAGGCGGGTCATTTCCGCCCAGGTATTGTCGGACGAGCCGTCATCGATGAAGATGACTTCCCAGCCGCGTGAGATGAGAGCGACGTTGGCTTGGATGCCGTCGAACAACTCTTGAAGAGTGGCTTCCTCATTCATCGCTGGGATGATGAAGCTGACGGTAGGACGGATGAGGTTGTGGTGGTTGGTGATGTTTTTCATAACGATATCCCTCATCGCTTTGTGCGTGCCAAATCTAAATTGTTGATTATAACCAACTAATAATGAGCGATATATAAAATTAACGAATTTATGCCAATGGTTGATATGACTGTGCAGGCGGTAAAGATTTCCGGGTTTCCCGAGAGGGAATCGGTAAGAATTACCGGATGAAAATCCCGGATTCGGCCTCGCCACGGCTGGAATCATTACTTAATCATTTCTCGAACGATGCGATGCCGATTCTATCACTCCCTTTTCTGGGCCTTTGCGTCAGCCACCATGTTGGGCTGCAAGGCCGTCGGACCGGATTACGAGTCGCCAGTCACGCCAGTGCCGGATGCTTGGACGCGGGTCATGAAGGGCGAGAAATCATCATCGCGCACGGGAGCTGAGCGCTGGTGGGCAGACTTCAATGACGCCGACTTGAGCCGCCTGATCGCCATGGCGAGAAAGAACAATCCCGACATCAAGCGAGCGCAGGCACGCATCCAGGAGGCTTGGCAACAACGGCAGGTGATCACGGCGGCGTTTTTTCCTCACAGCGATCTTTACGGCAGGCAGTCGTATGGGTTGGGGACTTTTGATCAAAGCGGAGTGAAATGGGACCTAGGCTCTTCATCTAACAGCATCGCGCAGATGGACATCGGCTGGGAGGTGGATCTATTCGGAGGGATCAAGCGACAGGTGGAATCCGTCACGGCGGATTACGAGGCGAGCATCGAGGGCTGGCGGGATTTCCATGTGCTGGTGACGGCGGAGGTGGCGTTGCAGTATATTGCCTTGCGGACCTTGGACGCGCGACTGGCCGTGAGCCGCGACGGAGTGGCGATCTATCAGAAAATCGCGGAACTCACCGGCGCCCGGCAGGATGAGGGAGTGGGCACTGAAGTGGATGTGGTGGAATCATCCGCGCGGCTGAAAGCCCAGGAGGCGGAAGGCCCGGGAATCGAAAGCGAGCGGGCTGCGGTGTTGAGCCGTTTGGCGGTATTGGTGGGAACCTATCCGGCCCATGCGACGGCAATGCTCAATGGCAAGTCCGCGATCCCTGTTCCTCCTGGACGACTGGCCACAGGAGTGCCGGCGGATCTACTGCGCTCGCGGCCGGACATCCGCCGGGCTGAGCGGAAACTCCAGGCGCAGAGCGCGCGGATTGGCATCGCGACGGCGAACCTCTATCCGAGTTTGTCACTTTCCGGAGCCATCACTTATGAAGAGAATATCGTGGGTGGCGTCACCAATCTTCTGCGCCGGGACCTTGGCCTCGGACCGACGCTGCGTTGGCGGATTTTCCACGCCTGTGCGGATCAGGCACGGATCAAGGAGCAGGAAGCAGGGCTGGAATCCGAACTTGCCGCTTACGAGGAAACGGTGCTGCGGGCCGTGGGCGAAGTGGAGGAGTCGATGGCTGTAGTGCATTTCGAGAAATTGCGGCTTGAGCGTCTAACAGCGGCGGCGGAGGACTATCGGCACACGTCGGAGCTGATGGCGGAGTCTTACAAAGCGGGACTGGTGGATCTGCGCCGCCTGCTCAACGCACAGCAGGATGCGCTGGCCACCGAGCAGGAAGCGGCTGCCACGCGGGGAAGGATCGCCGCCCATTCGGTGAGGCTTTTCAAAGCGCTGGGCGGTGGTCCGCTGCCGACGCCGAAGGGAATGGCTTCGGCCGATGATCAGGTCAGCACCCCGACCTTGCGCAAGGTGGATAGCAGCTCGTCAGGGCGGAAGGGCTTGGCGAGGTAGAAATCCATACCGGCGTCGATGCAAGCTTGTTGATCTGCAGGCAGGACGCTGGCGGTGAGCGCGATGATGGGGATGTTTTTTCCCAATTCCCCGGCTTCTCCGGCGCGCAGACGGCCGACTGCCTCGATACCATCCATCACGGGCATGCGCACATCCATGAAGACGGCGGCGCATGTGGGTTCCGCTCCAAGGATGCGTATGGCCTCCATGCCATTCCCAGCTAACAAAACCCGATAGCCGAGATTCTCCAGCAGAATCCTGATGAGTCTGGCATTCACTACGTTGTCTTCGGCAACCAATATGGTGCGGCCGCCTGCATTCTGTTGGATTTCGTGGGAATCAGAGGCTTTCTGCTGATGCCTTTCCGGCGGGATGTTTTCGGAGCTTTTCTCCACCAGCGGGATGTGGAAACGGAACACCGAGCCCTTGCCCGGCGTGGAAGTGGCTGAAATCTCCTCACCCATCAGTTCCAGCAGGCGATGGCAGATGGCCAGACCCAGACCGGTGCCTCCGAAGCGGCGGGTGGTAGAGGCATCCGCCTGTTGGAATGGTTTGAAAAGCTGCTTCAGCAGATCCTGTTTGAACCCGATGCCGGTATCCACCACCTCGAAGCGGAGTTGCCCTTCTTCCGCCCATACACGTGCTTGGACACTGCCCTTCTCAGTGAATTTGATCGCATTGGCAACGACGTTCATCAGGACCTGACGAATGCGCGCGACGTCGCCCACCACGATCTCAGGTGTGGATGGCTCAACCCTCCAGGTGAGTGTCAATCCTTTTGCCATCGCGCTGTGGCGGTGGATTTCCATGGTCTCCTCCATCAGTCTCGCCGGGCTGAACTCGATGTGCTCGATCTGGATGCCACCACTTTCGATGCGGGAAAAATCCAGAACATCGTTGATGATGTGCAGCAGGATATCTCCGCTGTTACGGATCGTTTGCAAGTGCTCCCTCTGTTGTTCTGATAGAGGCGTGTCGCCTAACAGGTCGGTGAAGCCAATGATTCCGTTGAGCGGCGTGCGGATCTCGTGGCTCATCGTGGCGAGGAAGAGCGACTTCGCTTCATTGGCGCGCTCGGCGATTTCCTTGGCCTCTCGAAGATCCTCCTCCGCTTGGCGGCGGGCGACGAACTGGCCCATCTGGTTGCCGATTCCGGAGAAAACCTGGGTCAGGTTTTCGTCCGGCTCGTCGATGTCCCGGCCGCAGATTTCGAAAACTCCCAGGGTTTCATTGTTGGAAATGATCGGGAAAGAGAAAGCGGAGCGAAATCCCAATCCGATGGCTGCGGATGAACGAAAACATTCCGGGGTGGATCCCAAATCCTCGATCCAGACGGGCTTCCCCGATTGCCAGACAATGCCCGGAAGCAATGAGTCATTCGTGATATCGATGCAGATTGATACATCCAGAAATGCCGAGACATCCATCTGGGGATCGTGCCAGGATTCCATGCGGTACATCGTTTCCAAGTTCTTGCTACGCATCCATAACAGGCCGACCGAGCCACCAAGTCGTTCGCAGAGGGTCTTGAGAATGCGAGCCCCTGCCTGGCGGACAGATCCTGACGAGGCGAGGATCTGCGATGTCGCATTCTGGATACCACGCCGCTTGTCCTCGGCCTTGCGCCGGGTGACATCCCGCTCCATGGCCATGAAATTGGTGAGGTTGCCATTGTCGTCTCGCATCGGCTGGATCTCCAAGGCTAGCCAATACGTCCTGCCATCTTTCCCGTAGTTAAGGATCTCGATGCTGATGCTTTCTTCCGCAGCGATCGCCTTGCGGATGAGGTTCACGGTTGCAGGGTCGGTTTTCGGACCCTGGAGGATCTCGCCCGGTTTGCGGCCGCGGACTTCATCGATGGTGTAGCCTGTGATTCTGACAAACCCTTCGTTGACCCACTCGATGCGTCCTTTGGTGTCGGTGACCACCACGGCGTTGTCGGTTCGCGCCGCCACGAGTGCGAGCTTGCGTGCTTCCTGTTCCTGATCGAACAGGCGCTTGTTCGCATCCCGGAGCTTGGTGCGCTCCCCGGTTAGCGAACTGGTGAGGGCTTTGAGTTCGGAGACGGCGACCTGATGGGATTGGACGATTTGAAGCAGATCGAGAAGCGGATCATGCAACGCGAAATCGTTGAGCATCAGGCCATGGTTGGTGACCTGTTCGGGGGTGTTGAACCATGGCGATGCGAGGAAGATTCCTGCCCTGGCTTCCGCGTCTGAGAGGACCGGTTGCGCTCGGAAAAGTTGGCCGCTTGCCAGGTGGTGAAAGAGAAACAATGAATTCCGGTTCGCTTCCAACAGTCCGCTCGCAAAGTCTCCCATCGGTCGTTGCAGGCAGAAGTAATCGGAGAGTAATCCACCGACGCGGACGTCCGGGCAGATTTTCGCAAGGCTCGGCCCGAAATCCGTGATCTTCAGGTCATTGTCCCATGCCATGAAAAAAGGAAACGCCGCGACAAATCCGTCGTGGCCCAGTCGGGTGCGCCCGCTTCCGCTTTCCGGTTCTGAGTTCATGCCGGATCGGCGTGTGTCCAGCGCACGAGAAATGTATCATGGTCCGATCCTTCGGCCTTTCTCTGGAGGATTTCCACATCAGCCGGGGAGTTAAACATTTTTCCAAGCCCCTGAAGCAAGCCTACCACGAAATCGGTGAGTCCCGGGCGGTGGGAATAGTAATGGAGCACAAGCGAGTTCTCCGTGACATCCGTGCAACTGAAGCGGGGAGGTTGTAGGTTCGGAAAAATCATCGCCACCCGTGCATGGAAAGACGGAAGATTGATCAGGAATTCTGACAAGGTTCTTCCGTTTGCCTCGAGCATACTGCCGTATCCTTGCTTGGCGGTGACGAGGATCCAATGCTCGCCGAAGGCGACAAGAACATCGCGGGCAGCCACTCCCAGCACCTCGCTGGCGGCACCCACCAGGTCGTAAGTCATCGCGTCCGGGTAGCTTTCGTTAGAAAGGAAAATGTCTTCCTCGACTCCGGCCTTCTCCTTGATGGCAATCCATTTTTCCTCGCCGAAGTTAGAGATCACCAGATCCTGAATCGCTTTATTCACCATTCCATACATGCGAATATAAGATGCCCGCGAAGCCCCATGGTCAAGCCCCAACCCCTGTAGTACGGCTTACGAAATGCCGTAGTATTTCAGTTTATTGTAAACCGACTTCTCGCTGATCGCGAGGCGCCTTGCGGTTTCCGCCTTGTTGCCTCCACAGAGTCGCAAGGTCTGCTCCATGGCCATTTTCTCGATTTCCTCGAGCGGAAGGCCGGCCAGCCCGGAAATAGAAGGGATGCTTCCAGGGGTGATTTTCGGGAGAAACTCGTTGGGGAGGTCGTTTTTCGAGATCGATCCGTCATCGCAAAAGGCCGAACAGCGTTCCAGCACGTTCTCCATTTCACGCACGTTGCCGGGCCAGCGGTAGTTTTGAAAAAGGGTCTTCGCCTCTGGCGTCAAAGTAACCGCCTTGTTGCCTCGGCGGCGGGCGATGTCGGCGAGGATTTTGCGGGCAAGCGTGGGGATTTCCTCGGGCCTTTCGCGCAATGGTGGAACTTCCAGCGGGATGACGCTGAGTCGGTAGTAAAGGTCTTCGCGGAACGAGCCCTCGGCGATCTTCGCTGCGAAATCGATGTTGGTGGCGGCGATGACGCGCACGTCTGCCTTGAGGGTGGTTTCGCCGCCGACACGTTGGAACTGCATGTCCTGTAGCACGTTGAGCAGCTTCGGTTGAAGGTCCATCGGCAGCTCGCCGATTTCGTCGAGAAAAAGAGTCCCACCGGCTGCGGATTCGATCTTGCCGATGCGGCGCTTCACTGCGCCGGTGAACGCTCCTTTTTCGTGGCCGAAGAGCTCACTCTCCAGCAATTCACGCGGCAGTGCCGGACAGCTCACCGTCACGAACGGCCGGTTTGCGCGAGGACTCAGGGAGTGGATGGTCCGGGCTAACAACCCCTTACCGACGCCGCTCTCACCGGTTAGAAGCACGCTGGCATCCAGTGATGCGATCTTGCGCGCCTTTTCCATGAGGGCCGCCATTGCAGGTGACTCCGCCACCATTCCCGCAGTCTCCACCGACTCGCCCACGGCGTCGCGCAGGGTTTCGTTTTCCTCCCTCATCCGATGGAGATCGAAGGCCTTGTAAAGCACGGCGAAAAGCTCCTCGGGATCGAACGGTTTCGTCAGGTAATCCACGGCACCGAGTTTGAGCGCGCGCACCGCCTCCGCCGCCTGATCCGCCGCACTGAGCACGATCGCCGGGACGTCGGGATGATTCTCCTTGAGATACTCAAGACAACGGAAGCCATCCCATTTCGGCATGTGGAGATCAAGCAATACCGCCTTGGTGGAAGGGCCCACCAGCTCCATCGCAGCCTCGCCGTCAGCAGCAGCTACCGCGCGGATTCCCCGTTGCTTGGCGAGGAGTAAAAGCAAGTCCCGGGCCGTGGAATTATCCTCGGCCACCACCAGTTCTGGAGAAGAAGATCCACGCGACATGCCTAAATCTACTTGCTCGGCGGGTTCTGGCAAGGAAGCGTATTCACCATGAACTCAGGCACCGATTCCGGTCAGACGCCGTTGATTGACAAGCCCCAGCATCAGTCCATGGCCGATGCGCTCGGCGAGGCGTTTGACAGCTTGGTGGCTGATTTCCTAGGGAATTGCGGCGAATTCGAGACGCGTCTCTCGAATCAGGCGGTCGCTGGAAATGCCGATGGATTTCGTGAAATCTGCCATGAAATCAAGGGTTCGGCCGCATTGCTTGGGTTTTCCGGTATTGCCTCGTGTGCCGCCGATTGGGAGAATGGTGCGCGGAATGGGAAGGTGCCCCCTGTGGCGGTGATTCAGGAGGTTTTCTCCCGCATGGTTGAGGACACCCAGACACTGATGACATCACAAGCAGTGTAGTCTATAGATAACGTGGGAATCGCGCCACTGAAGTCGAACGGGTGGGCTTTCGAAATCAATGACGCGATTTGTGATTTTTCCTACAGGATATTAGCGGATACCAGCAGGGACCTTGTCACCCGTGCAGCCGCAGTCTTCATTGAGGCCGCCAGTCGAATTCTTGGCCTCGGCCTCGGTGTCGTAGCCGTAGGTGGTGTCTGGGGTAGCTTGGTAGTATTCCTTCATGTTAGCCTTCGAGATCTGCAATGGAGGCGAGATCTTGAACATCAGGTCGTCGAAGGATGAATCGCTCTTCTCACCTGCATCGATGCCGTCGTTGTATCGCGTCATTTCCTCAAAGAAGAAGAAACTTGATTTGCTGTTAGCAAAGCTGAACGACTGGTCCATCTGACCGGGGTTCGCGCTGATGAGACTGAACAGCGGTTGGCGCTTCGTGCGGTTGCCTTCACCTTTCGGCGTGTAGCGCCATGGATTGGTGAGAAAGGTTTTCTGGATGTTGTTTGGAATGAACATCAACCCGATCGTCTTGCCGCGGAGGTTGTATTTGGAGGGCGTGAAGGACACGCTGCCACCGATGCGAAGCGAGCGCTCGTCGAACAACGGGAACGAATTCCGCGCCGCCTTGACCCGGAATTCCAAGGAATCCGGATTGAGACCACGGACGGAATCGTAGTCGAAGACCCGTACTTCGGTTTTCATCGACGATCTTTCATCGATGAGATTGATCGTGAAATTACCGGCAGTGGGCGGGATGTAGTAGAGTTCACCTGCGGTTTCATAGCGTGCGGCTGCGACGCCCTGTTTGGCAAGGGTGGCGGCGACCCCACGGGGGCCTAGATTCGAGTTGATGCCTTTTTTTCCATCAATCACGTTGTCGTATTGAGTGTCGCTGATGCGAACCGGTATGATCTCGACTTGATAGACGACGTCGTTGAAATCATTGTCGCAGCGTGGGCCGAACTCGATGTCTTCCCAGGCGATTACCAAGGGGCGTTCACCGAAGGCGACGTCGCTGAACAGACGACCGGCGATGTGGGACGAGCGGTCAACGTTCAGTTCGGGATCCATGTAGAGCTTGTCCGTGCCTTTGCGTGCTCCATCGCAAATCAGCGCGAAACGAAGATCGGTTCCGGCGGGAAGAATGCCGAGGCTGGTTTTTTTTCCAACCCACAGCGGTGCCAAAGGTCCGATGGCATAGTCATGCCAGATCGGGATGAGGTTTGTGGGCGAGCCCGCCTGATACCAGCAGAGGCTGTTGCGTGCTCTGGAGCCGTCGTAGATTGCGGTGACGATGACTTCGCTGTCACTATCAAGATGATAGTCCTGGTCATCGAATCCCCGTTTGGACTCGGGCAGTAATCCACTGGCGGATTCCACGCAAAGGCGGCTCTTGGATTCGTCCCAAATCTTGTGGGCGTTGGTATAGCTGTCATCGGACGCCACGGTGGTCGTGATCGTGCCGATGTTGGCGGCTTCGACTTTCACGGTCATGTCAGCGCAAGCCTTGTATTCTGAGTCGCTCACCGTGAGACGCAGGGCATACTGGCCCTCTGCCGGGAATTTTACTTGAGTCGTGGGTTCGGTGGGTGTGGTAAATAAGACATTGCCGGGCCCTTGTTCCATGGTCCACTGGCACTTCGTTCCGCCACCGGAGCGCGGTAACGCGTCGTCATTGACGGTAGGCGAGAGGGTCACGCTGCGGCTACTCTCGATTTTGA
>Ga0247843_1001732_pt1 | contig 42641 bp, 44 predicted proteins | sample LaCruzMarch2017__FD_192420 | JGI IMG/M metagenome (GOLD analysis project Ga0247843, IMG submission 192420) | Freshwater microbial communities from meromictic Lake La Cruz, Castile-La Mancha, Spain - LaCruzMarch2017_8m | ecosystem: Environmental > Aquatic > Freshwater > Lake | place: Spain...
AAAGCATCGGTTAAAATCGCTAAGGAATGGGTTAGCTGATAGGCCACTATTTTGGCTATCAGCAGCAGAACCCCTCCTGCGGTAATAAATTTTTGCAGCCGGAAATTTTGTTGCGCTTTGTTCAGACTGTTGAGTTTATGGGGTAAATCAGATTCAATATCTTCTTATACAGTTCCTATTTCATACGTAATCGGGCAATGCTTTGCCAACATAGCGGATATGCCACAATATTTTTCGTGAGAGAGAGATACGGCGCGGGCTACCTTATCGGCATGTTCCGCAGCTACATCTGTTTTATAAATCATGTGAATGAACCGAAATGTTTTGGGAGTTTCCTCGGTTTGTTCCGCAGATGCGGTTATTTCAATTCTTTCAAAGGGCACTTTCATTTTCTTCAAAATATCTACCACATCAATACCACTGCACCCGCAAAGGGAGCCTAGTAACAATTTTTTTGGATTCAATCCAGTATCTGTTCCGCCAGATTCTATAGAGGCATCTATTCGAATAGTATGCGCCGAATCGGGTGCTGATAAATCGAATGCGAGCGCATTGGCCCAGGTTGCTTGTACTTGCACAATGAAATGTTTTTTGGTTGAAAGAAATTATCCCTGATTATATTGATTTTGAACAAACTCCCAGTTCACCAAATTCCACCAGTTGGTGATATAGTCTGCCCGTCTGTTTTGATAGTTTAGGTAGTAAGCATGTTCCCAAACGTCTAATCCCAATAATGGCTTACCCTTCAGCTCAGTCACATCCATTAAAGGGTTATCCTGATTGGGGGTTGACCCAATTGCCAGTTTTTTATCGGCAGTAAGTACCAACCAGGCCCATCCACTGCCAAATCTGTTTTTGCCAGCATCACTAAATTGATTTTTCATCGCTTCCCATGAGCCAAAAGATGTGGTAATGGCATTCAATAAACTGCCGGAGGGCATGCTCGCAGTTCCTGGCCTCATGCACTGCCAAAATAGTTCATGGTTATAATGTCCCCCTCCGTTATTCCTCATCTTCGGGGAATACTTAGAGATATTTTTTAGCAGTTGCTCCAAGGAGGTTGCGTTGGTATCTACCTTTTCAGCTAAACAGGCATCCGCCAGATTTTTAGTATAGGCGGCAGCATGCTTGGTATAATGAATCGTCATGGTTGTGGCGTCAATAGCTGGCTCCAATGCCGGATATCCGTATGGAAGGGGCTGTTGCACATATCCAATCTCTCCAGCCGAAACTTTCTTTACAGAAGCAAATGAGGGCAGTCCAGATAAAAGGATACCTGCTGAAATACCGGCCTGACCGGATGTTTTAATAAATTGACGGCGATGCAGGGGCTTACTCATGATGAAAAATTTAGAGTTTACTGTTGCGAGATTTAAAGGTAGCCAAAAATAACCTTGCACGCTTGAACTGGCGATAATAGAATTCGTTGTTGAATAATTGTGAATCCGACATGGCTTTATAAGTTAGAAACAGCCCGATTGGTATTAGTAAAAAAGTGGAAAGCCACATCCCATTCATAGGAGATAGTTCGTTTGAACGAACCAGTTTTTCACCAAAATTGTTAAGCAAATAAAAGAACACAAAAAAGATAATCGCAAATACCAATGGCATACCTAAGCCCCCTTTCCGAATAATCGATCCCAAGGGAGCTCCAATCATAAACAATACCAAACAAGCAAAAGATAACGTAAGTTTTCGATGCCATTCGATTTTATGCAGATTAAGGGACTGCAATCTGTCTTTATATTCTTGCTCCATCACAATAGTATTTCCCCGTACAGTATGAATGGCCGAGATTGCATTACCGTAAACCGATTGCTTAATCGAGTCCGGTATCAACTGGTCAAAAGGCTGTGGATTGCCTGCAGGTAAGGCATTAGATTTTGTCCAACCCGTATCGGCATACCTAATAAAAGCCATATAAGGTGCATACTCTCTTTTCGATTTTTGCAGAAACACCGAATCCAGATTATATAATGAATCGATGGTTACATTCAGTTGACGAATACTCAGCATTTTAGGGTCGTAAAATGCACTATCCCCAGTTTTACTCATTTGAAAACTATTCAAATCGAACACTTTTTTATAGGTGGCAAACCCCATTTGAATAAACTGAGTATTCTGACTATTCCGGGGTCCACTTTCTTCGAATCTTGATCCGTTGTGGAGGATAAACTCTAGGTCCCTTTTGTTTTTCGAAAGCCGCATGATGCCGGTTTTTGCTACGGTTAAATAATCCTGTAAGGGTCCCCCTTTTTCAAAAATTACCACATCATGTATTACACTATCATTTTTTTCTTTTTTACCCAGTTTAATGATGTACCCATCTATTTTATCGTAAAAGATACCTTCTTTAATATCAAATGCCGGCTTGGCAACGATGATGTCATATTTTAATGCCGACAATTTCTTTTGTGTAACGGGGATGATGTTATTCGCAAATAAAAATGCAAGGCCACTAACAAAAACTGCAAAAATCAACAACGGCCGCATAAATCGCAGTAAAGGAATACCTGCCGATTTAATGGCAATCAACTCGAACCTTTCCCCCAAATTTCCAAAGGTCATAATGGAAGAGAACAGCAACGACAATGGAAGTGCGGTCGGAATCCAGAAGAGGGTTACCAACCCAACCAGCTTTACAACAGTAAATAAATCCAAGCCCTTACCCACCAAATCGTCTATGTATAACCAAAAAAACTGCATGGTTAACACAAATATGGAGATACTAAAAGCAGCGATAAAAGGACCTACAAAGGCCTTAATGATCAGAATGTCCAGTTTTTTTATCACTTTGTGCTTCTAATTAGGGGAAAATGACTAGTTCAAAAGTAACACTTTCGCCAGAGGAATGGGCATTGGTATCGAATCCAGATATTATTTTAACAAAGAATGCCGTGATTGATAAAGTTTATCATTTACTGGGGATGGCAGCCGAACAGTATTCCCGCAAAACAGCGGAACTGCCCGAAAAACTAAAGGGTGATTGGTTACAGGCTGCTGCGAAAATTTCCAGAGGCGAACAATATCTGGGATTGCCCTGGGTGATGCTCGATTATCCCCGCCATTTTGCAGCTGGCGATACAAAAGCAATTCGCAGTTTTTTCTGGTGGGGACATGGATTTAGCCTACACCTGATTTTACAGGGAAAATATCGGGAGCAATGGATAAAAAACGCAGATGATTGGCTCCAGAAGGGAGCAGATAATTGGTACATCGATTTGGCAACAGATCCTTGGCAACATCACTTTAGAGCAGAAACCTGTATGCCCATTCGAAAAGTATCTGCACAAGCAGTAACCTCACATTCATTTGTAAAATACAGTTGCTGGTTCCCTATGGAAGCCTGGAATGAAATACCTGCCTTATGGGAAAATATATTTCAACAATGGATTCGAATACCGGAAGAATAGGGTAAGGAGGAACAATTAGTTGCTACCCAAGCGATGGAATAAATCCTTCACCTGATATTGCCATAATTGCGACTGGTCGCGAATCTCGTTCTTTTCAGCAAAATCTTTGATAAGCAAAATAGTTTGATTGGATATTTCGGTTTTTTCAATCCGAAACTCAAAGTATTCATTTTTCTCGCTGTGTAACCAGTGATACCTAACAAACTTGTCCTGCTCTTTGTCAACTACCTCCGCCTTGTCTGGCTTTTCGCCGTTCCAGGAAAAACTGTATACATTTTCCCATTCATCTACCTTATCGGCAAACCATTCTTGTAATCCTGCTGGGGTGGCTAAAAAGTCAAATAATATGCTGGGAGAACATCTTACCGGAAATTCAAGTGTAAATAACTGCTTCTTACTCATTTCTATCTGTTTGATCAACTACTGTTGATACTTGCAATAATATAAAAAAAATATTCGTACCCAAATGTTTTTTTATAAAGTGAGTGGTTAGGAGGTTAACATCCTGTTAATTCTTGCATATTTTATTTATAATTATTTGATATTCATATAGTTATATAAAAAAAGTGAAAGTTCCTTTTTAGCCAATAAAAGGTAGGAATGGAAAAATTAATGGGTATAGGGTTGCTTTTTTGATGATTTTATTTTTTTCTCAGCTGCTTTTGCTCCGCTCACGCTTCCAAATCTTCCGTAAGCGGCTACTTTTTTTATGGCAAGTATAGCCCCGCAATTTCTATATTTGCGCTCCCATTACAGCAGTCGTAATAGGGCCATCTCCGGGAAACAAATAGAAAAAATCTTATTATGTTCAATTCTCTAAGTGAAAAACTAGAAGCAGCCTTTAAGAATCTGAAAGGGGAGGCCCGGATTAATGAGCTCAATATTGCCAACACCATCAAGGATATCCGCCGCGCCTTACTAGATGCCGACGTAAATTTTAAAATCGCTAAAGATTTTACCGATAAGGTTAAAGAGAAGGCCATTGGTGAAAAAGTGATTACAGCCGTTAGTCCTGGCCAATTGATGGTAAAAATTGTGCAGGACGAATTAACCGAGTTGATGGGGGGTAGGGAAGCCGATTTTCACATTAGCGGAAATCCAGCCATTATTCTGATTGCAGGTTTACAGGGTAGTGGTAAAACCACTTTCTCTGGAAAGCTGGCGAATTACCTCACCACAAAAAAAGGCAAATCGGTTTTGCTGGTGGCTGCCGACGTGTATCGCCCCGCTGCCATTGATCAGTTAACGGTTTTGTCGCAACAAATTGGTGTAGATATTTATGCAGAAAGAGATAGCCAGCAGCCGGTAGACATTGCCCGTAATGCCCTTCAGTATGCCCGAGCGAATAATAAGAATGTAGTAATCATAGATACGGCCGGCCGGCTGGCAGTGGATGAAGTGATGATGACGGAGGTTGCTCAACTTAAGCAAGCCTTACAGCCAACAGAGATTTTGTTTGTAGTTGATTCGATGACGGGTCAGGATGCAGTAAATACTGCCAAAGCCTTCAACGATCGACTCGATTTTAGCGGCGTGGTGTTAACCAAACTTGATGGCGATACTCGGGGTGGGGCTGCACTAACTATCAGCTATACCGTAAACAAGCCCATCAAATTTGTTAGCAGCGGCGAAAAGATGGATACGCTGGAAGTATTCTATCCCGATCGGATGGCGCAACGAATATTGGGAATGGGAGATATTACCAGTTTGGTAGAAAAAGCCCAAGCCCAGTTTAGTGAGGCCGAAGCTAAGAAACTGGAAAAAAAGATTCGAAAAAATCAGTTCGACTTCCAAGATTTTATGGATCAGCTGCAGCAGATTAAAAAAATGGGTAACCTGAAAGATCTGATGGGCATGATACCGGGTATGGGCAAGGCGATGAAAAATATCGACATCAACGACGATGCCTTTACCGGTATTGAAGCCATTATTCAATCGATGACACCTGAGGAGCGCTCCAATCCAGATTTATTGAACCCCTCTCGCAAAAATCGCTTAGCCAAGGGTTGCGGGAAAGATATTCAGGAAATTAACGCCTTTATGAAGCAGTTTGAGCAAATGAAGCAGACCATGAAAATGATGAATAATATGCCTGCTGGCGGCTTTCCCGGAATGCGGGGTATGCGTAAGTAGCCGATTTTTGTGTAAAAAAACACAAAATTCCTCCGTTCTTTTGTCTATTCACCTAATTCATCCTACATTTGTCGTCCGGTTATTTTTAACCGATTCGAAACCTATTGTTTAACGCCTATAAATGTCTATTTAACATGGCAGTCAAAATCCGTTTACAAAGACACGGAAGTAAGAAGAGACCTTTTTACTTTATCGTAGTGGCCGATGGCCGTTCACCCAGAGATGGTAAATTCATTCAAAAAGTAGGTACCTACAACCCACTTACCGTTCCTGCTACTATTCAGCTCGATCGTCAGAAAGCACTCGAGTGGCTCAATAAAGGAGCACAGCCTACCGACACGGTTCGTCGTATTTTATCCTTCAAAGGAGTATTGTACTTGAAACACCTGTTGCGTGGCGTTAAGTTGGGCTTGTTTGATGAAGCTGCTGCCATGGAAAAATTCCAAGCATGGCACAACGAGCACGAAGCCAACATTTCTCGTCGCTCCGAAGCACACAAAAGCAGTCAGCGCGCAAAGAAAGCCTATGTGCCTGTAGTAAAGAAAGTAGAAGCTGTTGCCGAAGTTCCAGTAGAAGCTCCAGCTGAAACTTCCTCAGATGCACCTGCAGAAGCGTAAGCAGTTCGCAGCATAATATTGTTACCAAAACCCGAAATCTTGTTTCGGGTTTTGTTTTTGATACCCTTCTCCCCGTAAATATTTAAATACCTTTACGGGTAATAGTAACTATGGCAACAGATTCTTATATACATATTGGTAAAATAGTAGCTCCCTTTGGTGTGAGTGGACAATTAATTTTACAGCATGTATTGGGAAAAAAAACGCAATTTCCTAATATAGCGGTTGTGTTTATTGAAGAAGTAAAGGGGTCGTATTTGCCCTATTTTTTAGAAAAAGCGCAAGCCAAATCGCATGATGAGAGCATCCTTCAGTTAGAAACCATCATAACTAGGGAAGCTGCACAGCGTTTGTGTACTCGACCCGTTTGGTTACTGGAGGCTGATTTTAGAAAGCTGGCGGGAAAAACGGCACCCATAAGTTTGTTGGGGTATAGTGTGATACAGGAGGGCGAAAATCTGGGGGAAGTAAAGGAAGTTATCGAACAGCCGCACCAGGTTTTACTCACCATTCTTTGGCAGGGAAAAGAAGCCTATATCCCCTTACACGCAGAAACCCTGCAAGCGATCGATCATACCCGGCGAGAAGTTAAAGTGGTGTTGCCCGATGGGTTATTAGATATTTACCGGTAAACTAACCGAACGCTATGCATTCCCCACATGTGTATTCCAAAGTAATTACTGTATTGCCCGAACATATCGACGAACTTCAGCATGTAAACAATGTGCAATACCTGCATTGGATGATGGAGTCTGCCGCTGAGCATTGGCAAAGCAGGGCATCGGTCAATCTGATGCAGCACCTGGTTTGGGTGGTAATAACGCATGAAATCAATTATCTGGGTGCTGCAAAACTCGGCGAACAATTGTTGCTTACCACTTACACCGGAGAATATACCGGTGCCAGTTGGTGGAGGCATTTTTCTATTCAGCAAAATACAGGTGCGCAAGAGCTGGTTGTTGCGAAAACCCTTTTTGTATTGTTGAATAAAGCATCCGGAAAACCTCAGCGAATAGGCACGGAAGTTGTACAGATTTTTATAGACGCAGTTTAGTTTGTTTGGTTAGAAACCTATGGGTACCCCTCAGCGATATATTGCACATTTTGATCTCGACTCCTTTTTTGTGAGTGTAGAAGTATTGCTGAACCCTGCACTAAAAGGTAAGCCAGTAATTGTGGGAGGTTCAGCCGAAAGAGGAGTAGTAAGCACTTGTAGTTATGAAGCCAGAAAATTTGGCGTAAAGAGTGCCATGCCCATGAAAACAGCCTTGCAACGTTGTCCGCAAGCCATAATAGTTCAGGGCGCTTATTCTAATTATGCTCATTATTCGGCAATGGTTACCGATATTATTGCTAACAGGGCCCCCTTATTTGAAAAAGCCTCTATCGACGAGTTTTATATTGATCTTACTGGAATGGATAAATATGATGACCCTTTTCAGTGGACCATCCGGTTGAGGGACGAAATCATTCAAACCACCGGCTTGCCAATTTCCTTTGGCCTTGCCGGCAACAAAATGGTGGCCAAAATTGCTACCGATATGGCCAAGCCCAATGGGTATATTCAGGTACCACCGGGAAAAGAAAAAGAATTTCTGGCACCCTTGCTGGTAAGCAGAATTTCAGGTGTGGGAGAACATACCTTGCAAATTTTAGAGTCGATGGGGGTTCATACGATTCAACAATTATCCCAAACCCCCCGGTCGCTGCTGATCCATCGGTTGGGTAAAATGGGGGAGTCGCTGCATGAAAAGGCCCAAGGTATTCATACATCCCCGGTGCAACCCTTTCATGAAGCCAAGTCGGTTTCTTCTGAACATACCTTTGAAGAAAATATAACGGATACAGAAGCACTCATCACAGAGCTGGTTCGCTTAACAGAAAAAGTAGCGTATTCGTTGCGGCAAGATGGACAATTGGCGGGATGCATCGCCGTAAAAATCCGCTACCCCGATTTTGAAACCCGCAGCCGCCAAACCACAATCACCCCTTCTTGCCGAGATGATGAGTTTATTCCTGCAGCTATTCAACTTTTGCAAGATCTGTATGCTACCGGAACCCCCGTTCGGCTATTGGGGGTTAAACTGAGCGAGTTCACCCGTGAGCCCATTCAGCCAAGCTTATTTGAAGATGCAACTAAAAAGCAACACCTCTATCAGGCCATCGATGATGTGAAAAATAAATTCGGAAAAACAGCACTGCAAAAGGCCAGAACTGTGAAGAAAAAAAATAATGACATCTAATAGTCTACTTGTTTAGTAGGATTATGTATATTTGCTTTCTAAACAGTTAGTATATGAGTTTACGATTGGGCGATATAGCCCCCAATTTTTCCGCAAACACTTCCGAAGGAGTAATTGATTTTTACGAGTATCTCGGCGATAGCTGGGGGGTATTATTTTCCCATCCTGCCGATTATACCCCAGTTTGTACCACCGAATTGGGGAGAACTGCCTCCCTAAAAGATGAATTTGAAAAGCGAAACGTAAAAGTGCTGGCTTTAAGTGTTGATAGCCTTGCCAGACACGAGGGATGGATAAAAGACATCAATGAAACCCAGCACACACAGGTAGCATTTCCCATTATTGCCGATGAAGATAAGTCTATCGCTCATGCTTATGATATGATTCATCCCAATGCATCCGAAACAACCACCGTTCGGTCGCTGTTTATTATTGGGCCCGATAAGAAAGTAAAATTACAAATCACCTACCCGGCTTCAACTGGAAGAAATTTTGTAGAAGTATTGCGGGTGATTGATTCACTTCAGTTAACGGCCAATTACAGCGTAGCTACTCCGGCCGACTGGAAAGAAGGAGAGGATGTGATTGTAGTTACTGCGGTTTCTACCGAAGATGCTGTTAAAAAATTCCCCAAGGGAGTAAAGATTGTTAAGCCCTATTTACGCTATACTCCCCAGCCGAATAAATAATCGTTTTTTGTTTGTACTTGTAAGCGGCCCCGATGTCTATCGGGGCTTTTTTATTTTATTGGGCGCACCATTTTTCTAATTGTTGCAGGGTAGCTCTTAAATCTTTTGGAATAGGAGCTTGGATGGTATATTGTTTTTCATTCCAGTTGAAGATGAGTTGCTCGGCATGCAATCCCAGCCGATGTAAAATAGGCCGCTCAGCATCTTCCATTTTAGAAAGTTTGAACTTTTTCTTTAAAGAAGACAGTAGTATGGGCGCCCCATCTCCATACCAAGCATCGCATACGATTGGGTGACCGATGTGTTGCATATGAAGCCGAATCTGATGGGTTCTCCCCGTATGTATCCGGCACCTCAACCAACTATATCCTTTAAAGGAAGCAACTACTTCATAATCGGTATGGGCAGCTTTGCCTTTTGCATGGGTGATCATTCTGCCGGCCTTTCCTGGATGCTCCATCATCGGGGCCAGAATGCTGTCTTTGGGATTGATTAGGTTTCCCATCACCAATCCGAGATAATATTTTTCAATTTCTCTGCCTTCAAAAAGTGCCGACAGTGCCTGATGGGCTTCCGGTGTTTTGGCAAATACAATCACCCCACTGGTTTCTCTGTCTATCCGGTGAACGGTATAGATGGATCCATATTGCTGTTTCAGGGCATCTTTAAGGGAGGGTTCTTGACCCAAACGGTCGGGAATACTTAATAGTCCGGCCGGCTTATCCACCGCTACCCAATCTGGAGTTTCTTCCAGTATATTCCACTTCATCATTCGGGTCGTGCATTTTTGGCGGGTGCAGACTTTCTAAGGAAAGCCTGGTTCATGTATTTGAGCAGTCGTACCTCTTTTTCTTGCAGTATCCGCCACTTACCTCTATCCACATTCTTCTTGGTTAAATTGGCAAACATCACCCGGTCTAGTCCTTTTACTTCATACCCCAGGTGTTCGAACATTCGGCGTACAATTCTGTTTTTTCCGCTGTGTATTTCTATACCAATGATATTTTTTTGTTTGGGGTCTGCGTATCCGGCAGCATCGGCTTTTACCGGACCATCTTCTAGGGTGATACCGGTTAACAGTTGATCCAGATCTTTTGCGGTTACGAGTTTGTCTAAAGTTACCTCGTATATTTTTTTTACCTCAAAAGAGGGATGGGTAAGTTGCTGGGCAAGTTCTCCATCATTGGTAAGTAAAAGAACGCCGGTTGTATTTCTATCTAACCTGCCTACCGGATACACCCGTTCCTGGGTGGCTGCTTTAACCAGTTCGAGTACTGTTTTTCTGCCTTCCGGGTCGCGGGTAGTAGTAATAAAATCTTTAGGTTTATTCAGCAGTATGTATACCAGATTATGTTTCAGTTGCAGGGGTTTGCCACCCATGGTTACTTTTTCTCTACCCGAAACTTTATAGCCCGGTTCATAAACGATATCGCCATTTACGGTAACCTTACCCTGTTTGATTAAATCAGCAGCCTCTCTTCGTCCACAAATACCACAATGGGCTATAAATTTATTCAACGGCATCATTTCACTGCTTGCAGTTGCTGGCATTTCTGGGGCAGCAGCTCCGGGTGAACGCATTTTTCGGGCGGGTTCTACTGGGCGGGTGGTTCCATAAGCTACGGGCTTGTTGCGGGGAGGATTTTTACCAGAAGGGGTTTTTATTTTTTCGGAGGAATCGTAGGCTTTCTTTTCAGGGATAAGGCCCTGCGCTTTTTCTATTTTCTTTTGGCGGAAGGCATCGCCTTCTGCTTTGGCTGCTGCCTTATTTTTTTTCTTTTCCTGCCGGTAGGCTTCTTTAATAGCGCTGCCTTTCTTTTGGTTAGCGAACTTGCTAAAATTATCGGTTCTTTGTTTCATACGTTGGGTTGCTGTTTTTCAACAGGAACTACAAAGGTACTCATTATTCGGTGAAGGGGGGTGATTGGGGGGTTAGCCCTTATTGGCCAATTGGCCGCAGGCAGCATCAATATCTTTGCCCCGGCTTCTGCGCAGGCGAGCATTCACGCCATTTTTTTCGAGCAAGTGCATAAAATATTGAATGCCATCTTCATCCGGCTTGGTAAATGCGAAGGCATCAATTGGATTATATTCGATGATGTTGATAAGGTCTGCCGGCACTTGCCGATAAATTTTTATCAGTTCCAACGCATCGGATTCGCCATCATTCAATCCTTTAAATAAGATGTATTCCAGCGTAATTTCGTTGCCGGTTTTTTGATAAAAATAATTCAGTGCCTCAATCAATGCCCGGATAGAATTGGTTTCATTGATGGGCATAATCTGGTTTCGCTTGCTATCATTGGCAGCATGCAGTGATAGGGCCAGTTTAAAACGCACCTCATCATCCCCCAGCTTTTTAATTTGTTTGGCTACACCGGCAGTAGAAACAGTGATACGGCGGGGGCTCATGCCCATGCCTTCGGGTGAAGTAATCCGTTCAATGGCCTTCATTACCTCTGCATAGTTCAACAGCGGCTCTCCCATACCCATAAAAACGATGTTGGAGAGTTTTTGACCATAGATGCGCTCACTTTCCTGATTGATGAGCACTACCTGATCGTATATTTCATCAAAATTCAGGTTGCGTTTTCGATCCATATAACCCGTTGCACAAAATTTACAGCTGAGGCTACAGCCTATTTGAGAAGAAACACAGGCAGTTTTTCTTTCGTCGGTTGGTATCAAAACCCCTTCAATCAGGTGCTGGTCAAAGGTTCTAAAGCGGCTCTTGATGGTTCCATCCGTACTATTTTGTGTAGCATCTACCTGTAAGGCGGGAAGAGAAAAATCTGCTTGCAGTTGTTGCCGAAAGGCTTTACTCAGGTTGGTCATATCATCAAAACTTCGGGCTTTCTTCTGCCATAGCCATTCCTGAATCTGCTGAACGCGGAACTTCTTCTCCCCCACATTTTCAATATAAGCCGTAAGGGCTTCGTTAGACAAGTGTCTGATATTGGGTGGCATCTGTTCCATAAGCAAAGATACGCAACCTGCCGGGAACAAGGAAATAGGCATTTAGTTACAAATATTTAACCTTGCCTCATTCAACTTTTTACAACTTAGGTTGCTTACATTTGGTATCAATATTAATTTATGAAGAAACTGTTCTTTTTATTTTTTGCGATTGTTTGCTCAATAACTGCCTTCTCTCAGCAAGCGCCGGCAGATTCTACCTTTCAACAATATATCGGAAAGTATAAATTTCCTGAGGGTAGTGTGGTGGCAGAAGTAATGGTAATGCTCGAAGGGGGAAGTTTAACCATGTCTTCCTCTGTAGGCACTTCTCCATTAGAGAAAAAAGAGGAAGATGTTTTTGTGATTACCCAGTTTCAGGGCACTGCCAAATTTAACCGCGATGCCAGCAAAAAAATTATCGGGATTACCATTAATGCCGGAGGGTATTTATTAGAAGGAACCCGCACAGAAGAAGGTCTCACATTATCGTTCGGACGGGTAATGGCTTTATCTAAACAGGGAAGCCGATAACTGCGATAATTGCATGGTTTGTTGTTCTCCCGTGCCCAGCCTTTTGATTTTACAAATGCCTTGCTGTATCTCCTCACTGCCTATAATGATGGCATAGGGGATACTTTTTTTATCGGCATATTTAAACTGTTTATCCAACTTACTTGCATCGGGATAAATTTCGCAACGAACCCCTTCATTTCTTAGGGTTTGCATGGCAGTGAAGGCGGTTCTGGATTCAGCTTCGCCTAGGTTGAAGAAAATCACCGCTGTGCCAGTTTCAACGGCTGCAGGAAACAGGTTCAGTTGTTCCAATACATCATAAATTCTGTCAACCCCAAAACTGATACCCACTCCGGGAATTCCGGGTACATCAAATAGGCCCGTTAAATCATCGTATCTGCCTCCGCCTCCAATGCTTCCCATAGAAGCATTCAACGCCTTTACTTCTAGGATAGTTCCTGTATAATAGTTCAATCCTCTTGCCAGGGTAAGATTGGTTACTACGCTTATGCCTGTTGGCCAGGGAGCAAATGAATGCAAAAAGTTCAGATCCTGCTCTCCTGCTTGCATTAGTGGGTGTTGGTTGGTAATCTTGCCAAGCAATTGCATTTTTTCGGCATGGGAACCCTCAATTTGTAAATATTCGGAAATGAGGTTGATGGCAGTATCTGATATGCCAGCTGTTGCCAATTCGGCTTGCACTTTCTCTAAACCAATTTTATCTAACTTATCAATGGCAGTGGTTATGGCGGTAAGGTATTCAGCACCTCCGCAGCTGTTTGCCAGGGCCCCTAAAATTGATCGATGGTTGATTTGTATTTCTACTTCCAGCCCCAGTCTACTAAAAACCTGGGAATAAATATGTAGTAATTCGGCTTCATTCAAGAGGGAACGGGTGCCCACAATATCGCAGTCGCACTGATAAAATTCTCGGTAACGGCCTTTTTGCGGTCGGTCGGCCCGCCAAACGGGTTGTATTTGATATCGTTTAAAAGGGAGCGTGAGTTGTGCATGATTCATTGCCACGTATCTAGCAAAGGGAATGGTTAAATCGTATCGCAGGGCCCGCTCGGTAATATCTTTGGTGGATTTGCCGGCCAAAATTTTCTGAAATCCTTCGGTAGCCTGCTCCAGCTTAGATGGGTGGTCGAGCCCGTTATTCAAAATTTTAAAAATCAGTTTATCACCCTCTTCTCCATATTTGCCCAATAATGTATCCAGATTCTCCATAGCCGGTGTTTCCAGGGGCTGAAAACCATATAATTCAAAAACGGTTCGGATAGTATCAAAAATATATTGCCTCCGTTGCACAACGGCAGCATTAAAATCTCGGGTTCCCTGTGGTAATTGAGGTTTACTCATGTGCAAAAATAATGATTCCTTACTCGCTACTCACCCGCCTGAAGATATTTATCAATAATTCGCAAACAGGCGTTATTCAGCAAATCAAATACTTTTTCAAAGTCGCCCTGGGTTCCAAAATAGGGGTCCGTAACCGGTTTATTCTGGTCGGGAAATAGTTCATGCAACATCCACTTTACTTTGTTCCCATCCCATAATGGTCCGCTGATTCTCGTTACATTCAGGTAATTGTCTCCGTCCATCACATATATCCTGTCAAATTCCAGCATATCCTCTGGAATAAATTGCCTACAGCGCAGTTTACTGATGTCGATGCCATTTTGCTGGGCAACTTGTTGCGATAGGATATGTGGCGGCTCTCCCGCATGATAAAAGGCAGTGCCCGCACTAGCGATTTCCCAGTTCAATCCTGCTTCCAATACCCGTTGCCGCATAATGCCTTCTGCGAGCGGACTGCGGCAAATATTCCCCAAACAAACCATTAATATTTTCATACGCGTAGATTGCCTATAATGTAATAATCAACTGTATTTATCCCAAATGGGCATTCGATGTTTTTTGCAAAATCGAAAGCCAGCATTTCATTTGACAAAAATATATCATTTCATTTCGTAAGAAAAAAGGGGGGGGCATAAAAACTAACATATATTAGCCTAATGATATTATGGAAAATGAAGCGATATTACATCTGTTAAGAATAGAAAGATTTTACTTCAAATTGACATATCAGTTGTGAAGTGGAAAGAAATATTAATTAAATTGCCGCTCCGGTAGGGAAAAAAGTATGGAAAATAGTGCCCGTGATAGTAGAGATAAGAATTTTCGAATCATGCGAATGATTTATGATTTCACCATGGGTCTGTTAATGGGAGCTTTGGGTGCTGGAATGATATTGGCAGAAAAGCTGGGCTTTGTGCAGGTGTTGGATTGGGGGGCTACGATGCGATATTCTTTTGGGGCAATTTTTTTGTTATATGGTGTGTTTAGGATTTACAGGGGGATAAAGCAGACTGCATAAAATGAGAAAGAGGCTACCGATTGCATTATTAATTGGATTTTTAATTTCCTGCGGAGCTGGCAAGCAGCCCAATAACAGGGATACAACTATAAATGGCGCTATACAAATTTGTGTAGATGAAAGTTTTCAACCGGTGATAGCAGAACAGTTAAAAGTGCACCATGCTGCTTATCCTAACACCAATATTCGGGTAACGTATCAGTCGGAAGCTGCATGTCTCAAAGCTTTACAAGACGACAGTACCCGAATGGTTGTGGTAGCAAGGGGGTTAACGGAAAACGAAGCAACTGCTTATCAGAAAAATTTATCTTTTAAGCCGTTATATGGTATTTTGGCCTATGATGCTATTGCAGTTATCATTCATCGTGATCGGAAAGACAGTTTGTTTACCCTTCAGCAGTTGACGGATATTTTGAATGGCAGCAATCCGGTTCCGGCAATAATGGATGGAATGCGGGCAACCAGTACGGTTCGTTTTTTGAAAGATAGCTTATTGAAAGGGGGTGATTTTGGAAAGAATGTGGTTGGTGCCCTTAGCAGTAAGGATGTTATTACCAACGTAATGAATCATCCTGATGCGATTGGGTTTGTGGGGATGAGTTGGGTAGGGGATGTGTATGATAAGGAACAGAGAGCTTATCAAAAAAAAATATCCCTTGCCCGCATCGAATGTACGCAGTGTGAAGAAAAAGGTATTTATGCCAAACCTTCACAGGCAACCATTACGTACGGTCAATACCCACTTTCTCGTCCGCTATACTATATTTTGAAAGAGAACTGGGCAGGAGTGGGAACGGGATTGATGAATTTTATGAGCTTGGAGCGCGGACAGCTTATTTTCAGACGGGCTTTTCTGGCACCGGCCAAAATGGATTTTAAGGTAAGAAGTGGAAAAATAAAAGAGCAATAACCAAGTAAACATAAACAAAGAATCATGAAGAAGTTCCTATTGTTACTGATGGCATGTGTAGTTATGCACTCAGCAATGTTCGCACAGTATGCTGAAGGGATCCGGTTACTGAATTACGAAAAAAATAAATCAGCCCGGGAAACTTTTCAGAAACTGGTAGATGCCAGTCCCCAAGATCCACAAGCCATCTACTGGCTAGGTCAGGCCATATTGGCTACCGATGGGGGAGAGCCTTCTAAAGAGCAGATTGCATCCGCTAAAGCCCTTTATCAAAAAGCATTGGGTAGTATTGGCAGTGATCCTTGGCTGATAACCGGTATGGGACATATCGAGTTACTCGAGCGAGGAGATATCAACTCCGCCAAGCAAAAATTCGAGCAAGCCATTACCGCTTCTACCGAAACCAAAGGAAAAAATAAGGGAAAAGCTAACCCCGCTATCCTCAATGCAATAGGAAGAGCCAATGCAAAAGTGGGCAGTGGACTCGGAGATAATTTATATGCCATTGATAAACTGAATCAGGCTGGTCAGTTAGATTTAACCAATCCAGACATATACATCAATAAAGCCATCAACTACCTAAAAATGGGCGGTGAAAATGGGGGAGAAGCTGTAAAAGCATATCAGGAAGCCGTTACCCGCGATCCCAAAAGCGCCCTTGCTTATTATAAAATTGGGAAAGTATATCAAAGCCAAAACAACAAAGAGTTGTTTGAGCAAAACTTCGATAATGCCATTACTGCCGATCCTACTTGTCCCTTACCTTATTTTGCCTATTATTTGAATTATGCCAATAAAGACGTAAACAAGGCGAAAGAATACCTCGATAAGTATGTTGCATACGCTGATAGAGACCCTAAAACTGATTATTTTGTGGCTGAGTATCTTTTCCGTGCAGGAAAAAATGACGAGTCGCTGGCAAAAATTCAGGAATTGGAAAAATCAGCTGGTCTTACCGAAATCCCCCGCCTCAGTATCTTATCTGCCTATAACTACGATAGAAAAGGGGATTCTGTGCAGGCAAAAGCCAATCTAGAAAAATTCTTTGCCAATGCGCCTGCAGACAAAATTGAGCCTACCGACTATGAGCTGGCGGTAAAAGTGCTTACCAAATTCCCCGGAAGTGAGGTACAGGCAGCCACTTATCTGGAAAAAGCCATTGCAACGGATACTTCACGCATCAATAAGCTGAATTATATGCAACAAGGCGCCGATATGTATGCCAAAGCCAAAAATCCTGCTGAACAATTGAATTGGATGAAGCGAATGGTAGAACTTAAGGGAACTACAACAGAAGGCGACTATTACAGAATATCCGCAGCAGCACTCAGTGCCAAAGATTATCCACAGACCATGGATTGGGCAAAAAAATACATGGCTGCGTATCCCGATAAGCCCCAGCCCTTCACATTCTACCGAAAAGCGGCTATCGCCTCCGACCCAGATACCACCAGCGGAAAAGGTGTTGAGCAACTTCAGTACATCGACTCTATCTATAATCTCAATAAAGACAAATACAAAAAAGAGCTTTTCCTGAATAAATATTATACAATTTTGTATTATGTAAATAAGCAAAATGCGCTTAAAAAGAGCCCCGACTTTAAAGTAAAGAGTGATGGAACCAAAACAGAAGTGGTGGATCAGTTTTTAGGTATTTGCCAGAAAAGTTTAGAAGTAACCGACAAAATGATTGAATTATACCCAGATGTGGCAGATGATAATAATAAATTTGCCCAGAGTGTTAAAGGGGAAATTCAGAAAAATATCGACTATTATTCCAAACCTCCGGTTAAAAAGACCGGAGCACCCGCTGCCCCGCCAAAAGGATAACAAAAAAATATGCGAAAAACTCTCCCCCCAGGCGGAGAGTTTTTCTTTTATATCCCACACTAACGTATTTTTGCGAAAATTTATCGGATACATGAACTTGATTCAGCTGATAACAGATGCCAGTGCTTCCAATTCCGCCTCCAATTATTTACCCATCGGTATCCAATTGATTTTCGCTGCCGGTTTTGTTTTTACCATGATAGCCCTATCTGCCTGGGTGGGGCCCAAAAGAAAAACCAGTGATAAGCTGGATAATTTTGCCAGCGGTATCGAGTCGCACGGAAATGCGCGTCAGCCCATGGCCATCAAGTATTTTCTGGTAGCTATTTTATTTGTTCTATTTGATGTGGAAGTAATATTTTTCTATCCCTATGCGGTTAATTTCCGTGAACTGGGCTGGTCGGGATTTGGCGCAGTGCTGATGTTTGTGGGCTTTTTCCTGGCTGGGTTTATTTACATCATTAAAAAAGGTGCCTTAAACTGGGAAGATTAATGCCGAGGAGGTAAACTCCCGGTTCATATAGTTGTTGTTTAGATAGTATTCAACTCATGAAACGAATGCTCCCTTGAGGAGAAATATAAGGAGAACTAAAATATGTCACGTCCGGTTCGATTCAATATTCATCCCATAGCTGCCGATATTAAAGAGGCAGTTGGTGTGGCAGAAGCACCTGAAGGGTATGCTGGGGAAGGCTTTTTTACCACTAAATTGAGCAGCGTGGTAGGTTTGGCAAGAAAAAATTCTATGTGGCCCCTGCCCTTTGCTACCTCTTGCTGCGGCATTGAGTTTATGGCCACCATGGCCTCTCACTACGATTTGGCCCGTTTTGGAGCGGAGCGCGTAGGATTTTCTCCCCGTCAGTGCGATTTGTTAATGGTGATGGGTACCATCGCTAAAAAAATGGGACCCGTTCTTCGGCAGGTTTACTTACAAATGGCAGAACCCCGTTGGGTGATTGCAGTGGGTGCCTGCGCTTCCAGTGGAGGAATTTTTGATTCTTACAGTGTATTACAGGGCATCGATCAGATTATACCTGTAGATGTGTATGTGCCGGGTTGCCCTCCTCGTCCGGAAGCTATTCTAGATGGTTTTATGAAAATTCAGGATTTGGTAGGCCAAGAAAGTATTCGTAGGCGCAACAGCGAGCAGTACAAATTATTAATGAACAGTTACGGAATTGAATAAAGTAAACTCAACTCGTTTCAGAGAAATTGATCATGACACTTACCAACGATAGTATTCAACAGAAATTAACAGCGCAATTTGGCGAAAGCTTCTTTACTTTTAGTGAGCAATATGGTATGCTTAGCTTTGAAGCCCCCAAAGACCAAAATTTAAAAGTGCTACAGTTTTTGTACGATGAGCCCACCCTGGCTTTTCGCTTTTTAACGGATATCTGCGCAGTGCATGATCCCGAACAACCCGGCAAGGAATTATCGGTGGTATATCACCTCCATAATTTGGTGGAAAATGTGCGCATTCGCATGAAAATTTATACCGCTATTGAGGATCCGAAAATATTTACAGCAACCCGATTATTCGAATCGGCTAACTGGATGGAAAGAGAAACCTATGATTTTTATGGAGTGAATTTTGTGGGGCACCCGAATCTCAAACGCATATTGAATGTAGATGAAATGGACTATTTCCCCCTTCGGAAAGAGTTTCCATTAGAAGACCAAACCAGAATAGATAAAGACGATCAAATGTTTGGAAGAGGATAATCTCTTTCGAGAAATAATGCAAGTTCAATGTTAACCCCAAGGGTTTTATTATGACAGAACATCTTCAACATATTCAGTTACCGGAAGGCTCTATTGAGAAGCAAACCACTACCCTCAATCTTGGGCCAACCCACCCGGCTACCCACGGGGTATTTCAAAATATTATTGAGTTAGATGGCGAACGGATTGTTTCTGCTGAATCAACCGTTGGATATATTCACCGGGCATTTGAAAAGATTGCAGAAAGACGTCCCCTCTATCAAATTACCCCACTCACCGACCGGTTGAATTATTGCAGCAGCCCCATCAACAACATGGGCTGGCACCTGACTTGCGAAAAATTATTGGGTGTGGAAACCCCCAAGCGGGTAGACTATCTGCGGGTAATTATAATGGAACTGGCGCGTATTTCCGACCACCTGATTTGTAATTCTATTGTGGGCGTTGATACAGGTGCTTTTACAGGATTCTTATATGTGATGCAGTACCGCGAATTAATTTATGAAATTTATGAAGAGGTTTGCGGATCAAGACTTACTACCAATATCGGACGCATCGGTGGTTTTGAAAGAAATTTCTCCAATACCGCCTTTACCAAATTAGAAAAGTTTTTAAAGGAGTATCCTGGGGTATTAAAAGAATTCGAAAACCTGTTTGCCCGTAACCGCATCTTTATGGAGCGTACCATCGGGGGCGGTGCCATCAGTGCCGAAAGAGCATTGAATTATGGATTTACTGGTCCGAACCTTCGGGCAACCGGCGTAGATTATGATGTACGGGTGCACAATCCGTACAGCAGTTACCAAGATTTTGATTTTATCATTCCGGTAGGAAAAACAGGCGATAATTACGACCGCTTCCTCGTTCGCAACGAAGAAATGTGGCAAAGCCTTTCCATCATTCAACAGGCATATCAGAAAATACAGGCATTTAAAGGTGAAGAGGCTGAAGTATATCATGCCAATGTTCCTGAATACTACCTTCCCAAAAAAGAAGATGTATATACCAAGATGGAAGCCCTAATCTGGCATTTTAAAATCATCATGGGAGAGGTTGAAATGCCTAAAGGCGAAGTATATCATTCTGTTGAAGGTGGAAATGGGGAAGTGGGATATTATTTGATTAGTGATGGAGGTAGAACCCCCTTCCGCTTGCATTTCCGCCGGCCTTGCTTTATTTATTACCAGGCCTATCCAGAACTGGTGAAAGGGGGCATGCTGAGTGATGCAGTAGTTACTATGAGTAGCCTCAACCTGATTGCTGGAGAAATGGACGCATAAAATATTGAATGAACAATCAATACCCACAAGGGAGTACGATATGATAAAATTTTCAGAAAACGATTTGGCTAAAGTGCAGGAAATCGTTGCACATTATCCCGATGGAAAACAGAAAAGTGCCTTGCTGCCCGTTTTGCACATGGCACAGGATACTTTTGGTGGATGGCTAAGTACAGAAACCATGGACTATGTAGCTTCCCTTTTACAAATAGAACCGATAGAGGTATATGAAGTAGCTACTTTCTACAGCATGTATCATTTGAAACCCGTGGGGAAATATGTATTTGAAGTTTGTCAAACCGGCCCCTGCATGTTGCGCGGTTGTGATGATATTATCCAATACATCACCCAGACCCTGGGTATCCGTGCCGGGGAAACTACGGCAGACGGACTATTCACACTAAAAACAGTCGAGTGCCTGGGTGCCTGTGGATATGCACCTATGATGCAGCTTGGAAAATATTATCGCGAACACCTTACCAAAGAAAAGGTAGACGCTATTATAGCTGAATGCAGAAAAACAGCGGCTGAACTAAACTAATCAACCAACCCCCGGAGAAAAATCTCCGGCTTGAAATAGAAGATTATGGGCATGAAATTATTACTCGAAAAAGCGCATGTGGAGGGAATCCGCCATTTCGAAGCCTATCGACGCGAAGGGGGCTACCGTAGTGTAGAGAAAGCACTCAAAGAAATGAGTCCGGAAGCCATTGTGGAAGAAGTGAAAAAAAGTGGACTGCGTGGTAGAGGCGGTGCTGGGTTTCCTGCCGGAATGAAATGGAGTTTTATTGCCAAACCTGAAGGAGTTCCCCGTCACTTGGTTTGTAATGCCGATGAGAGTGAGCCGGGAACTTTCAAAGACCGATACCTAATGGAATTTCTTCCGCATCTGCTGTTAGAAGGATTGATTGTGTCTTCCTATGCGCTCGGTAGTCATGCTACTTACATCTATATCCGGGGTGAATATGCCTGGATAGCAACGATATTAGAAACGGCTATTGCCGAAGCCAAGGCAAATGGCATGCTGGGGAATAATATTTTGGGCTCAGGTTTTGATTGTGAAATTTATGTGCACCGTGGGGCAGGCGCCTATATCTGTGGAGAAGAAACTGCCCTGATTGAATCATTAGAGGGAAAACGAGGTAACCCCCGCATCAAACCTCCCTTCCCCGCTATTCAGGGAGTTTGGATGCGCCCTACTGTGGTAAACAATGTAGAAACCCTTGCAGCGGTAGTTCCCATCATTATTATGGGAGGTGAGGAGTATGCAAAAATTGGCGTTGGTAAATCAACGGGTACAAAACTGATTTCAGCCTGCGGCAATATTAATAAGCCGGGTGTTTATGAAATAGACATGACCATTTCGGTAGAAGAATTTATTTATAGCGATGAGTACTGTGGGGGTATTGCCAATGGCAAACGCCTGAAAGCTTGCATCCCCGGCGGATCTTCTGTTCCCATTCTACCCGCCAATCTTTTGTTGAAAACAGCCAAAGGGGAAACCCGCTATATGAACTATGAAAGTTTAAGCGATGGTGGTTTTGTATCTGGCTCTATGATGGGTTCGGGAGGATTTATTGTGTTGGATGAAGACCAGTGCATAGTAAAAAACACCTATACCCTTGCCCGTTTCTATCGCCACGAAAGTTGCGGACAATGTTCTCCTTGCCGTGAAGGAACCGGTTGGATGGAAAAAATATTATGGCGCCTTGAAAATGGGGAAGGAAAGGAAAGCGATATCGATTTGCTCTGGGATATTCAGCGCCGCATTGAGGGAAATACCATTTGTCCACTCGGAGATGCCGCTGCATGGCCTGTAGCTGCTGCGATTCGGCATTTTAGAGATGAGTTTGAATGGCATGTGCGGGAGCCGCAGGAAGCAAAGAGAAGAAATTATGGATTGGCGCATTATGCCGATCCGATTCATGTGCCGGTGGCCGGATAAAATTGATTAATTAGCATTATTTAGGATAGCAGAAACCATATACTATGTCGGAACAACCCTTACTCAAAGTTACCATCGACAATATAACGGTTCAGGTACCGGCGGGAACCAGCATTTTGCAGGCTGCCCGAAAAGTAGGAGGAGATGTGGCTCCACCAGCCATGTGCTATTACAGCAAATTAGAGGGCAGTGGTGGTAAATGCAGAACCTGTTTAGTAGAAGTAAGCAAAGGGTCTGAAAAAGATCCCCGACCCATGCCCAAACTGGTAGCCTCCTGCCGAACCAACGTGATGGATGGAATGGAAGTGAAAAATATTACCAGCCCCCGCGTAACCGATGCCAGAGCTGGCGTAGTAGAGTTTTTATTAATCAACCACCCGCTGGATTGCCCAATCTGTGATCAGGCTGGCGAATGTCACTTGCAAGATCTTAGCTACGAACATGGAAAAGAAGGCACCCGCTACGAATTTCAACGCCGTACATTTAAGCAGCACGATTTGGGGCCCTACATCCAACTGCACATGACCCGCTGTATTCTTTGTTACCGCTGTGTATATACTGCCGATCAACTAACTGATAAAAGAGAACACGGTATCCTCGACAGAGGCGACCATGCAGAAATTGCTACCCTGATTGAAAAAAGCTTGGAAAATAATTTTATAGGTAATGTGATTGATGTTTGTCCGGTAGGTGCCCTTACCGATAAAACCTTCCGATTTAAAAACCGGGTTTGGTTTCTGAAGCCAGAAAATGCCCATCGCGAATGCCCCGATTGCTGCGGTAAAGTTACCTTATGGAATCGTGGAGAAGAAGTGTTTCGGGTAACTGCCCGCAAAGACGAATGGGGTGAGGTAGAAAGTTTAGCAGACGGCAGCACTGCATGGATTTGTAATACTTGTCGCTTCGAAAAGAAAAAATCCAGCGACTGGGTAATTGAGGGTCCCCGTAAAATTAGCCGCCACTCGGTTATTTCTCAGGGCCATTATGAAGGCAAAGTGGGTACCACCATTCCTACAGAAATTTTTTCAGCAGTACACGGTGGGCGTAACCCTAAATTGCTGATGGATATACATTCAGTTAGTGAAGTGAACCGGCCGGAAATTCAACTGAGTCAAATCGCAGGACCTTCTACTGGCAATGATTTTACAACAGGGAAAGATTAATATAATTGTATGATGACTGTATTGCAAATTGATATTTTATTGCTGATAGAAAAACTGGTTCTGATTGCTATTATTGTATTTGCCAGTTTAGGCATTGCCCTGTATACCACATTCGCTGAAAGAAAAGTGGCAGCTATTTTGCAAGACAGACCCGGTCCCGAAAGAGCCGGGCCTTTTGGATTATTGCAACCCTTTGCGGATGGGTTAAAGCTAATCATGAAAGAAGAAATTATTCCCTCACATGCCAATAAAGGGCTATTTATTTTGGGGCCGGCCTTGGCCATGACTGCCGCATTAATGTCCTGTGCAGTAATTCCCTGGAGCAGTTCGGTTGAGTTGTTTGGAAGAAAAATCGATTTACAGATTGCCGATATCAATATTGGCATCTTATATGTTTTTGGAGTAGTTAGTTTGGGTGTGTATGGCATTATGATTGGAGGCTGGGCGTCTAATAATAAGTTTTCTTTAATGGCCGCACTCCGCGGAGCGTCTCAGGCTATCAGCTACGAATTGGCAATGGGCTTATCATTAATTGCGGTGCTGATGATCGGGGGCTCATTAAGCCTCAAAACCCTGGTTGAGCAACAAATGCAACCTGGAGCACTCTGGAACATTGCTTATCAGCCGCTCGGATTTTTAATATTTTTTGTTTGTGCCCTGGCAGAATGTAACCGAACTCCCTTCGACTTACCGGAAGCCGAAAGTGAATTGAATTTTGGATACCATCAGGAATACTCTTCCATGAAGCTCGGATTCTACCTGTTTGCCGAATATGTGAATATGATTATGAGTAGTGCGGTGATGGCCTGTTTGTTTTTTGGCGGATACGATATTCCTTTTTTGGATGAAAAAACGCTTTCGCCCAATGTGGCAGCCGTATTAGGATTATTGGCTTTATTAACCAAGATTGTAATTTTCTTATTTGTGTTCATGTGGATCCGGTGGACGATCCCCCGATTCAGATATGATCAACTGATGAACCTGGGTTGGAAAAAACTGATACCGCTGGCATTATTTAATATGTTGCTAACTGGTTTTTTTATCCTCATGAAACAGGAAGGAACCTGGCAGTCAGTAACCCATTTATTTAATAAGTAAACGAAAATTGTCGGCTGTAGCCAGCCACTGATAAAATATAGAAATAAGATGCAAGCACTCACCAATAGATCCCGCGCAGTTAGCAGAAAACCCCTCTCGTTTTGGGAAAGTCTCTATCTTCCGGCCATCCTAAAAGGTATGATGATTACCTTCAAACATATTTTTACCAAAAACCCAACCATTCGGTATCCCGAGCAGAAACGTCCGTTTAGTCCTGTTTTTCGGGGTCTGCAGGTATTGAATCGCGATGAACAAGGAAGGGAAAATTGTACAGCCTGTGGATTGTGTGCAGTTGCTTGTCCGGCCGAAGCGATAACCATGGAAGGGGCCGAGCGTCAACCCGGGGAAGAGCATCTGTACCGGGAAGAAAAATATGCAGCTAAATACGAGATCAACATGCTGCGCTGCATATTCTGTGGATTGTGTGAAGAGGCCTGCCCTAAAGATGCTATTTATTTAAGTGAAACTTTCGCTCCGGCTAATTTTACCCGTAAAGGTTTTATCTATGGGAAAGAGGAATTATTAATTCCCAATCCCATAACCGAACCTGAGGCTTATGCCCTTGCGAAAGGAGGAAGAGTAACCGTATAATGTGGGTAGGTAAGCCTACCTCGTGATACAACCACTAATGATATAATTGAAAATATGAGTATTATTCAAATTTTGTTTTACTTGCTCAGTGGCTTAGCAGTTTTTGCAGCCCTGATGGTTTTACTGAGCAAGAATCCGGTTCACAGCGTTCTGTGGCTGATTGTAGTATTCTTTGCTATATCCGGACATTATATTTTACTAAATGCACAGTTTCTGGCGATTGTTAACCTGATTGTATATGCAGGTGCCATCATGGTGTTGTTTTTGTTTGTGATTATGTTAATGAACTTAAATGCTGCTACAGAACCTAATCAACATATTTGGATGAAACTGGCTGGCGTAATTGCAGGAGGCTGTTTTTTGGTGATGTTGGTTTCACTGGCCAGTCAGGCAGGAGACATGGCTAAAAAAACGGTTCTGATGAAGGAAGGGAACATTGGATTGATTAAGGAACTTGGAAAAATATTATTCAATGAATTTGTAATACCCTTCGAGCTAACCAGCGTATTATTCTTAAGTGCGATGGTAGGGGCAGTGGTATTAGGTAAAAAAGACAGCACGCAATAAACCCTTTAAAACGAATTTAATTAAAGAGTATGCCTATTAATTATTACATTTTTTTCTGTCTCACATTGTTCAGCATTGGCATTGTGGGGGTGCTTACCAGAAGAAATGCCATTATCATATTCATGTGTATTGAGTTGATGTTGAATGCGGTAAATCTACTGTTGGTGGCTTTTTCTAAAATGCACCACGCAGCAGCAGTAGCCGCTGTACCCGATACAACTGTAGGTAGCGATGGACAAATTTTTGTGTTTTTTATCATGGTCGTGGCTGCGGCAGAAGTGAGCGTGGGATTAGCTATCATCGTGATGATGTACCGGAATATTCATTCTGTTGATATTAATTTTCTCAACCGATTGAAAAATTAATCGCCCTCGAAACGAAGTTATTCAATGAATAAAAGAGCGTAAACTTATGAGTCATTTAGTTTTTTTAGTACCCCTTTTTCCACTGTTGGGTTTTTTAATCAACGGCCTGGGAAGAAATCAGCTCTCTAAGGCCAGTATTGGAGCGATTGGTACCGGGGCTGTTTTATTATCTTTTTTGGTGAGTGTTCGCTTGTTCATGGAGGTTTTGGATGGTGGTGGAGGAGTTGATACCCTCTTTTATCTTTTTCAAACAACCGACTTATCTGTTCCCTTTGCTTTTCAGGTAGATGCTTTGTCGGCCCTTTTCCTATTAATTATTACCGGCATTGGTACGCTGATACATTTGTATTCCACTGCGTATATGCACGAAGAATCAGCCCCACATTTTGCGCGCTATTTCGCATACCTCAATTTGTTTGTCTTCTCCATGCTGCTGCTGGTGCTGGGTTCTGGATTTGTAATCATGTTTATCGGATGGGAGGGGGTAGGCCTTTGTTCTTATCTGCTAATAGGATACTGGTTTAAAAACAATGACTATAACTACGCTGCCCGCAAGGCATTTGTAATGAACCGAATTGGCGACTTGGGCTTTTTGTTGGCAATATTTTGGATCATCAGCAAATTGGGCACTACTGAATATGCACAAGTATTTGAAGGGGTGAGCAAACTAAGCACCTCCGATATTACTGCCATTACCCTTTTACTTTTTGTAGGCGCCATGGGTAAGAGTGCTCAAATTCCTTTATATACCTGGCTGCCCGATGCAATGGCTGGTCCCACGCCCGTTTCTGCACTGATACACGCTGCCACCATGGTTACTGCGGGTATATATATGATAGCCCGCACCAATCTGCTTTACACAATGGCGCCCTTTACCCAGTGCGTAGTTGCCATAACAGGATTGGCTACCGCTTTATTTGCAGCCACTATTGCTTTACGGCAAAATGATATTAAAAAAGTACTGGCCTATTCAACGGTTAGTCAGTTGGGATATATGTTTTTAGGATTGGGCGTAGGGGCATATACCGGTGCGGTATTTCATGTGATGACGCATGCCTTTTTCAAAGCCCTCTTATTCCTCGGTGCGGGATCGGTAATTCACGCCATGCACCACGAACAGGATATCCGCAAAATGGGTGGATTGCGCAAACGCTTACCCCATACCCACTTGACGTTTTTATTGGGATGTTTGGCAATTGCCGGTATTCCTCCACTTTCTGGTTTCTTCTCAAAGGATGAAATACTGGCAGCTGCTTTTCTAGCTAGCCCCATATATTATATCCTTGGTTTGGCTGGTGCACTGATGACGGCCTTCTATATGTTCCGCCTTTATACCCTAACCTTTTTGGGCGAAGCAAGGTTTCACGAAGATGCCCATCATCCGGTTCATGAGAGTCCCTGGCAAATGACCCTTCCATTATGGATATTAGGTATTTTGTCGGTTGTAGGAGGCTGGATTGGATTTCCGGAGTGGATATTGCCGAATGCTCACCGCTTAGAAGCCTTGCTGGCGCCGATCTTTGCCGGATCAACTGCTTTGGCTACCGAACACGCCCATCTAACGCATGCACAAGAAATGATGATGACTGTCGGGGCTACGCTGGCAATCGGGCTGGTTATTTTGCTCGCCATTCGCAGCTTTCTTCGTAAACAGATTAGTTCATCGCCATCCACTGGTTTGGCCGGCATACTCGAAAATAAATGGTACGTAGATGAGATCTACGACAATGCTATTGTGAAACCTTTACAGTCTTTTGCCGACCTCTTGAAAAATGTAATTGAAAAAAGCGGCATTGATGGATTGGTGAATGGAGTAGGTAAATTAGTTCATTATGGCAGTAGGCAATTCAGACTGGTGCAGAGTGGGCAAGTAGGCAATTATTTGCTCATCATGGTATTATCTATGGTGGTGTTTTTTCTGGTTTGGTTTAATGATAGTACCCTGATGAAATTGTTACATAACATTTTTTAGTAAGCGACGATACCGTTAAAGAAAAGATATGATTCCAGTATTACTCATTTTAATTCCGCTGATAACAGGCTTAATTACTTTTGCCTTTTCTGCTGCAGAGTCGGCTAAAAAAATTGCTTTACTGTCGGCAGTAGCCACGCTTGTGGTTGCAGGTTGGTCGGTATGCTGCACGCCCACATCGGCATTGCGTTTTGATATAGCCTGGCTCCCGGTGATGGGCTCCCGTTTTACCTTAGAAATGGATGGGATGAGTAAAATGCTCTGTTTACTTACCGGCATTTCGTTTCCTATGATTTTCTTGGCAATCTTCCGGCAGGAAACCAAATCCGCCCCTGGTTTTTATGGATGGATGTTGTTAAGTCAGGCCGGATTGATGGGAGTTTTTCTGGCAGCTGATGCATTGGTATTTTATTTTTTCTGGGAACTGGCATTAATACCGGTTTATTTTCTCTGTTCTATTTGGGGAGGGGAGAGAAGAATTGCTGTAACCTTTAAGTTTTTCATCTATACATTTTTGGGTTCGCTTTTGATGCTAACTGGAATTATCTATTTGTCTTATCACTCTCCGGGCGGAAGTTTTGCCATAGAGGCACTTACAAAAGCAGCGCTCTCTGAATCTCAGCGGAATGGTTTGTTCTGGCTATTTTTTATTGCATTTGCCATTAAGATGCCCATTTTTCCCTTGCATACCTGGCAGCCCGATGCCTATGAAGAATCGCCTACAGCGGTTACTATGGTAATGAGTGGCATCATGGTAAAAATGGGATTATATGCCGTGGTTCGCTGGCTATTGCCCCTATATCCTCAATCATCGGCGCTGTATGCTGATGTAATCATTGCGCTTTCTGTAATAGGCATGTTGTATGCTTCTTTCATTGCCATGCAGCAAAATAATCTTAAGCGGCTGATTGCCTACTCATCTATCGCCCATATCGGGTTGATGTGTGCTGCCTTATTTACTGCCCAACCCAGTGCCTATCAGGGAGTGATGATTCAAATGTTCAGTCACGGGGTAAATGTGATTGGCCTATGGATTATTGCCGATGCAATAGAAAAACAATTGGGCACCCGCTTGTTAAGTGAAATGGGTGGATTGGCTCAAAAAGCACCTACGCTGGCAATATTATTGGTAATCATGGGACTTGCAAATGTGGCATTGCCACTTACCAATTCCTTCATCGGCGAGTTTATGATGTTTAATGGATTATTTCGTTATAATATGGTATGGGCTGCGGTTGCTGGTATCAGTATCATTCTGGCAGCAGTATATACTTTGCGGATGATACAAAAAGTTTTATACGGACCACTCAACCCAACTACCGAAACGGCTACAGATATTCCTGTAACTGCCAAGTGGGCGCTGTTTGTATTAGTTGTACTGGTAATTGTAGGAGGCGTTTATCCGCAGCCATTAATTAATTTAACCAACGATACAGTTCAGGCACTGATCACGAAACACTAATTAAATTATTTACAGGACTCGTTCCTGCAAAGCAATATTTTACTCGTATGAATGCAATTATTTTTTCGGCACTGTGGGGGTTAGTTATGATGTTTAGCGGGATTGCTACCCAAAACAGAAAAACGATCACAGGCCTATCTATTCTTGGGCTGGTTCTGTTACTGGTAATAAATTGTTTGCATGCCTATGGTATCTGGGTTATTAAAATGGATACAAAGGATGCCTTACATTTCGATTCAATTGGTTTGTTTTTTAATGCCATTGCCTTCTTTGCCACCTTATTATATGTTGTATTAAGTGGGAAAGACATTGAAAATACTGGGGTGCATGCTGCCGAATATTATGCCCTGATATTTTTTGTATTAACAGGCGTAGGCATCCTCACGGCTTTTAATGGATTGCTGATGTTGTTTCTGGGTATTGAAATCATGACGATCCCTTTGTATATCCTTACCGGAGCAGATAAACGCAACCTTAAAAGCAATGAAGCTTCTCTGAAATATTTTTTAATGGGCTCCTTCTCCACCGGTATTATGCTGATGGGTATTGCACTGATTTATGGGGCTACCGGAAAATTTGGTATAGCCGGCGGGGTAACATTGGCACCCTCTACCGGATTGGCCGTTCGACCTTCTTTTTTAGAAGTAGGGGGAATGATATTGCTATTTGTATCGATGTGTTTTAAAGTATCAGCAGCTCCTTTTCACTTCTGGACGCCCGATGTATATGATGGTGCCCCGGCGGTATTCACATCCTTTATGGCAACCATTGTAAAGTCTGCCGGATTTTTTGCCTTTATTAAATTGTTCGAAGCCCATACCGCAGTGCTGGGGGATAGCTGGAATATACTTTTGCCTTTTGTAATATTAATTACCCTGCTTATTGGAAACATAACGGCAGTTTTTCAGCAAAGCGTAAAACGTATGCTCGCCTATTCTAGTATTGCCCAGGCCGGCTTTATGTTGTTTGCCCTTTATGGAACAAACGATTTGTCGAAAGAAGGCATATTGCTGTATGCATTTTCTTATAGTTTGGCAACCATTGGAATTTTTGCAGTTCTCATTAAACTGAAGGATTATTCTCTGGATGGGTTTAATGGGTTGGCAACTGAGTATCCATTGTTGGCATTTTCTACTTCCATTTGTTTACTGTCTTTGGCAGGGATTCCTTTAACGGGTGGATTTTTTGCTAAATATTATATGTTGTCGGCAGCAATAAAGGCAGGTGGTGTTTTCTGGCTGGTAATTGTAGCCGTGCTGCTTGCAGCCGTGAGTGTGTATTATTACTTCCGGGTAATTCAGGCAATGTACTTTAAAACCGGGGCTCCCACCTTTAATCAACCCATCACCAAAGCATTTCAGTGGACCTTATTTGGGGTGGCCGTATTGATCATTGTGTTAGGACTCTTCCCTACTCTGCTGCTCAATTTCTTCTATTTTTAACCGCTCCTCACATTTTTGGGGTCGTTTCTCTGCTTTGCGAATGGATGGCAGTAACTTTGTGTTTTTACTGAAATAACTGTAGTTGCATGACCATCTCTGATTCCTTTTCGTTAGCCTGGCGTACCGTTCGGGGCAATAAATTACGGTCTGCTATTACCATTGCCATTATTGCATTTGGTATTATGGCGCTCATTGGCATCATTACCGCCATCGAGGCCATGAATCAGAGCTTAAAAGAAAGTTTCTCTTCCATGGGTGCCAATGCATTCAGCATTCGATTCAAAGAAATTCGCATGGGCTTCAATAATGGGAATGGAGAAGTAAAAAAGTCTACCCGGGGTTTGAAAGAAAAGAAATCGAATATGGGCAAGCCCATTTTAAAAGATGAGGCAGAAAGATTTAAGGGTAATTTTCAGTTTCCCGGATCGGTGGTTAGTATTTACCGGCGTGGACCGGGAGCCCAGGAATTGCACTACTTAGAGAAGAAAACCAATCCGCAGATAACCGTTTGGGGAGGCGATGATCAGTACCTTACCGTAAATGGATATACCATTGCTGCTGGTCGTAATCTAAATAATCTCGATATACAAAGTGGTCGCAACGTTTGCATTATCGGCAGCAATGTGGCTACTAAATTATTCGGTACTGGTAATCCAGATCGTTGTCTCGATAAAATTATTCGGATAGGCAGTATGCCCTACCGCGTAATTGGTTTATTAAAGAGCAAGGGTTCCAGTGCCATGCTTCGGCAAGATGACATGGTATTTACCTCCTATACTAATATTCGCCACTTCCAAAATATCTCTGCTTCTTATATTCTGGGTGTAATGGTGAAAAATGTAAATGAACTGGAAGTGGCTTCCGATGAAGCAACCTCTGTTTTTAGGGCGGTTCGTAAAATGGAACCTTCCGAAGAAGTGAACTTTGTAATTGAACGTAGCGACAAGTTTGCGGAGTTGTTTATCGGCTTCCTGAGCAGCATTACCGCTGCCGCAGGGGCTATCGGATTTATTACCCTGATAGGGGCTGCTATTGGTTTGATGAACATCATGTTGGTGGCAGTAAGTGAAAGAACTCGCGAAGTAGGACTGATTAAAGCAATTGGCGGCAAAAGCCGGAATATTCGTCAGCAATTTTTATTCGAAAGCATCATCATCAGTTTACTGGGTGCTTTTTTTGGAATTATCTTAGGCATACTGGTGGGCAATCTTTTCTCGTTGATTCTAAAAACAGGATTTGTAATTCCCTGGTTCTGGGTAATTATGGGGGTGGTGATTTGTACGATCGTGGGATTAGTAGCCGGTATTTATCCTGCTATGAAGGCAGCCCGCCTTAACCCGATTGATGCCCTTCGCTTTGATTAAATCTGCTGCTTATTTTGCTGGGGGATATTTCTTTAACTGATCATTGATAAAATAGGCAAGATCCTCTTCATTCTGATGCTTACGCAGCCATTCCCAGGAAGGGCGGCTTTTACCCATGAACTCAATCAACTTATCTTCTTTTAATCCGGTATAACGGGTAACCAAATCGGGAGTATACCGATAGTTAATATAGGCTTCCTGCTCGCTATTGGCATAATAATCAATCGCCTTTCTTTTGCTCTTTTCCCGCTTCGAAAATCGATCAATGTTTAGGGCCACACCTGCGCCGTAATTCGCCCCGGATATAGTAGGGAGGGGGGTGCTGCCCACGGCTTGAAAAAAGTCGCGGTGTCTTTGTATACTATCCAGTTGATATCGGCTCATTCCCCGTGCAGTTACCGTAACATTTTCTAAACTGGTTACCAGTGAAGTTAGATGCAGCAGGAGGGTATCTTGGAGTAAATAAGTATTGCTGTAATAAATCGTGTCAAAATGGTAGCCCACAGCCGAAAACGAAATCAACTGATTGGGGGAAGCCGTAAGGGAGAATCTTCCCTTCGAGTTAGTTAGTACTGTTTGTTTGGACTGATTGTTTTTTACACTCGCCATCACTATGGGTTCTCCGGTAGCACTGTCTTTTAAATAGCCCCAGATAACCCGGGTTGGTTGTGCATACAGGGAACAGGAAAGCAACAGGGCGAAAGAAAAAATGAGGGCTCTCATGATTTTTTTACAAAGATACTATCCCTTTCAAGGCACCGCCAAAAAAAAGAGCCGACACTTAGCAAGTGCCGGCTCTAAAAGAGAAGTACAATAATTATTTAGGATCTAATGCCTTTTTAATTCGGTCGGCTACATCCTGTAAATGGTATTTACTCAGTTTGTCGGAAGTGATGCCAGCTGCAGCATTTACTTCACCCAACAGCGTTTTTAATTCGCCACGGGCCACTGAATTTACATCGGTATTGCGGGTGTTTACCGGTGGAGTAAATCCTCCACGGCCACCAGCTGAAATAATAATAGTAGCACCCGTACTGCTGGCAGGCGTAATCAAATCAATTAGTTTTTCTACATGCGCTTTTTGCAGATTTCTGCGATAAGCATCAATAGATTTACCTCCTGATAATTCACTCCACACCCCTTTTCTTACATCTTCCATCAATTCATCTGCGCGGTAGGTAGCGGCTCCAAAACGATTGGAAGCCCCAACCAGGCGATACAAACGCTGTGCATCCAATACATTATTTAAAACAGAGGTTTGCAAAGTTTGAACTCTCTCTAATGTGGTAGGTGCAGCAATCTTATTCAGGATATTTTTATCCAGTAACCAATTAGGTGTTTGAAATAATTGCTTATTCAGAAAAGCAACAGCTTCTTTCTGGGTTGCTTTAGGGGTTGGCTCATATATATCTCCTGATTGCTCAATAGATTTAAGGGTTTCTTGAACACCACCGATGTTTTTGGTAACATGACCCATATATCGGCTGAACTGCCCAATCACCTGTCCATACATATCAGTCAGATTTTCGTAATGGTCTGCCTCTTCTTTGGTCCATTCGGGTAACTGCGTTATAATTCTCTGCAGATTTTTGATACCATATTCACTGGCTTTCATGCTGTTGTCGCCCAGATCTTCGGTTTGTGCGCGGGGATCTTGATTTCCGCCTTCTCCGCCAAACCAAACACGGGGGTTAGCGGCGAGCTTATCAATAATCCATTTATTACTGATTTTCTTATCTTTTTCAACATCGCTTTCCCCTATATAGCGATAACCCCACTCAATGGCCCACTTGTCGTAGTCGCCAATGCGAGGGAATAGTCCTATCTGACTGATATTATCTTCCGGCTGTGCCACATAGTTAAAACGGGCATAGTCCATGATAGAGGCAGTATGTCCATTTGCTTCAACCCAAGCTTTGTTGCGTAGGTTTTCTACCGGTGTTTTGCTGCTGCTGCCCATGTTATGGCGAAGGCCAAGTGTGTGACCTACTTCGTGTGATGAAACAAAACGGATCAGCTGACCCATCAGTTCATCGTCGAATTTCATTTTGCGGGCTTTTGGATCTACTGCTGCGGTTTGCACCATGTACCAGTCGTGTACCAGCTTCATTACGTTATGGTACCAACCGATATGGCTTTCCAGAATTTCACCGCTGCGGGGGTCGTGCACTTGCGGACCGTAAGCGTTTTCAATATCGGAAGCGAAATAGCGAATAACTGAGAAGCGGGCATCTTCCAGACTCATTGTTGGGTCGTTCGATGGCCATTCTTTTCCTACGATAGCGTTTTTAAATCCAGCCTTTTCAAAAGCAACCTGCCAATCGTTGACACCATCAATCAAGGGTTTTACCCATTGTTTGGGGGTAGCGGGATCGATGTAGTAAACAATTTGTTTAGCGGGTTCTACCAGTTCCCCTCTTTTATATTTTTCTCTGTCTTCTGGCTTAGGTTCCAGTTTCCAGCGCACGGCAAAGGTTTGGTTTTCAACGGCCTGTTGGTTGTCGCTGTACACTACAAAGCGGTCGGCGAAGAATCCAACCCGGGTATCGAATAAACGGCGGTTCATAGGTGTTTTGGGCAGCAAAATCATAGAAGTGTTCAATTCTATGGTAACCACACCTGCGCGGGAAGCAGCGGGCAGAGAAGTTCCGCCACCACCGGGGATGCTCAGTCCGGGAATACCGCCACCAGAGGAAGCCCCAAAGGTTTTAACGGTTTTTATTTCGATGTTAATAGGATAAGTATTAATACTTTGTATATACGACCGATCGGCCAAAAGGGCAGTAAGGTTAAACTGACGTTTATCGTTGGGGTCTAAACTTACAACTTGGTTATCGCCTTTAAAAAAGTCGGTAACTTCTACTAGCACTCCAGTTGAATCTTTGCTCAAGGCGGCAATGCCAAAAGCGTATCCGATAGGGTCGAGGTTTGAATTTTTAACCGCCCGAGAAATAGCTGTGGTAGAATCTGCCGTGCTGATAAGAGTTACCACACGCAGAAACACGTTGTTGCTGGGTCCTTTTTCGAATTTCAGGCTTTGGGTATTTACTTCTTCCCCACCATATTTGCCCCCACCACCCGCAACGCGGCTGAAACGGGTAACTGCCAGCACTTCGCGGCCCATCAATGAATCGGGAATTTCAAAATAATATTTTTCCTCTACTTTATGAACCGTAAAAAGCCCTTTTTTAGTAACGGCTTTATCGGTAATCACCTCTTTAAAGGGTCGGGGTCCTTGGCGCAAGGCAGCTCCGGCTCCCATCGCTGGCATACCCGCTCCCATTGACATGCGGACCGAGTCGCGTTGCTGTGCCTGAGAAGCCAGGGTAAGCAGACATGCAAAAACTAACAATTGTTTTCTCATAATTATTTAATGTATAGGGTTGAAAAAATAAAGATACAGTTGAAATTATTACAAAAAGTCAATTTTTTTAGGGATGGGATGAGTGGTAAATAGCGCATTTTTATCGGTGAATACTGTGAATTTCCGCTTTGGGCAAGGGATTGAGGGGGCAGCATTATAAATTAATTAATAATTCTTAGGATAAATCCCTGTTTAATTTGGTTCATTCAATAAAATCCCTAATTTGTATCTCCTTTTAATTTTTCTGACAAAGAGTTTGTGGAATTCAAACTTTTTTTCAGTAGAATTGTGGGACTTTAATCATAATAAATTCTTTAAAAAACAAAAACAACTGAATCATGGCTGAAACAAAACCAACTGCTGGTGCTGCAAAAAGTTCAACAGCTGCGCAACCAAAGAGAAGCAGTAATGCAATTTCATGGATCGCTCCCCTTGCGTGTATCATTGGTGGATACATTATCTGGAGATTTGTGCTGGGTGCGGATTCCAATTTTACCCAACCGGATCCGAGTGGTGGATTCTGGCCACAACACAAAGGCCCTAAAGCCGGCTTAAGCAAAATGTATGAGGGTGGTATCATTGTGCCAATTCTGATTGGTTGTTTTTTAACTGTACTGATTTTCTGTATCGAGCGTTTTCTTACTATTTCTCGTGCCGCAGGTACTGGTAATGTAGGAGAGTTTGTGCGTACTATTCAGTTTCACCTGGCTAACAAAGATGTTGACAAAGCCATAGCTGCCTGCGATAAGCAAAAAGGTTCTGTGGGCAATGTTATGAAAGCCGGTTTGAAAAAGTATAAGGAAATGATCACCAATACTGAATTGGTAACCGAGCAAAAAGTGTTGAATATCCAGAAAGAAGTGGAAGAAGCTACTTCATTGGAACTGCCTATGCTGGAAAAGAATCTGGTTTTCCTTTCTACCATTGCCTCAGTAGCAACCCTGTTGGGTCTGTTGGGTACGGTATTGGGAATGATCAAATCCTTCTCTGCCTTAGGTGATGAAGGTGGTGGAGATGCTGCCCGTGAACTGTCGAAAGGTATTTCTGAGGCCCTGTTTAATACAGCCCTCGGTATCGGTACCTCTGCGGTAGCCATCATCATGTATAACTTATTTACTACCCGTATCGATGGTATCACCTATGGTATTGATGAATCTGGTTTTACCCTTACCCAAAGTTTTGCTGCTAATTATAAATAATTAGGGCATTTTTTGTGGAAATGGAATCAAATTGAATCTTTAACATAGGGAAACCAAAAATTAATAACAATGGGCAGAGCCAAATTACCTCGTAAGAGCACCAACATCGACATGACGGCGATGTGTGATGTGGCCTTTCTGTTGTTGTCGTTCTTCATCTTAACAACTAAATTCAAGCCCTCCGAAGCCATCGCGGTAACCATCCCGAAATCGGTAGCGGCAAAAGTGGCCCCGGCCAAGGATATTGTTCAGGTGATTATTGACAAAGACGGAAAGGTGTTTCTGGAAATGGACGACGAGACCGTTAAGGAAACCATCGCCAATACGTTGAATAACACCAAGGGGATGAATTTGAATGTAGCTGCATTTAAAAAATCGCCTTTCTTTGGTGCTCCTTTCAGCGCACTGGCAGCATTTGTATCTCTTCCAGAAGATCAGCGTAAAGGGAATAACTTACCCGGTATACCGGTAAAAGACACTTCCAACAATGAACTCGTAACCTGGATGGCATTGGTAAGAGATGCCTATCAGGGAAAGAAACCCAATTTGTTGCTGAAGGGCGACAATATGGCCAAATACCCCGCTTTTAAAAGTGTGGTAGACGCGTTCAAGAAAAACGATTTTCTAAAATTTCAGATGGTGACCAACCCCGAACCCGTACCAACCGGAACGGATTTGTGGAAGAAAGCACAGTCTGGAGAGAAGAGAGAAGAATAAAGACAACCTAATTATCAACGAAAACTAAATTCTACCGACATGGCAGAAATGGATACCTCGAGTGGCGGTGGTCATAAAAAAGGCACAGGCGTTAAGAAAGGGAAAAAGCTTTCAACCCGTGTAGACCTTACGCCCATGGTGGATTTGGGATTCCTGCTCATCACGTTCTTCATTTTTACAACAACGATGAGCCAGGCAACCGCCCTGAAGTTGATTTTGCCAAAAGACGCGGATAAACCCGAAGATCAGAATAAGGCAAAACAATCAGGCGTTATCACCATCCTACTTGGAAGAGATAATAACGTTTTTTACTACGAAGGGGAACTGGCTATAGACGCATCGAATTTTAAAACATCTACCTTTAAAGATATTCGCGAAGTCTTAATCAATAAGAAGGCCAATGTAAAGGATCTGAAAGATTTTGTAGTTATCCTGAAACCTTCTGAAGAATGTACTTATCGAAATGTGGTGGATATTTTAGATGAGATGGCAATCAATGTGTGCACACGCTATGCATTGGTAGACATTACCCCCATCGAAACGCAATTAGTGAAAAAAACCGAAGAGATAGCCGGAACTCCTACAGGACAATAACCGACTACTTTTCTTAAAGAACCTAACATGGATATTAATAAACTGCAAACCGCCGACATTCTCGACATCATCTTCGATGGCCGGAACAAGGAGTATGGAGCCTATGATTTGCGCAAAACATACAACAAGCGGCTCAGAAATGCGTTGTTCGCGACCATTGGAATTTGTGTCTTGTTGTTGGTGCTGTCTATCATTGCCAATTCTGCTGGTAAGGAAAAACAGGAGGTGATGGTGCAGGATATGAGCCTCGAGAACATGAAAAACGAGGAAAAAAAGCCTGAACCCCCACCCCCGCCGCCGCCACCAAAGCAAGAGCCTCCTAAAGTGGAAATCACCAAATTTACCCCTCCCAAAATTGTGAAGGATGAAGAAGTGAAACCCGACGAGGAAATTAAGGAAGTAGAGAAACTCGAAGACACCAAGATTGGTACATTTAATCAAGAGGGTGCTAAAGACGAAGGCCTCGTAGCACCACCCGTTGAAAAAAGTACCGGTGTTGTAGAAGCACCTAAAGTAGAAGAAGACTACGATAAAGTATTTACCGTAGTGCAAATTCCTGCCGAATTCCCTGGTGGTCTTCCCGCGTGGAGCCGCTACCTCGAAAGAAACTTGAATAGAGAAATTCCGGTGGAAAACGGGGCACCTCCAGGACGTTACACGGTTGTGGTAGCCTTTACCGTATCTAAAACTGGTGCCATCAGTGATGTTGCTGCTGAAAATGATCCCGGCTATGGAACCAAGGCTGAAGCGATTCGCGTAATTACCAAAGGACCGTCTTGGAAACCAGCCGTTCAAAATGGTAGAAACGTAATCTATCGCCACAAACAAGCCGTTACTTTCGTTGTTTCGGAAGAATAATACTTGAACTGCATTGAATAAAAAAAACTTCTTGCCCCGGCAGGAAGTTTTTTTTTGCCCCTATGCAGTTCAGAAAAATATTATTGCGTGAACTGTGTATGGAAATGAAGCACCCTTGCATCTTATTAGTGTACGCTAATCTACTGAAAGCTGCTGCAGCATTGCTTTTCAGCCGATAGACGGCGATTGAATGTTTTTTCATCCCTAACCGCTATTGTATGTCTGAAATGCCAACCTCTGCCTCTGGCAGCAATAAATCTGCTGTGCCTACAACCCGCACCTCTCCTCCCCGGGTTGATCTTACTCCCATGGTAGATCTGGGTTTTTTGTTACTCTCTTTTTTTATTTTCACTACAACCATGGCGCAGCCACTTGCAAAAACTTTGGTGGTTCCGGCTAAGAATACCCCCAATACTCCGCCGCCAAAGGTGCCTGATTCCCGAGCCCTTACCCTACTGCCTACCGGCGATAATCGAGTTGATTATTTTGAAGGAATATTTACAAAGGGAGTTAGACAGATAAGTTCAGTAGATATCATTCAACTGCGTGCATTGCTTATTCAAAAGCAGCAACAATTGATAGCTAAAGGGGGCATCATTGCCATCATTCAGCCCGATTCATCATCCTGTTCGTATGGACTGCTGGTAAACTTGTTGGATGAACTTACTATCGCCGGATGCAATAAATATGTATTAACGGATACAGACAACTAATGGATGATTTTTTAAAGTTTTTAGTCACCTTTAAAACCTATGTTATGCAAACGCAAAAGAACTTTCAAGAAGACTGGCTCGATGTGCTTTTTCGGCACCGGAATAAATTATATGGTGCCTATGAACTGAGGCGCAATTATCCGAGGCGATTAACCTTTTCTCTGCTGTTGTTACTGGCTGGCTGTTTATTATTGATCGCTATTGCTTCATTGGCAAAAAAGAATAGCGGGCAGCAATCAGCAATACAATACACTGATTTTGTAATTGATCCCTATCAGCCGGATCCTGTGACTCCTCCGCCACCCCCACCTCCACCTGTAGCAACCCAGATCCGGCAAGAGATTTATGTAGTACCCATCATTGTGCCTGATATACTGGTTACACCCCAAGATGAAATCCCACCGATTGAAAATTTGCAACTCGCCAACCTGGGTACTACCCGAATAGAAGGGGTAGATGGCAATGGGGATGGGTGGAACGAGCCCGTTGCCGGCACCGGAGTTCCTACAAATCCGCCGCATCAGGATGCACCGGAAGAAACCCAATTTACCAGTGTGCAGATACCCGCAGCATTTCCCGGGGGAACTGAAGGGTGGAGCCGATACCTTCAAAGAAATTTGAACCAGGATATACCCTTGCAAGCCGGTGCCCCTGCCGGCAAATATTCTGTGGTGGTATCTTTTACAGTAAGTGAGGGTGGCAGTATCAGCGATGTGATGGCAGAAAACGATCCTGGTTTTGGAACGGCTTTAGAAGCCATCCGCGTAGTAAAAAAGGGGCCGCTTTGGAACCCTGCCAATCAAAATGGTCGTCCCGTACCCTGTAAGCATAAGCAGGTGATAACATTTGTGGTGGCGGCTGAATAGTGGGGTGGCTGCCTGATTCCCTTTCGAATCCCTTATTTAGGGGCTAGAAAGGGAATCTTTATTGGTACAGCCCTTTGTAATACTTTTGCCCTAAATTACCCGTATGCAATCTGCCCTGTACGAATGGAACGATACTATGGTAGCACTAGCTACTGCCCCAGGTATGGGTGCCATCGCCGTTATTCGGGTAAGTGGAAAACAGGCGATTGCGGTGGTAGATGAACTATTTAGCGGTAAAAAGCTCAGCGAACAACTCGTCAGAACCCTGCATATTGGCATGTTGATGGATGGAGATAAGCCACTGGACGAAGTAGTGATCAGTTTATTCCGAGCCCCAGCCTCCTACACCGGGGAAGATCTGGTGGAGATTAGTTGTCACGGTTCCCCCTTTATCCAGCAACAAATATTGCGCCTTATACAAAGCAAGGGTGTGCGGATGGCAAAACCGGGTGAGTTTACTCAAAGAGCATTTTTAAATGGAAAAATGGATCTGGCCCAGGCAGAAGCTGTAGCCGATTTAATTGCCAGCAACACCGAAAGCAGCCGAAAAGCGGCCCTGCATACGATGAAAGGAGGATTCTCTAAAGAATTAAGGGAGCTGCGTGAGCAGTTGATACAATTTTCGGCCCTGATTGAGCTGGAACTAGACTTTTCGCAAGAAGATGTAACTTTTGCCGACCGAACCCGGTTGAACCAGCTGATTGAACAATTACAACAAACCACTTCGCGTTTGTTGGATTCTTTTCGGTTGGGAAATGTGATTCGGCAGGGGGTTTCTATTGCAATCATAGGAAAGCCCAATGCCGGAAAAAGCACCTTACTTAATGCGTTATTAAATGAAAGCCGTGCTCTGGTAAGTGAAGTTGCCGGCACTACCCGTGATACGGTGGAAGAAGTGATGAATATCAAGGGAATTTTATTTCGTCTGATAGATACTGCCGGCATACGCTTGGATACTTCCGATGCGATAGAACAAATGGGGGTAGTGAAAAGCCTCGAAAAAATGCGCTCGGCTAATTTGGTAGTGTACCTAATAGATGTGCAAACACTCACGGCCCAAACCTTACAACAGGCAGAAGCCGAATTACAAGCCGAAAAAGTAAAGTATTTACTGGTGGGTAATAAAATCGATACGCTTACACCTTCGCAACAGGCTGCCCTGCCAACTAGCGAGCAGCTCATATATTTATCGGCACGTGATAAAACGGGATTGGATGCGCTGCAAGAAGCGATTTATTCCCGAACAGTTGAAGGCGATTTGTTAGGCGAGGCTACGATTGTTACCAATGAACGCCATGTAGCCGCCCTTCGGCAATTGCAACATGCTTTGCAGGAAGTTGCCCAAGGTTTAGAAACGGGTATTCCCGGAGATTTGTTAGCCCTAGATATTCGCAGCTGCTTACATCATTTAGGTAGTATTACGGGTACCATTGCGCATGATGAGCAGTTGGAGTATATTTTTTCGAAGTTTTGTATCGGAAAGTAATTTACTTTCTTTTGTTTGTTAAGTGCCTGTTTTTGTTGAGTTTCAGTACACTTTTCATTCTCTTTTTTGTTGCCCAACTCTACTTTTTTACTTATATTTGTTGCCCAGTTGTTGCCCAATTGGCTATTTTGTTGCCCACATATCAGTTTGATGGAAGTCAGGCGAAATAATGCACCAAGTAGCA